>Ga0265336_10000182_pt1 | contig 44143 bp, 36 predicted proteins | sample 42119metaG_FD_193583 | JGI IMG/M metagenome (GOLD analysis project Ga0265336, IMG submission 193583) | Rhizosphere microbial communities from Carex aquatilis grown in University of Washington, Seatle, WA, United States - 4-21-19 metaG | ecosystem: Host-associated > Plants > Roots > Rhizosphere...
GCCAGCGCGCGCCGCAGGTCGGGGCAGGGGCGTCGCCGGCCGGCGGGCAGCCGGGGGCGAAGGCGGGTTCCATTCCGTTGTTGGCGTCCACGAGCGGCTCCGTTGAAGGCCTCCACGTTAAGGCCGGGCCCGGCGGGCCGCGCGTGGCAAACGGGCCGATAAACGGCCGCGATGCCGTTGCCGGCGAGGAGGCCGCGGACCGCTCGTGCCGCGCCGAATGCGCCATTTCCGCCGTTCCTGCCCCCGACTGCGACTCCAGGCTGTCGTCGAGGTGTCGCCGGTGGGCCGCGACGTGAGCCCCGCTCGTATGATCGTCGTCGAAGCCCAGCCCCGCCGCCGGCGGGGCACCCGGAGACCCGTCCTGTCCACCCCGCCCGTCACCGCCGCGATCCCGTCCGTGACCGCTTCCGCGCCGGCGCCCGCCGCCCCGGCTGCGGTCGGGGCGGCCCGCGCGCCTGCGGGCGCCCCGCGGCGCCGCCGCGCTGCCCGCCGCTGGGCGCTCGCCACGCCCTGGCTGATCGGCGCCGTGCTCGCGCTGGCGGCGTGGCTGGCCTGGTTCACGGTGGACGGCCTGCGCGTGCGGTTGCACGAGTCGAGCGTCAAGTTCGATGCCGCCACGCTGCGCTTCGAGCGCTTCTGGACGCTGCACGACGCGGCGCTGGATGCCACACTGGCGCTGAAGTGGGACCTGGCCGCGGCCTCGTCCGTCCCCGCGCCGGGCAACCTGCCCGCCGACGGCCTGCGCTTCAGCCGGGCCAGCGCCGCGCTGCAGGCCGAGATGGCCGCGCCCGGGGCGCTGATGCTGTCCCAGGGCGCGTCCTGGGCCGAGGCCGCAGGCGCCCTCGCAGACAGCCTGCAGGCCGATTCGGGCGCGCCCGCACGCGCGCTCGCGCCGGCACGCGCCCAGGCCGCGCTCGACGGGCTGGCGCGCGTCGGCCAGGAGGCGCGCCGGCGCCAGGCGACGGCCGCCAGCTTCGCCGACGAGGTGCAGGCGGTGCGGCGCCAACTGCTGGTCGCGTTCTCGGCCATCGTGGCGATGCTGGGGCTGGTGGTGGTGCTGGCGGCGCAGTGGGGCGTGGTCGCCCGGCGCGAGCGCGCCAGCCGGGGCCGCGCCGAGCGGCTGGCCGCGGTGGCCGACGCCGAGCGGGCGCGCGCCGAGACCGTGGCGCGCGACAAGGCGCGCTTCCTGGGCATGCTCAGCCACGAACTGCTCACGCCGCTGCAGTCCATCTGGAGCACCATGGACGTGATCGAGTCGCGCGGCCGGGTCGACGCCGGCGATCCGGCCTTCGCGCGGCTCAAGGAGAGCACGCGTTCGCTGCGCGGGCGCATCAGCGACCTGGTCGACTTCGCCAAGATGTCCTCGGGCCGGCTCGAGACCCGCATCCGCGGCTTCCAGCTCGACAAGCTGGTCGACACCGCGCTGCGCGGCGTCGAGGAGGCGCTCGCCGCGCGCAACCTCGATGTCCACTGGGAGGCCGGCCCCGAGCTGGCCCAGCGCATCTACTCCGATCCGGCCCGCCTGCGCCAGGTGATCGACAACCTGCTCACCAACGCCATCAAGTACACCGAGCGCGGCGGCATCACGATCCACGCCGAGCTGCTGCGCTCGCAGGGGCTGGCGCGCATCGAGATCGCCGACACCGGCGTGGGCATCGATCCCGACGAACTGCCGCGCCTGTTCGAGCCGTTCTACCGCTCGCCCCAGACCGCCGCCATGGCCGAGGGCAGCGGCCTCGGGCTGGCGGTGGTGCGCAGCCTCGTCGACCTGATGGGCGGCACGCTGCGCGTCGATTCGCGCGTCGGGCACGGCACCTCGGTGACCGTCGAGGTGCCGATCACCGAAGGCGGCGACGATGTGCCCGACGCCCCGACGCGCATCGCCACGCGCCTGCCGGTGCTGGTGGTGGACGATTCGCGCGATGCGCGACGCGCCATCGCCGACGTCATCCGCTCGCTGGGCGTCGAGGTCGTGGAAGCCGTCGACGGCACGACCGGGCTGGCGGCGGCGGCCGGGCGCGACTACCAGGCCATCTTCCTCGACATGCAGATGCCCGACCTGACCGGCTACGAGGTGGCGCGCCGCCTGCGCAAACCCGGCGATCGCCACCAGCGGACCTTCCTGGTGCTGATCTCGGCCTACAACGACCTGGACGACGCCACCGTCGACAGCGTGTTCGACGCCCGCATCGACAAGCCGGCCAGTCGCAAGGACCTGATGGCGGCGCTGGGCCGGGCCGCCCGGGCGGGCGCCTGAGCGGCGCTCAGGCGTGCGGCCGGTCCGGCAGCGCCGTCGCGCTGCGCCAGACCCTGGCCACGCTCAGCTGAAGCACTCGTGCGTCGCTGCTGGCCCGGTGGCGGCGCAGCTGCAGGTTGCGCGCGACGATCTCGCGCATGTCGTCGAAGCGTTCCGCCGCGTTCTCGGTCATCAGCTCGCGCAGGTGGCGCAACTTGAAGCTGGGGCTGATGGCGGCCGATTCGAACAGGCGCGCCAGCCAGGCGTAGTCATGGGCCCAGTTGTCGCAGTAGACGGTGCGGCCCGCCAGGCGCTGGTTGAGCTCGATGGCGACCTCATGCGCGCTGCGCCCGTGGCGCTGCAGCAGCGAGCGCGAGATGCCGTGGATGCGTTCGGCATCGCCATCCCAGTGCGTCCAGCCCGCATCGGGCACGATCAGCGTGCAGTAGGCGGTGCCGTCGGGCAGCACGAAGCCGATCTCGATCGGATAGCTGCCGCGCCCGAAGCCGGAGGCCTCGATGTCGAGCACGCACGGCAGGCTCGCATGGGCGGGGTCGCTGTCGGCGATGGGGTCGGACTCGGCGGAGGTGGCCATGAAGGAGAGCGAGTGGCGCGGGATGCGCTGAACAAGCAATATTCGGACAATACCGGACAAACTGGAGTTGTCCCCACTGTGACAACCCTGCTCGGGGCGCGCACTATGCTGCGTTCCGGCCGCGCGCGGTAGGCTGGCCAGGCAGGCCGCGCCGACTTCGCTGCGGTGCAGCATGGCATCCGCAGGTTGAATGGGCCGCGCCCAAAGGATTTCGATGTCCTCGTCCGAAGAGTTGTTCCGCACCGCCCCGATCGATGCCGCCCTCGTCGACACCAACGCCGGCGAGGTGCCGGCCGACCGCCCGCACTTCGCGTTCTGGCCCCGCCGCCTGCCCCGCACGCTGACGCTGCCCGAGACCACGCTGTGGGACAACCTGGACGTGGCGGCCCGGCGCTATCCGGCCAAGGCCGCGACGCTGTTCTTCGGCCGTGCCAAGACCTACGCTGCGCTGCGCGCCGAGGCCGAGGCGATCGCCGGCTGGCTGCAGGCCCAGGGCGTGGGGCGCGGCGACCGCGTGGCGCTCTTCATGCAGAACTGCCCCCAATACCTGGTCGCGTATCACGGCATCCTGCGGGCCGATGCCGTCGTGGTGCCGGTCAACGCGATGAACAAGGCCGAGGAATTCGGGCACTACATCGTCGACCCGGGCACCAGGGTGGTGATCTGCGGCGCCGAACTGGTCGCGATCGTGGCCAGCGCCAACGCGGCGCTGCCGCCGTCGCAGCGCGTGGCCCGCGTGCTGGCGACGCGCTACGCCGACGAACTGCCCGCGGACTTCGACGACACCCTGGCGCCGCCGCCGGCGATGCGCGAGTGGCTGCTGGCCGACCCACCGCTGCCCGCCGGCACGGTGCGCTGGACCGATGTGCTGGCCGAGGCACGGGTGCCCGGGCCGCTGCGCAACGGGCCCGACGACCTTGCGCTGCTGCCCTACACCTCCGGCACCACGGGCCTGCCCAAGGGCTGCATGCACACGCACCGCACGCTGATGGCGAACGTGGTCGGCGGCGCCGAATGGGGTTCGGCGAGCGCCGAGAGCGTCGTGCTGGGCGTCGTGCCGATGTTCCACATCACCGGCATGCTCTACGGCGTGATCTCCCCGATGTTCGGCGGCGCGACGGTGGTGGTGATGCCGCGCTGGGATCGCGAACTGGCCGGACACCTGATCTCGCATCACAGGGTGTCGCACTGGACCTGCATCCCGACGATGATCATCGACCTGTTCGCGAGCCCGAACTACCGCCATTTCGACCTGGGCAGCCTGCGCTGGCTCTCGGGCGGCGGCGCGGCGATGCCGCAGGCGGTGGCGCAGCGCCTGCTCGACGAGTTCGGCCTGCACTTCTGCGAAGGATACGGCCTGACCGAGACCGCGGCGCCCAGCCACGCCAACCCGGGCGAGCGGCCCAAGCTGCAATGCCTGGGCATCCCGTTCTTCGGCGTCGACTCGCGCGTGGTCGACCCGGTCACGCTGCGGGAGGTGGCGGTGGGCGACGTCGGCGAGATCGTCACCCGCGGCCCGATGGTGTTCCGCGGCTACTGGAAGAACCCGGAGGCGACAGCCGCGGCCTTCGTCGAGATCGAGGGCCGCCGCTACTTTCGCACCGGCGACCTGGGCCACATGGACGCCGACGGCTACTTCTTCATCACCGACCGTCTCAAGCGCATGATCAACGCCAGCGGCTTCAAGGTCTGGCCTTCCGAGGTGGAGCTGCTGCTGTACAAGCACCCGGCGGTGCAGGAGGCCTGCATCATCTCGGCGCGGGACCCGTACCGCGGCGAGACCGTCAAGGCCGTCGTCGTGCTGCGCGCCGATGCCCGGGGCCAGGTGCACGAGCGCGACATCGTCGCCTGGGCGCACGAGCACATGGCCGCCTACAAGGCGCCGCGCGTCGTCGAGTTCGTCGAGGCGCTGCCCAAGTCGGGCGCCGGCAAGGTGATGTGGCGCCTGCTGCAGGACAAGGAGAACGCCGGCCGCGAGCGTTGAGGCGAAGCCGCGCCGGCGCGTCGACGACGGCGCTGGCGGACAATCGGCTTTTGCCGTCCACCGCCCGATGAAGCGTCCCGCCTACCTCCCCGACAATTTCACGCTGCTGCTGGTGGCCACCGTGGCGCTGGCCACGCTGCTGCCCGCCCAGGGCATGGTGGCCCGCTTCTTCGAGGCCTTCACCACCTTCGCCATCGGCCTGCTGTTCTTCCTGCACGGCGCCAAGCTCTCGCGCGAGGCGATCCGCGCCGGGGCGCTGCACTGGCGCCTGCACCTGCTCGTCTTCGCCTGCACCTTCGCGCTGTTTCCGCTGCTGGGACTGGTGCTCAAGCCGGTGCTGCAGCCGCTGGTCACGCCCGAGCTCTACGTCGGCGTGCTGTTCATGTGCGTGCTGCCGGCCACGGTGCAGTCGGCCATCGCCTTCACGTCGATGGCGCGTGGCAACATCCCGGCGGCGGTCTGCAGTGCGTCGGGCTCGACGATGCTGGGCGTGTTCGTCTCGCCGCTGCTGGTGGGCCTGGTGGTGCTGCCGCACGCCAACGCGAGCAGCTCGCTGGATTCGATCGGCCGCATCCTGCTGCAGCTGATGCTGCCGTTCGTCGTCGGCCACCTCGCACGCCCGTGGATCGGGGCGTGGGTGCACCGGCGCAAGCAGGTGCTGGGGCTGGTCGATCGCGGCTCGATCCTGCTGGTGGTCTACACGGCGTTCAGCGCCGCCGTCATCGAGGGGTTGTGGAAGCAGGTGCCCCCGCGGGCGCTGGGCGGGCTGGTGGTCGTGTGCTGCGTGTTGCTGGCCTGCGCGCTGGTGCTGACCGGCTGGCTCGCGCGCCGGCTGGGCTTCGACAAGGCCGACGAGATCACGATCGTGTTCTGCGGGTCGAAGAAGAGCCTGGCCAGCGGCATCCCGATGGCCAAGGTACTGTTCTCCGCCAACGCGGTGGGCGCCATCGTGCTGCCGCTGATGCTGTTCCACCAGATCCAGCTGATGGTGTGCGCGGTGCTGGCGCAGCGCTGGGCGCGCCGGGTCGACCCCGATCCGGCCAGCGCGCCGGCGCGCCAGCCGGGCTGAGCGGGGCTCAACGCGCCAGCAGCCGCAGCGTGTCTGGATGGCGGCGCATGTAGGCCGCGACGTAGCTGCACGACGGCTCCACCGTGTAGCCCTGGGCCGCGGCCCAGTCGAGGGCGGCGCGCACCAGTGCGGCGGCGATGCCGCGGCCGGCGACGGCGTCCGGCACGCCGGTGTGGTTCATCCACATCACCTTGCCGCGCAGCTGGTAGTCGGCCACGCAGCGCTGGCCTTCGACGATGGCCTCGAAGCGCTGGCGCGCGGCGTCGTGGATCACGGCAATGGTCATCGCTTGCCCAGCTTCATCCACAGGAACGCGAACTGGAGCGCCTGCACGTCGGCGCGTTGTTCGTTGTCGGCCGCGCCGCCGTGGCCGCCCTCGATGTTCTCGTAGTACAGCACGTCGTGGCCCTGCTCGATCATGCGGGCGGCCATCTTGCGCGCGTGGCCCGGGTGCACGCGGTCGTCGCGCGTGGAGGTGGTGAAGAAGACGCTCGGATAGGCCGCGTCCCGGCGCACGTTCTGGTACGGGCTGTACCTCGAGATCCAGGCCCACTCGGCCGGGAGGTCCGGGTTGCCGTACTCGGCCATCCACGACGCGCCGGCCAGCAGCTTGTTGTAGCGCCGCATGTCCAGCAGCGGCACCTGGCAGCTGACCGCGTTGAACAGGTCGGGGCGCTGCACCATCACCGCCCCCACCAGCAGCCCGCCGTTGCTGCCGCCCTCGATGCCCAGGTGCGGGGGCGCGGTGACCTTCGTCGCCACCAGGTCCTCGGCGACGGCGATGAAGTCGTCGTAGCTGCGCTGCCGGTTCTCGCGCAGCGCCGCCTGGTGCCACGCGGGCCCGTATTCGCCGCCGCCGCGGATGTTGGCGTAGACCCAGACGCCGTCGTGCTCGTACCAGGCCTTGCCGATGCCGCCGGAGTAGCCCGGTGTCAGCGAGATCTCGAAGCCGCCGTAGCCGTACAGCAGCGTCGGGTTGGCGCCGTCGGGCCGCGCCCCGCGCGGCCAGATGATGAAGTAGGGCACGCGCGTGCCGTCCCGGGACGTGGCGAACTTCTGCTCGACGCGCATGCCCGTCGAATCGAAGAACTGCGGACGTGACTTCAGCAGCTCCCGACGGTCGTCGCCGGTGTGCGCCAGGTACAGCGAGTCGGGCGTCAGGAAATCGGTGTAGCTGAGCAGGTAGGCCTCGGCCAGCGGATCGTCGGCCACGTGCGGGTCGTGCAGGCCGTCGGCGGACAGCGAGCCGGGGAACGGCGCGTCGACCGCCCGCCGCTGCCAGCCGGCGGCCGTCGGCGTGAGCTCCTCGATGCGGCCGGCGACGTCGTCCAGCACGGTCAGCAGCAGCCGCGAGCGGGTGGTGGCGTAGCCCGCCAGCGAGCGCGTGGCGGTGGGCGTGAACAGGGCCTGCAGGCGGCGCTCGCCGCGCAGGTAGGCGGCGGCGTCGGCCACCAGCAGCGCGCCGCGCGGCCAGGTGGTGTCGCCGGTGGTCCAGTCGGAACGCAGCTCGATGAGCACGCGGTCGCGCCAGAACGCCAGGTTGGCGTCGTCCGGCTTGTCGACCGGCACCAGGGCGTGCGTGGCGGCATCGGTCAGCAGCCACACGCGTGAAGTGTAGAAATCCAGCGAGCGGCTGAACGTGATGCGCTCGAAGCCCGGCGTGTCGTCCACCTGCACGCCCGAGGCGACGTCGGCGCGTTCGCCCTGGAACACCGTCGTGGCGCTGTCCAGCGGCGTGCCGCGCGACCAGCGGCGCACGACGCTCGGGTAGCCGGAGTCGGTGAGGGTGCCCAGGCCGAAGTCGGTGGCCACGTAGAGCGTGTCCGCGTCGATCCAGTCGACGCTGGACTTCGCCTCGGGCAGGACGAAGCCGTCGGCGACGAAGCGGCGCGCGACGATGTCGAACTCGCGCACTACCTGGGCGTCGGAGCCGCCGCGCGACAGCATCACCAGGCAGCGCTCGTAGCCGGGCGCCAGGCAATGGGCGCCGTGCCAGACCCAGTTCTCGTCCTCCTGGCGGGCCAGCTCGTCGAGGTCGATGACCACGTCCCAGGCCGGCTGCGGCTGGCGGTACTCGGCCAGCGTGGTGCGGCGCCACAGGCCGCGCGGGTTGCGGTCGTCGCGCCAGAAGTTCCAGAGCCAGTCGCCGCGGCGCACGACGCCGGGGATCTGTTCCTTGGAGTCGAGCACGGCGCGCAGCTGCGCGCGGGTGTCGTGGAACAGCGGCCAGGCCTCGAGCACCTGGCGCGACTGCGCGTTGCGCGCGCGCACCCAGGCGAGGGCGTCGTCGCCGAGGACGTCCTCCAGCCACAGCCAGGGGTCGTCGGCGGCCTCGTCGGGCGGCGGGAATGCGGGGTCTTGGGTCATCTGGAAACGTCGGCGCGGCGGCCGGGCAGCGGCCACGCTCAGGATTCGGATCCGGTGATCATCGCAGAAGGGTCGCGCGCCGGGGCGCCCGGCCGCGTCGCCGTCAGTGGCGCTCGGCCAGCGTCTTCAGGTTGGCGAGGCCGGCATCGAAGTCGGGCCCGACCATGCGGTCCATGAAGCGCGCCATGTAGTGCAGCAGCGGGTTGCGGCCCACGCTGCCGGCGTTCGTCCAGGTGACGCGGGTGGCGCCGCCCTGCGGCTCGAAGCGGATGTCGCCGGTGGACGTCGAATTGAAGTCGGGGAAGAACAGCTCATAGGTGAAACCCTTGGCCGGGTCGGCCGTGAGGAAGGTCATGCGGCCCTTGCCCTCGGTCCGGCTGTCCCATTGCCAGCCGGCACCGGCGCCCGACTCGGGTCCGAAGAAGCTCATCGCCATCGCCGGGTCGCGCCGGTTCCACATCGACCACTCCTGCCAGCGCCGCGGCGCCGCCACGAGCGGGTAGATGCGCTCGGGCGGCGCGTTGATCACGGCGCTGCGTTCCACCCGGTAGGTGTCGGGCAGGAACAGGCCGCCGACCACCACGAGCAGCGCGACGACGGCCAGGGCGGCCAGGATCCGGATGAGCCAGCGCATGACGAAATCTCCTCTTGGTGAACGGGGAGGTCGCACGGGGCCTTATCCTTCCCGTTGTCCCGACCGCGGAAAAGCCGGCATCATCGCCGCCTTTGCAGCGCCTGCACAGCGGGTCGACCCGACGCCGGGCGCCCTCCGAACACGTCCATCCCACCACGCCATGACCGCCCACAATCCCCTTCTCGCCGACTGGACGACGCCCTTCGCACTGCCGCCGTTCGACCTGATCCGTGCCGCGGATTTCGCCCCGGCCTTCGAGGCGGCGATGCAGGCGCAGCGCGCCGAGGTGGAGGCGATCGCTGGGCAGGCCGACGCGCCGGACTTCGACAACACCGTGGCCGCGTTCGACCGCAGCGGCCGGCTGCTCGCGCGCATCGAGGCGGCGTTCCATGCGCTCGCGGCCTCGCACACCTCGCCCGAGCTGCAGGCCGTGCAGCGCGCGCTCGCCGGGCCGCTGGCGGCGCACGACAGCGCCGTGATGATGCACGCCGGCCTGTTCGCCCGCGTCGACGCGGTGCACGCGGCGCGGCATGACCTCGGGCTCGCCCCCGAGGCGCTGCGCCTGGTCGAGCGCCTGCACGTCGACTTCGTGCGCGCCGGCGCGCGCCTGGGGCCCGACCGGCAGCCGCGCTACGCGCAGGTCATGGCGCGCCTGGCGCAGCTCACCACGCGTTTCGCTCAGAACGTGCTGGCCGACGAGGCCGGCTTCCAGCTCGAGTTGTCCGAGGCCGAGCTCGACGGGCTCCCGCCGTTCGTGCGCGCCGCCGCGCGCCAGGCCGCCAGCGACCGGGGGCTGCCCGCGGGCGCCCACGTGGTGACGCTGTCGCGTTCGCTGATCGTGCCGTTCCTGACGTTCTCCAACCGGCGCGACCTGCGCGAGCGCGCCTGGAAGGCCTGGGTCGGCCGCGGCGAGAACGCCGGCGAGACCGACAACCGCGAGGTCGCGCGCGAGATCCTGCGCCTGCGCCAGGAGCAGGCCTGGATGCACGGCTACCCGAGCTATGCCGACTACGCGCTGGCCAACACGATGGCCGGCAACATCGCCTCGGTCAACACGCTGCTCGACGACGTCTACGCCCGCGCGCTGGCCGCGCTGCAAGATGAGCGCACGGCCGTGCACGCGAGCCTGCAGGAAGCCGGCCTGGCGGGCCCGTACATGGCCTGGGACTGGCGCTTCGGCTCCGAGCGCGTGCGCCAGGCGCGCTTCGCCTTCGACGACGGCGAGGTCAAGCCCTACTTCTCGCTGGACCGCATGGTGCAGGCCGCGTTCGACTGCGCGCACCGCCTGTTCGGCATCCGCATGGTGCGCAACGACGCGATCCCCGTCTACCACCCCGACGTCGTCGCCTACGAAGTGCACGACGGCGACCGGCTGATCGGCATCTTCCTGCACGACAACTTCGCGCGCCAGACCAAGCGCTCGGGCGCGTGGATGAGCGCGCTGCGCTGGCAGTGCCGCAACGGCGGCGTCGACCTGCCGGTGATCATGAACAACAACAACTTCGCCAAGGGCGCGCCGGGCGAGCCCACGCTGCTGAGCTTCGACGACGCGCGCACGCTGTTCCACGAGTTCGGCCACGGCCTGCACGGCCTGCTGTCGAACGTGACCTACCAGCGGCTGTCGGGCACCAACGTTCTGCGCGACTTCGTCGAGCTGCCGTCGCAGCTGTTCGAGCACTGGCTGCTCGAGCCCGAGGTGATCGCGCGCCACGCGCGCCACTGGAAGACCGGCGAGCCGATTCCGCAGGCGCTGGTGCGCCGCCTGCAGGAGGCGCGCCGCTGGGGCCAGGCCTACGAGACGGTGCGCTACGCCGGCAGCGCCCTGGTGGACATGGCGGTGCACGCGCGCCACGACAAGGAGCCGCCGCCCGACCTCGCCGAGTTCGAGGCCGCCACCCTGGCGCGCCTGAACCTGCCGCCGGAGGTGGGCGTCAACCACCGCCTGCTGCACTTCCAGCACCTGTTCTCGGGCTCGTCGTACGCGGCGGGGTATTACGTCTACCTGTGGGCCGAGGTGCTCGACGCCGATGCGTTCGACGCGTTCAAGGAAGCGGGCAGCGCCTTCGACCCGGTGACAGCCGCGCGCTTGCGCCAGTGCATCTACGGCGCGGGCGACAGCGTCGCGCCGCAGCAGGCCTATGCCGCGTTCCGCGGCCGCATGCCGTCCATCGAGCCGCTGTTGCGCAAGCGCGGGCTGCTCCCCGAGGACGTCATCTACTGAACGCTACTTCTTCTCGGGCGGGCACTCGCAGGCGTCGACGCCCTGGTCGGCGATGACGCGCCAGTGGCCGTCGGGATCCTTGCGCCAGATGCTGGTGAAGCGCGAGACGACCTTGCCTGCGGGGTCGCGCGCGAGGCCGGTGGACACGGCGGTGCGGCCGTCGGCGGCCACGGCCACCGCGTCGGGCGCCCACGAGAACGGCGCCTGGGGGCTCTTGAAGAAGCCGCTCCATTTCTCGACCACCTTGGCGCGGCCGATGTTCATGGCAGCGCCGACGAAGACGGCGTCTTCGGCCACGAAGTCGGTGAACAGATCGAGCCGGCGGTCGGCCATGGTCTTGGCGAAAGCGGTCTCGGCGGCGGTCACGTCCGCCACGATGGCGGCGAGATCGGCCGCGGAGGGCAGCGCGGCCGCGGCCGCGTTGAAGGCGGACAGCAGCAGTCCGCAGGCGAGCAGGGCAGGGCGCATGGCGTGGCCGATGGTGCAGTCGAGGTGGCCCGATTGTGGTCGTGTGGCGCGCACGCCGCCATGCGGGCGCGTGGCCTTGACAGCGCGGCGCACCCGGGCGCAAAGTCGCGTCTTCGTCCAACCGTTCCACCTGCAGGAGGTCGCCATGAAGACTGTCATCACCAGCGCGTCGACCGCCCTGCCGTCACGGTTGTCGAGGGTGCTCTCCCACTGATCGTTCCGATCGCTGGCGCACCTCCGGTGCCCGGCCCGCGTTCGCCGAAGAACGCGCCGTGCCGCGCACCGACTGCATCCGGACCCGACGCCCACACCGCACCCCGCCGGCCTTGACCGTGCAAGGCCTGTTCTCGTTCGCGCCCGTCGCGAGCGAGGCTGCCGCATGAACGCGGCGCGTCCGGAATCATTCCAATGCAAGACTTCCTCGATTTGCGCGCGCTGCGCGACATCGGACTTTCCCACGCCACGGTGCAGGCCGCGCTCGCGCAGCCACGGCCCGACGGCACGCGCCTGGCGCGCGTCGTCGAGATCCAGCGCGACCACCTGGTGGTGCACGACGGCGTCGAGGCGCACGCCGTCGTGCCCTGGCCGACGCTGCGCGTCGCCCTCGAGCTCGAGCGCGACACGCTGGTGGTCGGCGACTGGGTGTGGTGGCGCGCCGCCGCCTCCGACCTCGATCGCGGCTGGGCGGTCGCGCGCCTGGGCGCACGCAACCGCCTGACGCGACGCGATCCGGCCGGCGGCCGCCAGGGCCTGGTCGCCAACGTCGACACCGCGTTGCTGGTGATGGGCCTGGATCACGACTTCAACCTGCGCCGCCTCGATCGCTTCCTGGTACTGGCGCATTCGGCCGACGCGCGCGTGGTGGTGGTGCTGACCAAGGCCGACCGCTGCCCCGACGCCGACGCCGCGATCGCGCGCGTGCGCGCGCACCTGGGCGACGCGCGCGACGACGTCGCCGTGCTCGCGATCGATGCCCGCTCTCACGCCGCCGCCACGGCGCTCGCGCCGTGGCTCGTGCGCGGCAGCACGCTGGTGACGCTTGGCTCCAGCGGCGCGGGCAAGACGACGCTGGCCAACACGCTGACCGGCGCGGACGCGGGCACGAACGCCGTGCGCGCGGCGGACGAGCGCGGCCAGCACACCACCACCGTGCGCACGCTGCGCCGCACCGCCGGCGGTGCCTGCCTGATCGACACACCGGGCCTGCGCCAGCTCTGGCTGGACGCCGACGCTGCCACGCTGGCCGACGCCTTCCCCGAGATCGGCACGTTGGCCCTGCAATGCCGCTACCGCAACTGCCGCCACGCGAGCGAGCCCGGCTGCGCGGTGCGCGAGCAGGTGGCCCCGGAACGCCTGGACAGCTTCCGCAAGCTGCTGCGCGAGGCCAACCGCGAGCACGACGACATCTTCCAGCGGCGGCGCCAGGTGGCCGAGATGAAGCAGCGGACGCGGGCGAACCGGGCGCGCAACGCGGCGCGGGCTGCCGGTGAATCGACGTGATGGTGCGTTCTTCGTGGGACAGGTATGGTTTTGGGTGCTGGGTGCTGGGTGCTGGGTGCTGGTTTTGCGGGGCGCGTGGGGGTGGGCACGACGAGCCGAGGAAATACAGCGACGTGGTTCTTGATGGAGGCTCTGCGCGCAATGTCAACCCGCACCAGCAGAGCTCGCAGCGAAACATCCGCACGCTCAGGCCGTCGATGGCCCTCGATGGGCCATTGACGCGCGCAGAGCCTCAAGAAAAATACTCAGCCCCCGTATTCCGCATCCCCGCCATGCGCGGCACGGCGAGTCGGGGGAGCTTGGCTTGTGAGGTTAAGGAGGAGGAGGCCGCAGGCCGACGGGGGACACGAACAAGACAAGCTCCCCCGGCTCGTCGTGCCCACCCCCACGCGCCCCGCAAAACCAGCAACCAGCAACCAGCAACCAGAAGCAGAAATGAAAAATGGCCACCCGTTGCCAGGCGGCCATTCAAGGTTCAGGTCAGCGCGCCGGAGCGCGCGTCACGTCAGCGCGGCGTGCGGCCACGCGGGCCCGGGCCGGGGCCAGGACGGCCCGGACCGGCGCGCTTGGCACCGAAGGCCGGGCGCTCGCCGGCGAACGCCGGACGATCGCCTTGCGGGCGCGCGAACGGGCGATCGCCGCCTTCGCGATTGAAGGCCGGACGGTCGCCGCCCTCGCGGTTGAACACCGGACGATCGCCGCCTTCACGCGGGGCGCCGCCCTGGAACGGGTGCGCCGGGCCGCGGTTGTCCGGGCGCTGGCCGCGGTAGTCGCCGCGCGGGCCGTTGAAGGCCGGGCGGTCGCCGCTGAAGCCACGGTTGTCGCCGCCTTCGCGGTTGAACGCCGGACGCTCGCCATGGCCGCGGTCGCCGCCGAAGTTCGGACGATCGCCGCCGAAGCCCGGACGCGGGCCGTAGCTCGGACGGTCGTTGCCACGCGGGCCGCCGAAGCCGCCGCGGTTGCCACCGAAGCTCGGACGATGGCCGCCTTGCGGACGGTCCTCGCCGAAGTTGCCGGTGCCCGGACGCTGCGCGGCCGGTGCCTGCAGGCGCGGCTCGAGGCCCGGAACGACGGACGCCGGGATGTTGTGCGTGGTGAAGCGTTCGATGCGGCGGATCATCGGGATGTCGCGGCGCTCGGCGATGGTGATCGCCAGGCCCGAGCGGCCGGCACGGCCGGTGCGGCCGATGCGGTGCACGTAGTCTTCCGCCTTCATCGGCAGGCCGTAGTTGATCACGTGGGTGATCGTCGGCACGTCGATGCCGCGCGCGGCCACGTCGGTGGCCACGAGCACCTTCAGCTGCTTCATGCGCAGCGCGCCCAGGACGCGGTTGCGGCGACCTTGCGGCATGCCGCCGTGCAGCGCGGCGACCGAGTGGCCGATCTGCGACAGGCGGTCGGCCAGTTCGTCGGCGTCACGCTGCGTGCTCGTGAAGACGACGGCCTGTTCCATGTTGCGGTCGGTCAGCAGCTGGTCGAGCAGGGCGTCGCGGTGCGCGCGGTTGTCGGCCCAGTGCAGGCGTTGCTCGATCTGCGTGTGCTGCTCGCTCGGCGCCGAGATGCGGATGCGCTGGGCGTCGTGCGTGAGTTCCTTGGCCAGGTTGCCGACGGTGCCGTCGAACGTGGCCGAGAACATCATCGTCTGGCGGTCCGTGGACATTTCCTTGGCGATCAGGTGGATGTCGTCGATGAAGCCCATGTCGAGCATGCGATCGGCTTCGTCCAGGATCAGCAGTTCGACCTGCGACATCATCGCCTTGCCGCTGCCCATGTGGTCGATCAGGCGACCCGGGGTGGCGATCAGGATGTCCAGCGGGCCCTTCAGCGCCTTCAGCTGGGCGACGTAGGGCACGCCGCCGACGACGGTGGCCACGCGCAGGCCCTGCACGTTGCGGCCGTAGACGGAGCAGGCCTTGCTGACCTGCATGGCGAGTTCGCGGGTGGGGGCGAGCACGAGGACGCGCGGGCCGCTCGGCTGGCCGCGTTCGCGCTTCTTGGCCGGGTCGCGGCGCGCTTCGATCACGCGCTGCAGGGCCGGCAGCACGAAGGCCGCGGTCTTGCCGCTGCCGGTGCGCGAGGACACCAGCAGGTCGCTGCCGGCGATGGCGGCGGGGATGGCGCGCAGCTGGACGTCGGTCGGCTCGGTGTAGCCGGCTTCCACCACGGAGCGCAGGATTTCGGGGGCCAGGCCCAGCGAGTCGAAGCCGGAGGCTTGCGATTCGGGCAGCACGGATTCTTGTTGTTCTTCGTTGCCCAGGGTGGGCTGCAGATCGAAACTCATGACAAACTTTCAAGCACGGCGTCACCCACATGCTCCGGGTCAGCCCCGAGGCACGGAATGTCCGCCACGGCGCCGCCCGCCAATGTAGGAGCGTTGGCAGCACCAATAGGGTCGCGTAAAGAAGATAACGGGGCGGCCACCGCGTTTCGCCAAGAGGCGAGCGGAGGGTTGTTGCCCAGGAAACGTCTGGTAGCGACGGCATCGCCGCCGACCACAACCGTTTCCGAGTGCGCCTCACCGTGCGATCCATCCAGGGGTAACCCTGATTGGATCAGTGATTTGCAGCAGACCGGCTTGAGAAGGTCAGAGGGGATGAGCGAAGACGAGCGCGCTTTCTTGATGCCTTCCCTATGACAGGAAGACGTTTTGGAAGTGCATTCGCAGCGTCAACTCGTATTTTGCCAGAATTTTTCACTTCGTGTTGTGTCTTACCATCCGAAGTTCGCCGGCTCACCCATTCCGTGACGCGTTTCACGCCGTTCGCGCGCCCACCCGCGCCCGACGGCGACCCCCCAGGCCGCCCCAAGAGCGCGGTCGCTGCTGCAACGAGAACCCGCATGTCCGAGAACAAGACGAACAAACCGATGAGCCACGTGCTGGTGGTGAGCGCCGATCCGCTGTGGCGCGACGAGGTGGTGGGCGGCATCAACGCCGCGGCGCAGAAGCTGGACAACCCGTTCGACCTGCTGGCCGTGCCGGCCGCGGACGCCGCCGCCGCCATCGCCGCGGTGCAGGCCGACGGCGACGTGCAGATCGTCCTCATCGACCACGGCGACCACACGCCGGCGGCCCGGTCGGGCAAGGGCGCCCCGCGCCACCACGACGTCGCCGCGATGGCGCGCGAGATCATCGCGCTGCGCCCCGAGCTGTCGCTGTACGTGACGCTGGAGGACGACGAGAACAAGCTGCTGCTGGAGCAGCTCGCCAGCAACGTGGTGCACGGCTACTTCTACCGCGGCGAGCGCGACTACAACGGCTGGGCCCGCATCCTCGCGGCCGAGGTCGCCGAGAAGTCGGCGACGCCGTTCTACGACCAGTTGAAGACCTACGTGCGCATGGCCAAGGACAGCTGGCACACGCCGGGCCACGCCGGCGGCGACTCCTACAAGGGCAGCCCGTGGGTGGGCGACTTCTACGACTTCGCCGGCGAGAACCTGCTGCGCGCCGACCTCTCGGTGTCGGTGGAGATGCTCGATTCGCTGCTGCATCCCACCGGCGTCATCGTGCAGGCCCAGCGCCTGGCCGCGCAGGCCTTCGGCGCGCGCAAGACCTACTTCGCCACCAACGGCACCTCCACCGCCAACAAGGTGATCTTCCAGACGCTGCTGGCGCCGGGCGACAAGCTGCTGCTCGACCGGAACTGCCACAAGTCGGTCCACCACGGCGTGATCCTGTCGGGCGCGCGGCCGATCTACCTGGACTCGTCGGTCAACCGCAAGTACGGCCTGTTCGGGCCGGTGCCGCGCGCCACCGTGCTCGAGGCCATCGCCCAGCACCCGGACGCGCGCGCGCTGATCCTCACCTCGTGCACCTACGACGGCCTGCGCTACGACCTGCGGCCCATCATCGAGGCCGCGCATGCGGCCGGCATCAAGGTGATCGTCGACGAGGCCTGGTACGGCCACGCGCGCTTCCATCCGGCGCTGCGCCCCACCGCGCTGGAAAGCGGCGCCGACTACTGCACGCAGAGCACGCACAAGGTGCTGTCGGCCTTCTCTCAGGCCAGCATGATCCACGTCAACGACCCGTTGTTCGACGAGCACCTGTTCCGCGAGAACTTCAACATGCACGCGTCGACCAGCCCGCAGTACAACCTGATTGCCAGCCTGGACGTGGCGCGCAAGCAGGCGGTCATGGAGGGCTACCGACTGCTCGACCGGTCGCTGAAGTACGCCCAGGAGCTGCGCGAGAAGATCAACGCCACGGGCGTGTTCCGCGCGCTGGACCTCGCTGACCTGCTGCCGCCCGAACTCGCCGACGACAACATCCGGCTCGACCCGACCAAGATCACGATCGACATCGGGCCGTCGGGCTTCTCGTCGGACGAACTGCGCGCGGAGCTGTTCGAGCGCTTCAACATCCAGGTCGAGAAGTCCACCCACAACACGCTGACGCTGCTGCTGACGGTGGGCACCACGCGCTCCAAGGTCTCGCGCCTGTTCGACGCGCTGCTGCGCCTGTCCAAGGAGCGCCGTCCCGAGCGCGCGAGCGCGCGCATGCCCGAGCTGCCGCGCTTCTCGCGCCTGGCCTGCCTGCCGCGCGACGCGTTCTACGAGTACGGCGAACGCATCCCGCTGCTGGACGACCAGGGTCAGCCCAACGCGGCGCTGGAGGGCCGCGTGTGCTGCGACCAGATCACGCCTTACCCGCCGGGCATCCCGGTGCTGGTGCCCGGCCAGGTGGTCACGCCCGAAATCATGGCGTTCCTCACGCGCATCATGCGCATGCAGAAGTCCATCGAGATGCACGGCCTGGCCACCCACGACGGCGAGCCCAGCCTGCGGGTGCTGGCGCCGGGCGAGCTCGAGGCGATGGCCAGCCGCACCGTTCTCTGAGTCGTCGGCGGGCGCCCGCGAAAGCGCTACCGCGCCTACACTCCCGGGGTCGCCTGTCCTGAAGCCACCCGTCCGATGACCCAGCCTCCCGCCCGCCGCAAGCGCTCGCCCAGCACCGCGTCCGGGGCCACCGGCAGCGGCCCCGTGACGCTCGGGATGGTGGCCAAGGCGGCCGGCGTTTCGCCCAGCACCGTCTCGCGCATCCTCAACGGCACGGCCACGGTCAGCCCGGAAAAGCGCGAGGCCATCGACGAGGCGATCCGCACGCTGGGCTTCCGGCCCAACCCGGTCGCCCGCGGCCTGGCCGGCGGGCGCACGCTCAGCGTGGGCGTGCTGACCCAGACGATCAACAGTCCTTTCTACGGCGAGGCGCTGCGCGGCATCGAGGATCGCCTCGAGGTGGCCGGCTACATCCCGATCTTCGTCAGCGGCCACTGGCACGAGGCCGAGGAGCACAAGGCCATGCAGGCGCTGTTGTCGCGCCGCGTCGACGGCCTGATCGTGCTGGCCGGGCGCATGTCCAACGAGGCGCTGGAAACCTATGCCCAGCAGGTGCCCATGGTGGTGGTCGGGCGCGAACTGCGCACCGACCGCATCTTCAGCATCGACTTCGACAACCACACCGGCGGCCTGCTCGCCACGCAGCACCTGATCGAGTGCGGCCACCGTCGCATCGCCTTCATCGCCGGCGATCCCCTGCACAAGGACGCGCTGGATCGCGAGGCCGGCTACCGCGCCGCGCTGGAGCGCGCCGGCATCGCGTTCGACCCCGCGCTGGTGCTCAAGGGCGACTTCACCGAGGCCGGCGGCCTGATGGCGGTCAACCGACTGCTGGAGAGCGGCCTCGCGTTCAGCGCGATCTTCGCCGCCAACGACCAGACGGCCATCGGCGCCGCGCTGGGCCTGTACCGACGCAACGTGCGCGTGCCCGACGACGTGTCCCTGGTCGGCTTCGACGACCTGGCGCCGGCCAAGTTCTCGGTGCCGCCGCTGACCACCATCCGCCAGTCGGTCTACGAGATCGGCTCCGAGGCGGCCGCTGCGATGCTGGACATGCTCAAGGGGGTCGCGCCCGCGCCCGACCTGCCGCCGCCCGAGCTGGTCGCCCGCGAATCGACACGGCGCGTCGCGCGCTGAGCATCCCGGGCCGTCGCACGCGGGGCGGCGGCGGCGGGCAGTAATTATGAAAGCGCTTGCAAAGTGAAGTCACGGCCACCCGGGCCTGCGCGCATCGCACCTGCGGCCGCCTGAACGGCCATGCTCGGGTTTACGCTGTAACGGCGGGATGCGGTCTCGTTGAACAATGCTGAAAGCGCTTTCATGACGTGACGGGCGCAGTACCCGCACCAGACAGAAGAACAGCCGAGACAACCCCCATGCAGACGACGCCCACCCCGCGCGCCCGCCGCGCCGCGCCCGCGGGTCGACGCCCGATGAGCGCACGCCCGGCCGCTCCGAAGGGCGCTCGCACCGCAGGCCGCAGGCCGGAGGTTGTCCGATGAGCGCACGCCCGGCCGCTCCGAAGGGCGCTCGCACCGCAGGCCGCAGGCCGGAGGTTGTGGGATGAGCGCCGGCGCAGGCACCATGCGCGGCGTGCGCTCGGGGTCGCCCACCCGCCGTGCGGTGCTGGCCGCGGGACTGGGCGTCACGCTCGCGCCGCCGCTGCGCGCCAGGCCGTCGCGCACGCTGACGGTGGCCGCGTTCCCGCTGGTCGACCAGATCGTCAAGGATGCGGCCCCGGCGTGGGCGCAACGCCATCCCGACGTCGGCTTGAACGCGGTGATGCGCCAGTACGACGACCACCACACCGCCATGACGACGGCGCTGTCGACGTCGGTGTACCTGCCCGACGTGATGGCGCTCGAATCGTCGTTCGTCGGCAAGTTCTCGAACGGCGGCGGGCTGTCCGACCTGCTGCAGCCGCGCTACGACATCGGCCGCCACCGCGCGCGCTTCGTCGCCTATGCCTACGACCAGGCGATCAACCGCAAGGGCCAGGTGGTGGCCGCTCCCACCGACATCGGCCCCGGCACGATGCTGTGCCGCGCCGACCTGCTCGAGCGCGCCGGCCTCGCCGAGGCCGACCTGCAGCCCTCCTGGGATGCCTACGTCGATGGCGGCATCCGCATCAGGAAGGCCACCGGCGCCCACCTGATCGGCAACGTCAAGACGCTCAAGGACATCATGATCCGCAGCGGCCTGAAGCCGGGCCAGGGCCTGTACTTCGACAGCGACTCGAACGTGCTGGTGGACACGCCGCGCTTCCACCGTGCCTTCGAGCTCGCGCTGCGCGCGCGTCGCAACGGGCTCGATGGCCGCCTCGCGACCTGGAGCAACGAGTGGGCCGAGGCGTTCCGGCGCGGCGTCACGGCCACCGAGCTGGGCGGCTCGTGGATGGTGGGCCAGATGGCCAACTGGGTCGCGCCCGGCACGAAGGGCTTGTGGCGCGCCGCCCAGCTGCCCGAAGGCACCTTCGTGTCGTACGGCGGCACCTACTACGCGATCCCGCGCGACTCGAACCCCGAGAACAAGGCGCTGGCCTGGGAACTGATCGAGATGATGACGCTGGACCGCGACCGCCAGCTCGCCGCACTGAAGACGCAGGACGCGTTCCCGGCGCTGCTGGCCGCCCAGGACGATCCGTTCATCGAGCAGCCGTTGCCGTTCCTGGGCGGCGAACGCGCGCGCCTGCTGTGGCGCGAGGCCGCGCGCCACATCAGCGCGACCGCCGTGCACAAGCAGTCCAACTTCGCCGAGGACGCGGTCAACGCCGAGCTCGACAACGTGCTCGACGACGGCAAGGACATCCGCCAGGCGCTCGCCGACGCCGCACGCCTGCTCGAACTCCGCGCCCGCCGCTGAGACATGATGCCCCCACGCTCACTCCGTTCGCTGCCCCCCGAGGGGGCGCGTCAGCGCCTTCGGGCGGCCGGGCGGCACTGACATGCGCCTGCCACCGCTTCTCCGCCTGTCGCCCAAGTGGGCGCCCTACGTCTTCATCAGCCCGTTCCTGATCCTGTTCGGCGTGTTCGGCGTGTTCCCGCTGTGCTTCTCGCTGTACCTCGCGTTCCAGTCGTGGGAGCCGACCGGGGGCCTGCGGGCGATGGAGTACGTGGGCCTGGCCAACTTCGCGTTCGCGCTCAAGGACGACTGGTTCTGGATGTCGTTGCGCAACACGCTGTGGCTGGCGATCGCCTCGGGCGTGCCGCAGCACCTGGTGGCGCTGCCGCTGGCGGCGTTCATCCACGCCGCGTTCAAGCGCCTGCGCGATGGCGTGATCGCCGTCTACTTCCTGCCCTACATCACGTCGACGGTCGCCATCGCGATCATGTTCTATTCGCTGTTCTCGCAGGACTACGGAATGATCAACGCGGCGCTCGCGCAGTGGTTCGGGCTGCCGCACACCGACTGGCTGACGAGCGCGGCCCACATCAAGCCGGCGATCGCCTTCATCGTGTTCTGGCGCTACGTCGGCTTCAACACGGTGCTGTACCTGGCGGCGATGCAGACCATTCCCGGCGAGCTGTACGAAGCCGCGACGCTGGACGGCGCGAGCCGACTGCGCCAGTTCCTGCACATCACGCTGCCCGGCATCCGGCCGATGATCTTCTTCGGCGTGACGCTGAGCGTCATCGGCGGGCTGCAGCTGTTCGAGGAGCCCTTCATCCTGACCGGCGGCAAGGGCGGACCGCAGCAGGCGGCGATGACATCGGCGGTGTACCTGTTCCGCGAGGCCTTCGACTTCAACGACTTCGGCGGCGCGAGCGCGATGTCCTGGCTGCTGTTCCTGGTGGTGGCCCTGCTGACCTGGATCACCAACCTGGCGTTCCGCACGCGCAGGGGCGCCGCATGAGCGGCGCGGCAGGCCTGCCCGCCAGCGTCGGCAAAGCGGGCGTCGGCGCGCGCGCGGCGCGCTGGACCGCCTACGCGATCGTCGGCGTCGGCGCGCTGTTCATGCTGGCGCCGTTCTGGTTCATGTTCGTGTTCGCCACGCACTCGCGCAGCGAGATCTTCAACCTGCCGCCGCCGCTGTGGTTCGGCGACGACCTGGCGGCCAACTTCAGGCTGCTCACCGAGCGCATCCCGTTCTGGCGCAACCTCGGCTGGAGCCTCTACGTGGCGCTGATGTCCACCGCGCTGACGCTGCTGTTCTGCTCGATGGCCGGCTACGCGTTCGCGCTGATGGAGTTCCGCTTCAAGAAGGCGCTGTTCGGGCTCGTGATGGCCACGATGCTGCTGCCGTCGTTCATGAACATGATCCCGATGTTCATGATCATGGACGCGCTCGGCTGGATCGACCAGCAGCGCGCGCTGTACGTGCCCGGCGCCGCCAGCGCGTTCGGCATCTTCCTGATGCGCCAGTTCGCGCAGTCGTCGGTGCCGCGCGAACTGGTCGAGTCGGCGCGCATGGACGGCTGCGGCGAGTTCTCGATCTACTGGCGCATCGTGCTGCCGCTGATGAAGCCCGCGCTCGGCACGCTCGCGCTGATCACGTTCATCACGTCGTGGAACAACTTCATCAACCCGCTGATCGTGATGCGCAGCCTGCCCAACTACACGCTGCCGCTGGCGCTGCGCAGCCTGCAGTCCACGCTCAACACCGAGTGGGGCGCGCTGATGTGCGGCTCCGCCATCGCCACGATCCCGCTCATCGTCCTTTTCGCGATCACGTCGCGCCAGCTCATCGCCGGGCTCACCGCCGGCGCGGTGAAGTAAGACCCATGCCCAACACCAACGACCTTCCCCGCCTGTTTCCGCCCGAATTCGTCTGGGGCGTGGCCACCAGCGCCTTCCAGATCGAGGGCGCGGCCTTCGAGGACGGCAAGGGCGAATCGATCTGGGACCGCTTCTGCCGCGTGCCCGGCGCGATCGCCGACGCCAGCAACGGCGACGTCGCCTGCGACCACTACCACCGCCTCGACTCCGACCTCGACCTGATCGCCGGCCTGGGCGTCGACCTGTACCGCTTCTCGACCTCGTGGCCGCGCGTGCAGCCGCTGGGCGCGGGCGCGTGGAACGAGAAGGGGCTGGCCTTCTACGACCGCCTGGTCGACGGCCTGCTGGCCCGTGGCCTGGCACCGCACCTCACGCTCAACCACTGGGACCTGCCCCAGGCGCTGCAGGACCAGGGCGGCTGGAACTCGCGCGACACCGTGCACCGCTTCGTCGACTACGCGCTGGGCATCCAGCGCCGCCTGGGCGACCGGCTGGCGGCGATCACCACGCACAACGAGCCCTGGGTGGTCGCGGTGCTGGGCCACGAGGAGGGCACCTTCGCGCCCGGCATCCAGTCGCGCCGCGTGGCGCTGCAGGTCGCGCACCACCTGCTGCTGAGCCACGGCCTGGCGCTGCAGGCGCTGCGCGCCGAGGGCGCCACGGCCCGGCTGGGCATCGTGCTGAACCTGGCGCACACGATGCCGCTGACCGACACCGAGGCCGACCGCGCACAGGCCCGGCTCGACGACGCCCGCGGCCGCCGCTGGTACGCCGACCCGCTGTTCAAGGGCGAATACCCGGCCGAGGTGCTGGACGGCCTGGGCGCCCACGCGCCGGCGGTCGAGCCGGGCGACATGGCGGCCATCGCCACGCCGCTCGACTACCTGGGCGTCAACTACTACTCGCGCGCGCTGGCCAGCGCGGCGGGCCCGATCCAGGCCGCCGACAAGCCTTATCCGAAGACCGACATGGGCTGGGAGATCTACCCCGAGGGCCTGACCGAGCTGCTGCTGACGCTGCACCGCGAGTACCGGCTGCCGCCCACCTACATCACCGAGAACGGCGGTGCCTTCCCCGACCCGACCACCGACGGCCACGTCCACGACGCCGACCGCACCGACTACCTGGCCACGCACATCGCGGCGGTGGGCAAGGCGCTGGCGGCGGGCGTGCCGATGGCCGGCTACATGGTGTGGAGCCTGATGGACAACTTCGAGTGGAGCAGCGGCTACGCCAAGCGCTTCGGCATCGTGCACGTGGACTACGCCACGCTGGCGCGCACGCCCAAGGACAGCGCGCTGTGGTACCGCGACCTGGTGGCCCGCTGCCGGGCGCTGCGCAAGGTGGGGGGCTGAGGCGATGGGACAGGTGAGCCTGCGCGGCGTGCGCAAGTCCTTCGGCACGACCGCCGTGATCAAGGGCATCGACCTCGACGTCAACGACGGCGAGTTCCTGGTCTTCGTCGGACCCTCGGGCTGCGGCAAGTCGACCATGCTGCGCATGATCGCGGGGCTGGAATCCATCGACGACGGCGACCTGCTGATCGACGGCCGGCGCGCCAACGACGTGCGGCCGGCCGAGCGCGGCGCGGCGATGGTGTTCCAGAACTACGCGCTCTATCCGCACATGACGGTGGCCGAGAACATGGGCTTCGCACTGAAGATGGCCGGCGTGGGCCGCGCCGCGCGCGACGAGCAGGTGCGGCGCGCGGCCGACGTGCTGCGCATCGCCGACCTGCTCGGGCGACTTCCGCGCGAGCTCTCGGGCGGCCAGCGCCAGCGGGTGGCCATCGGCCGCGCCATCGTGCGCAAGCCCAGCGTGTTCCTGTTCGACGAGCCGCTGTCCAACCTGGACGCCGCGCTGCGCGTGAACATGCGCATCGAGCTCTCGCGCCTGCACCGCGAGCTGGGCACCACGATGATCTATGTCACGCACGACCAGGTCGAGGCGATGACGATGGGCACGCGCATCGCGGTCTTCAACCAGGGCCGCATCGAGCAGCTGGGCGCGCCGCTGTCGCTGTACAACGCGCCGGCCAACGAGTTCGTCGCCGGCTTCCTGGGCGCGCCGCGCATCAACCTCGTCGAGCGGCCCGGCCTCGACGCAACCCCGGTGCATCGCGCGCTGTGGACGCTGCTGCTGCCCGACGCGCCCGCGCGGGCGCGCCGCGCGGGGCTGCGCTCGGAACACCTGCGCGTGACCGCGCTCGGCGCGGGCGTGCCCGCCACCGTGGCGATGGCCGAGCACCTGGGCGACGTGTCGGTGCTGCACCTGCGGGTGGACGGCCTCGCCGAGCTGCTGCACGCCAAGGTCGATCCGAACCACGCCCACCTGGGCGCCGGCGCGAGCGTGGGGCTGGTGCCCGACGCGGCGGCGGTGCTGGCCTTCGACGACGCCGGGCGGCGGATCGCATGAGGCGCGCACGCCGGGGGCGCCTCGCCCTGGCCGCCCTCGCGGTCCTGGCCGGCACCGCGACGGCGGCCGACGCGCCGCCACCGCCGGAGACGCTCAAGCCGCCGCCGGGCTGGACGCTGGCCTGGGGCGACGAGTTCGACGTCGACGGCCTGCCCGACCCGAAGAAGTGGGCCTACGACACGACCTTCAACAAGCCGGGCTGGTTCAACCACGAGGCCCAGTACTACTCGGGCCCGCGCGCGGCGAACGCGGTGGTGGAGGGCGGCCGGCTGCTGATCACGGCGCGCCGCGAATCGCGCGCCGCCGCCAGCGACTGGGGCGGCCAGAAATACACCTCTGCACGCCTGTTCACGCGCGGCATCGCCGAGTGGACCTACGGCTTCTTCGAGGTGCGCGCGAAGCTGCCCTGTGGCCTGGGCACCTGGCCGGCGATCTGGATGCTGGGCAGCCACGGCGACTGGCCGGTCAACGGCGAGCTCGACATCATGGAACACATCGGCCGCAGCCCCGGCCGTGTCATGAGCACCGTGCACACGCCGGCCGGCAGCGGCGCCCACGGCGTCGGCGCCGCGGTGACGCTGCCCGACGCCTGCGGCGCGTTCCATCGCTACCAGATGCTGTGGACCGAGCGCGACATCCGCTTCGGCGTCGACGGCGTCGAACACCTGGCCTACCCGCGCCTGGACGTCGGCGGGGTCGGCGCCGCGCGCGCCTGGCCGTTCGACGGGCCGCAGTTCCTGCTGCTGAACCTGGCCATCGGCGGCGACCTCGGCGGGCCGGTGGACGATGCCATCTTTCCGGTCACGCTGGAAGTGGACTACGTCCGCGTGTACCAGGCCCCCGCCAGGTAGTCTTCAGGGCGGCAGCCGGTACGCCGGCGGGCCCGGCGGCATCGCGGTGCCGACGACCAGCTGCGGGATCACCGCCTCGACGTCGTCGATCAGCCGCACCAGGCGCTCCAGCTCGGCCGCCTGCGCCGGCGTCGAGACGCAGCCCTTGAGCCACACCCAGCGCCGCTGGCCCTCCACCCAGACCGAGGTGTCCTCGAACGCGCCGGCCGCGGCGATCGCCTTGACCACGCGCGGCACGATCTCCTGGTCGTAGAGATAGGCGTTGGGCAGCCGGCAGCGGCCCGAGCGGAAGCAACTGGTGCCGCGCTCGGCGCGCCAGTGCGTCTCGTGCTGCATCTGGGCCTCGGTGAGCAGGGGCGGGTCGGGGACCGGGCAGCCGGGCAGGCCGTGCGTGGCGGCGACGAACGGGTCGTCGAACCAGTTGCGGCGCGGCGCCGGCGCGGACGCGGCCTGCGCCTGTGCCGCGGCGGCGACCAGCTGCAGGGCCAGCAGCAGCGCGACGGAACGGCGGTCGGTCGGGGTCATGGCCCGGATGGTAGTGGGCGCGGGCAGCGCCGAAAAGGGTTGTCCGCCCGGCCGCGGCACGAACGGTCGCGCTGCGCTCTAATGCGGCCTTCCCGTCCACCACCCCAACATCCGGAGACCGTCATGTCCCTGTCCATGTATGCCGCCACGGTGCCGCCGTACCGCTCGATGCTGAAGAACCTGTCCGCCGTCATCGCCAAGGCGCAGGCGCACTGCGAGGCGCGCAAGATCGACCCGGCCGCCTTCCTTTCCGCGCGCCTGTATCCCGACATGCTGCCGTTCACGTCCCAGGTGCAGATCGCCTGCGACAACATCAAGGGCGCCGCCGGTCGCCTGAGCGGCGTCGAGATGCCGAAGTTCGAGGACGACGAGAAGACCTTCCCGGAGCTGCAGGCCCGCATCGACAAGACCATCGCCTTCATCGACACGCTGACCGAAGCGCAGTTCGCCGGCGCCGCCGAGCGCGACATCGTGCTGCAGCTGCGCGACCGCAAGGTGGAGTTCAAGGGCGCCGACTACCTGCTGCTGTGGGCCAACCCGAACGTCTACTTCCACATCACCACCGCCTACGCGCTGCTGCGCCACGGCGGTGTCGAGATCGGCAAGCGCGACTACCTCAGCGGTGGCGCCACGCAAGGAAAGTGAGCGCTTCGATCCACGGTCGACTTCAAGGGGCTCCGCGGAGCCCCTTTTTCATGCCATGCCTCGATCTGGACGGCATCCCACGTTCGAATCCGCCCTTTGGCGCGCCAACACCTGTACAACCATTGGGCGTGCGGGGCGACGTCCCCGGTTGTACAAACGGGTTGCGCGCCGGCGAACGTCCGCAGCCGAGACCACCAGGAATTTGCAGCGATGAGGCAGTTCATCCGGCACCCGCTCGACGTGCCGATCGAGATCCGCACGGACCTGCGCGGGCCCACGACCGCCTTCCACACCCAGGACATCAGCCTGGGCGGACTGGCAGTGCACTCCGACGTCCCGGTGGCGCCGGGCGCGCTCATCGAGGTGCGCATCGCCTACGTCGAGCCGGCGTTCGAGGCGCGCGCCCGGGTCGCCTGGTGCCGGCCGTGCCGCGAGGGCGGCGGCCACGAGCTGGGCGTGAGCTTCCTCGACGCCGAGGACGTGTTCCGCGCCCGCATGGTCGCGCAGGTCTGCTACATCGAGGACTACCGGCGCTCGATCGCGCGCGCCGAGGGCCGCGAGCTCAGCTCCGAGGAGGCGGCGGGCGAGTGGATTGCCAAGTACGCGCACAAGTTCCCGGGTGCCAGCGGCGACCTGCAGTAGGCACCGCACCCGCACCCGCGCCCGCTGTCCCGCTGGCCGACCGCCCGGGGCGGCGCCACAATGGCGGCTGGCGTCCTGAAGGAGCCTGGGTCCCCGACGCTTCCTGTCGCGGGCCAGCCGGACGACCGAGGAGCAGCGGATGAAATGGGAAGGCCAGCGCGAGAGCGACAACGTCGAGGACCTGCGCGACCAGGGCGGCGGCGGTGGATCGGGTTTCGGCGGATTCGGCGTGCGCCACATCGGCATCGGCACCATCGCCATTGCGCTGATCGGCGGCTGGATCTTCGGCATCAATCCCCTCACCATCCTCGGCCTGCTCAGCGGCGGCGGCGGGCCGGTGGTGCAGCAGAGCGCGCCGGCCCACGCGCCGCCGGGCCAGCGCGTGGCGCACACGCCCGAGGAAGATCGCATGAAGGCCTTCGTCTCCACCGTGCTTGCCGACACCGAGGACGTGTGGACGCAGGAGTTCAAGGCCCGCGGCGGCACCTACCGCGACCCGAAGCTGGTGCTGTTCCGCAACGCCACGGCCACGGCCTGCGGCCGCGGCGAATCGGCCACCGGGCCGTTCTACTGTCCCGGCGACGAGAAGGTCTACATCGACCTGAGCTTCTACGACCTGCTGCGCACCAAGCTCGGCGCGCCGGGCGACTTCGCGCAGGCCTACGTGATCGCCCACGAAGTGGGCCACCACGTGCAGAAGCTGCTGGGCATCTCCGACAAGGTGGACGCCGCGCGCCGCAACGCCGACGCGGTGCGCTCCAACGCGCTGTCGGTGCGCCTGGAACTGCAGGCCGACTGCTTCGCGGGCATCTGGGCCAACAAGGCGCAGGCCACCAAGCAGATCATCGAGGCCGGCGACATCGACGAGGCGCTGAACGCCGCCACGCAGATCGGCGACGACACGCTGCAGCGCAAGGCCAGCGGCACCGTGCAGCCCGACACCTTCACCCACGGCACCAGCGCGCAGCGCGTGCACTGGTTCAAGCAGGGCTTCGAGTCGGGCCAGATCGACCAGTGCAACACCTTCCGGTCGTCGAACTGAGGCGCGCTCAGGCCTCCGGCAGGTCGGCCATGCGGCAGCAGTTGCGGCCGGCGTCCTTGGCCTGGTAGAGCGCGACGTCCGCGCGCTTGAGCCAGGATGCCCCCGATTCGCCGGCCGCCAGGCACGCGATGCCGATGCTCAGCGTGATCGGCACCGGGCACTCGTGGCGGTCGGACACCTGCAGCGCCTGCACCCGCAGTCGCAGGCGCTCCGCGAGCTCGGTGGCCTCGCCCGTGTGGGTGGCGGGCAGCACCACCAGGAATTCCTCGCCGCCCCAGCGCGCCACCGTGTCGGCATCGCGCGTGCTTGCGCGCAGCGCGCTGGCCACGGCCACCAGCACCTGGTCGCCCATCGCGTGGCCCCAGCCGTCGTTGATGTTCTTGAAGTGGTCCAGGTCGCACAGCAGCACCACCGGCGCCAGGTCGAGCCGGCCCTCGCGGGCGAGCTGGTCCATCAGCTCCAGCGTCTGGCGGCGGTTGGCCAGGCCGGTCAGCGGGTCGGTGGCGGCCAGCAGGTTCAGCCGCGTGGCCTGCTCGCCCTGCACCGTGACCACGTGCTTGAGCCACAGCCCGCCGGTCAGGCAGACCACCAGCACTGCGTGCGAGACCAGCGTGTTGACCATCAGCGCCCTGTCCTGCGCGGCGTAGGGCGTGGGGGCGCCGCTGCGCAGCACCGTGCACATGGCGACGAAGGCGAGCAGCACGGCGACGGCGCCGAGGGCCTGGCGCGTCTCGAGCATGAAGAAGGCCATCGCGTAGCACAGCGGCAGCCAGCTCAGGATCGTCAGGGCGTTGTAGTGGCCCAGCAGCGGGCCGGCCATGTGCATCTGGTCCCAGAGGTCGAACAGCAGGGCCGAGGTGATGCACAGGAAGCCGATCCAGCGGGCGAAGAACAGCGCGCGCGGGTAGCGCCACAGGGCCAGGAAGCTGGCGGTGAACACCAGGGCCATCAGCGGGTAGGCGGTGCGGTTGAACGGGTCGATCGTGCCGTCGACCACCTCCATGCGCCAGATCGCCAGCACGGCCAGCACGCCCGCGCCAAGCATCAGCAACACCACGCGGCGCATGAGCCGGTCGATGTGCTGGGTGGCGCTGTACACGATGTCGCTGTTCTGGGCCATGGCCTCTCAGGTCATGCTGGCGTGCTCGAACCCTCGCTCGGCGCGCCTTTTATGGCGTTCGGCTCCATTCTGCGCCTTGCGGCCCGCGACGGCATCGCCTGAATCGGCGATGCCGGGGCGCAACGTGTGCCCAATCTGGCACGTGGGCCACTGTTTTCGCGTAGTCTTGCGGGTTGCGCGTCGCGCGCTTCCGGCTGCCGAACGCTCTTTCGCGGGCGCGGGCGGCCGTGCCAACAGGAGTCCTGGTTTGCTCGGTCATTTCGAAAGCCTCGTCGATCCCTACCCGGACGCCGAGCCGCCGCCCCCGCCCAAGGGCGTGTTCCCGTTCATCTGGGCCGCCTCGGCCGGCGTGCGCCGCTACGTGCTGGGCATGACGCTGCTGACCGCCGCGATCGGCGCGTTCGAGGCCCTGCTGTTCGCCTTCATGGGCCATGTCGTCGACTGGCTCAGCCAGGTCGAGCCGACGCAGCTGTGGGCGCGCGAGCGCGACAAGCTGCTCCTGCTGGCAGGCATCCTCGCGCTCAGCCCGCTGCTGGTGTTGCTGCAGGCCGCGCTGAAATACCAGACCCTGTTCGGCAACTTCCCGATGCGGCTGCGCTGGAACTTCCACCGCATGATGCTCGCGCAGAGCATGAGCTTCTACCAGGACGAGTTCGCCGGTCGCGTGGCCGCCAAGGTGATGCAGACGGCGCTGGGCGTGCGCGACGTCATCATCACGATCACCGACATCCTCGTGTTCGTGGTCATCTACTTCGTCACGATGATCGCGGTGGTCGGCACCTTCGACCTGTGGCTGCTGGGGCCGTTCCTCGGCTGGATGGTGCTGTACGGGTTCGCGCTGCGCTGGTTCGTGCCGCGCCTGGGCAAGGTGGGTGCGCTGCAGGCCGACGCGCGCTCGCTGATGACCGGGCGCATCACCGACGCGTACACCAACATCTCCACCGTCAAGCTGTTCTCGCATGCGCGCCGCGAGGCGAGCTACGCGCGCCAGGCGATGCAGGAGTTCATCGCCACCGCCTACCAGCAGGGCCGCTACATCACCGGCATCGAGGTGGTCAACCACGTGCTGAGCATGCTGCTGATCATCAGCACGGCCGGCGTCGCGCTGTGGCTGTGGATGCACGGCAAGGTGGGCGTCGGCGCGGTGGCGACGTCCACGGCGCTGGCGCTGCGCCTGAACGGCATCTCGCACTGGATCATGTGGGAGATGGCCTCGCTGTTCGAGAACATCGGCACCGTCACCGACGGCATGAACACGCTGTCGCGGCCGCACGCCATCGTCGATGCGCCCGACGCGACCGAGCTGCGGGTGCCGCACGGAGAGGTCAGGTTCGAGGACGTCGGCTTCGCCTACGGCGGCAAGCGCCAGGTCATCGAGCACTTCTCCCTCACCATCAGGCCGGGCGAGAAGATCGGCCTGGTCGGGCGCTCGGGCGCCGGCAAGTCGACGCTGGTCAACCTGCTGCTGCGCTTCTACGACGTCGAGTCGGGGCGGCTGCTGATCGACGGCCAGGACGTGTCGCGGGTCACCCAGAACAGCCTGCGCGCCCACGTGGGCATGGTCACGCAGGACACCTCGCTGCTGCACCGCTCCGTGCGCGACAACATCCTCTACGGCCGCCCGGACGCCACCGACGTCGAGATGATCGCCGCCGCCGGCCGCGCCGAGGCCGGCGAGTTCATCGCCACGCTGGCCGACGCCAAGGGCCGCAAGGGCTACGACGCGCACGTGGGCGAACGCGGCGTCAAGCTCTCGGGCGGCCAGCGCCAGCGCATCGCCATCGCGCGCGTGATGCTCAAGGACGCGCCCATCCTGCTGCTGGACGAGGCCACCAGCGCGCTCGACTCCGAGGTGGAGGCCGCCATCCAGGCCAGCCTCTACAGCCTGATGGAGGGCAAGACCGTGATCGCGATCGCGCACCGCCTGTCCACCATCGCCGCGATGGATCGCCTGGTCGTGCTGGACAAGGGCCGCATCGTGGAGGAGGGCGATCACCGCGCGTTGCTGGCTCGCGGCGGCCTCTACGCGCGCCTGTGGGCGCACCAGAGCGGCGGCTTCCTGGGCGAGGAGATGGACGAGGAAGCGCCGCCGCAGCGCGCCGACGTGCTCGTCACCGAGGACGACCCGGCGGAGTGAGCGCGGCACGCGGCCTCAGCGGTGTGGCGGCACACCCCCCAGCCGCGCCGCCGCGAGCGCCGCGCAGGCCAGTGCGACCATCGCCACCGCGCAGGTGATGCGCAGCCCGGCGCCGATCTGCGCCGGATCGCCCTGCGCGAGCGCGCCGAACACCGCGACGCCGATCGCCCCGGCCGCCTGGCGCGCGGTGTTGAGGATCGCAGCGGCCAGCGCGGAGCGGCTCTTGTGGACCGCCGACAGCACCGTGGTGGTCATCGCCGGCACGGCCAGCCCCATGCCGGTGGGGATCAGCAGGAAGCCCAGCAGCAGCAGCGCGCGGCTGTCGGTCGTCGAGGCCAGCGCGAGCACGCCGAAGCCGGCCAGGTCCACCAGCGCGCCGACGATCATCGGCGTGCGCGTGCCGAAGCGGCCGATCGCCCGGCCGCTGAGCACGTTGGACACGAAGAAGCCGGCCGTCAGCGGCAGGAAGGCGAGGCCGGCCTCGATCGGGGTGTAGTGGCGCGCGGCCTGCAGGTACAGCGCGATCACGAAGATCGCGCCGTAGTAGGTGCCGTTGACCACCGTGCCGAAGAACACCGCGCCGCGGAAGTCGCGCAGCGCGAACAGGTCGGTGGCGATCACCGGCGCCACGGCGCGGCGCTCGACGACGGCCAGCGCGGCGGCCAGCACGACCGTCGCGAGGGCGCCGGCGCGCACCAGCGGGTCGGCCAGGCCGCGCGCCCGCGATTCGATCAGCGTGGCGATCAGCGCGGCCAGCAGCAGCGTGGCCAGCAGCTGGCCGGCCACGTCCAGCGGCGCCCGGGCGTGCCCGGTGGGCGTCTCGTGCAGGCGGCGCGACAGCCACAGCCCCGCGGCGCACAGCGGCACGTTGACCCAGAAGATGGCCGGCCAGCCCACGCTGGCCACCAGCAGCCCGCCCAGCACCGGCCCCAGCGCGATCGAGATCGAACCGGCCGCGGTCCACCAGCCGATCCCGCGCGCCCGTGCCCGCGCATCGTGGGCCAGCGCATGATTGAGCAGCGCGAGCGAGTTGGGCAGCATCACGGCCGCGCCGAAGCCCTGCACCGCGCGGGCGGCGTCCAGCGTGGCGGTCGTCGGCGCGAGCGCGCAGGCGATCGAGGCGAGCGCGAAGATCGCCATGCCGCCGGCGAACGCGCGCCGCGCCCCGAAGCGGTCGCCGAGCGCGCCGGCCGACAGCATGAACGCGGCGAACGCGACGGCGTAGGCATCGACCACCCACTGCAGGCCGGCCACGCCCGCGCCGAGGTCGCGCGCCATCGCGGGCAGCGCGACGTTGACGATCGTGACGTCGAGTTGGCCGACGACGAAGGCCATGCAGGTGGCCAGCACGACGAGGGCGAACGAGGGCGTGCGCGGGACGGCGGTGGCGAGCGGGTGGGCGCTGGAAGTCATGGACGGATCGTAGCGAGCCGGCCGCGCCCACGCTTCGCCGGCCGACGAAGCGTGCCGCGCTTGTGCATGTCAACGGCTGCTGACAAAATTCGATCACTTCGCCAACGCCACGCGCCCCGGATGACCGCTCGCCAGAAGACCGACCCCGCCACCGCCGCCCGGCCGGCGCGACATGCCGGCGATACCCGCGCCCGCATCCTCGCCGCCGCCCGCGTGCGCTTCTCGCTGGAGGCCTACGAGAACGTCGGCACGCGCGACATCGCCGCCGATGCCGGCGTCGATGCCGCGCTGGTCAACCGCTACTTCGGCGGCAAGGAAAAGCTGTTCGACGAAGCCCTCGACGGCGCCTTCGCGATCGGCGGCCATTTCGACGGCCTGGACATGGGCCGCTTCGGCGAGACCATCACGACGATGGTGCTCGAGGGCAGCGAGGAGCGGCGCGCCGCGCGCTTCGATGCGCTGGGCATGCTGCTGCGCTCGTCGGGCAGCGCCGCCACGCGGGAGCGCGTCTCCGCCCGCTTCCATGCCGAGTTCGTGCTGCCGCTGGCGCGCCTGCTGCACGGGCGCGACGCCGAGCTGCGCGCCGCGCTGATCGCCTCCTACCTGGTGGGACTGGCGACGATGAAGCACGCGCTCGGCTCGCCGCTGCTGGCCGCCGCGGCGCAGCGCCAGGCGGTCGCCACCGTGGGGGCGGCGATCCAGGCCTGCGTCGAGGGCGACTAGGTGCGGGCGCGGCGGCCGTCGACCGGTTCCGGGCAGACGCCTAGAGCTTGTCGAGGCCCGTCAGGGCCGCGTGCTGGAGCAGCATGATCGTCTTGCCATCCTGGATCGCGCCGCTGGCGATACCCGCCAGCGCCTGCGCGAGCGTCATTTCCAGCACCTCGATGTCCTCGCCCTCGTCGACCTCGCCGCCGCCGGCCGTGCGGCGATCGCCGTCGTCGTAGGCGGCGACGAAGAAGTGCAGCTTCTCGGTGATCGAGCCGGGGCTCATGTAGGCCTCGAAGACCTTGCGCGGCGAGTGCACCGCGTAGCCGGTCTCCTCGATCGCCTCGCGCCGCATCGCGGCCACCGGATCGCTGCCGTCCAGCTGTCCGGCGCAGGCCTCGACCAGCAGGCCGTCTTCGCAGCCGTTGACCCAGGCCGGGAAGCGGAACTGGCGGGTGAGGATCACCGTGCCGCGCGCCGCGTTGAACAGCAGCAGCGCCACGCCGTTGCCGCGGTCGTAGGTCTCGCGGCTGACCACCTGCAGGCGGCCGTCGCGCCGCCGGTGCTCGAAGGTCGTCTTGCGCAGCAGGTACCAGTCGTGCGCCAGCACGCGCTCCTCGACGATGCGGATCTGCTCGTTGCCGACGTAGGGGCTCGAATCGACATTGGGTGAAGGCATGGCATGATCGCGTAGTTTCGTGCAGTATCGTGCAAACATCGGAAATCGACAACCCATGCTCACCACCCAACGCAAGCAGTTGCTGCTCGCCCGCCTGGCCGCCGAGGGCCAGCTCGTCGCCAAGGCCCTGGCACAGGAACTGGGCACCTCCGAGGACACGATCCGGCGCGACCTGCGCGAACTCGCCGCCGAAGGCCGGCTGCAGCGGGTGCACGGCGGCGCGCTGCCGGCGTCGCCGGCCATGGGCGACCTGGCGCTGCGCGAGCAGGTGTCGGTGGCCGACAAGGCGGCGCTGGGCCGCTTCGGCGCGTCGCTGGTTCGCGACGGCCAGGTGGTGATCCTCGACGGCGGCACCACCGCGATCCAGGTCGCGCGCCACCTCGCCCCCGGACTGCGCGCGACCCTCGTCACCCACAGTCCCGCCGTGGCCGTCGAACTGGCGCGCCACCCGGGCATCGAGATCCTGGTGCTGGGCGGCCGCCTGTTCCGCCACTCGATGGTCAACGTCGGCGCCGGCGTGATCGACGCCGCCGCCCGCCTGCGCGCCGACCTGTTCTTCCTCGGCGTGACCGGCGTCCACCCCGACGCCGGCCTGAGCACCGGCGACGCCGAGGAGGCCGCCGTCAAGCGCGCCCTGCACGAACGCGCCGCCGAGACGGTGGTGCTCGCCTCGCCCGAAAAGCTGATGGCCGCCTCGCCCTTCGTCGTCGCGCCCCTGTCCGCGGCCAGCCTGCTCGCGGTCGCGCGCGGCACGCCGGCGCGCGTGGTGCGGGCGTTGCGGGCGGGGGGTGTGAAGGTGAGGGAGGTTTGAGGGGGATGGGCTGCCTGGGGGGCTTGCGACCCGAAGCCGTCATCGGCCCGATAGGATTGACCGCCCGGAAGCTGACGTTCGCCCTGCCGAGCAGTGGTTGCCCCGAAACCTGACTTTCGCAACGTCGAGCAGGCGGCGTTCCGATGGTTCAAGAATGCTGGCTCGTCATGTGGAAACTTCCGCCAACCAAGTTCACGACAAGGAATCGGCTTGCAATGCGCAGCTCAAGGCATTGCGGCCGATTCGAGCCGCTTCATGAAGGGCACGGTCTGTTCGTACGGACTGCAGAGAACGATAGGCACACGGGGATATGCTTCGCATAGCCTCATGGCCGGCCCGCGGCCACGAAGACCCGCTTCAAAGCGGATGTCCATCACAACGACGTCTGGCCGTGTCAGGCCATAGAGCGTGATGAGCTCGTCCAACTGGGTCGCTACGCCCACGCATTCGACCCGACCGGAGGACAGCACCGCCGGAAGTACGGCCTGCAATTCGGCGCCGCCGTTGGCGAGGACGATGCGAATTGGGCGGTTGACATCGCGCTTGGAGGGAATAGGCCTATTCGTGATCATGGTAGCTAGTCCGCCTGGCGCACGACGGCGCTCGAACACAGGAAGACGACACTGACGAGGGCGATGCACAAGCCCGCGGCGGTCATGAGCGGCCGGGCGCCGAAGCCCAGGGACATGAACACCGAGAAGATCGCGACAGAAAGCGGGTTCAATCCCATCCAGCCCACCGTATTGAGCGACATAACGCGCCCGACTTTGTCCTGGGCGGTCTTCTCCTGGATCAGCGCGAGCATGGCGACGTTGTTGCCAGCGATGCACACGCCGATTAGTCCCATCAGTACCGTGAGCGAGCCGACGCTGGCTGCGTGAGGCAGCGCGGCGACGAGCACGCCGGTCACCGCGATGTAGCTGGTCATCTTGGCGAGCCTGCGCCGCTTCTGGGGACGCCACGCCATGAAGAGTCCCGCGAGCACCATGCCCGCCGCGAGCGCGCTCTGCGCGATGCTGAATGCAATGGCATCGGCATGCAAACCGTTGGCGACGACGAGTGGAAGTCCGACCATCATGGGTCCAGCGAACAGCGCATTGGTCGCGAGTTGTATCGCCATCACGTTGCGAAGCACGGGCGTGACAAGGACGTAGGCGATGCCGGCGCGCAAGGCCGCCGCAAGCGGTTCGCGCTTGGCAGGTCGTACTGGAGAGTACCTATCGCGGGCGCCGATGAGTGGCACGGCGGATAGTGCCAATCCCGCGCCGACGGCCAGGAAGATTGACTGATAGCCGATCAACGCGACACAGGCCCCTCCGACGACCGGCCCAAACACGGACGCGACCTGGTTGGTGATCAGGAGCATGGAATTGGCTCGCGTCAATTGCTCCTTCTCCACCGCATCGGGCAGCGCGGCATCCCGCGCGGGCCAGAAGAATGCGTCGATCGCGCCATAGACCAGAGCGAAAGCTACGACCCATGCAAGCGAAAAACGATCCATAGCGATCAGGGCTGCCGCCGACAACGTCAGCAAGCCGCGCGTGATGAACGATGCGGCAAGGACGTGGAAGCGGTTCACGCGGTCGGCAACTACCCCGCCGATCACCATGAGCACCGCCCTGGGCAGAGAGCCGGCGATCATAACGAGTCCCAGGGAAGCATCGAGCCGTAGGTGGCGGACAACATACCATTGCTCGACCAGCGCGGCGACTGAGAACGCGAAGGCTGAGACGCCGCTGGCAACCCACAAACGCAGGAATGCAGCATTGCTTAGGATTGCGGTCGGTGGCAGCGTCGGCGCGGACACCGTCCTTTCCAGAGTATCCATACTCTGCTCGTCTTCGGCGGCTGATCAGCCGACTGACCGAACGGGATCCATGATCAGGAAACGCATCTCGTAAGGATTCGTCTCCGCTCGGATGCCGACGTCGACCTTCGCTGGCGAACTCGCGAAGAATGCGGCGCGCTTCGCCTCCGGAAGGTCGACCAAGCCAACCGCGACGAGCCGCCCGTCGCTCAAGTGGTCGAGCGTCTGCAGATAGATCACGTCCTGCCCGTCGTCTGTGCGAATGCGGCCCATATCTTGAACCTCCGATGTCGCCGGGTCGAACCGGATGACACGCGCGCGGATCTTTGGATTCGCGGCGTCGCCTAGCAACTCTGTGCCGATGTGGTACAGCCAGCCGTCCACGTTGCGCGTCAGCGTTAGCGACGTGCTGGTGCCGATGTCGAATCGCCCGCTGTTCGCGGCGGTGCACACCTGCGCCATATGCGAGATGCGCCTGTCGCGCGGGCTCACCCGTAGCAAGCTCGACGAGGTGTTGGTCAGGACGAGCGCTGAGCGTCCATCGGCATCGGGGATTGCTGGATGGTACAGCCGCCCCCATCCGGGCTCCGCCGCCATAGCTGCGGCGGCCGCCGAGAGCGCCGTCGGCGTCGCCGCGTCGATGCCTTTGGGCAACTTCCAGTCGTCGCGCACGGCCACTTCGAGCGCGAGTTCTTGAAGCGATTGGTCAAAGGTCTGGAACTGTTCGTGCTTCGCATTCCAGCTATGCACTGCGCCATCTCCCGTGCAGAAGACGAGGTGGTCATCTACGAAAACCGGGGCGCGGCAGCACGTGTCGGCGCTAAGGCTCCTTCGGAAATTTCCAAGGTTGCGCAATTCGCCGCTCCGGCAGTCGTAGCGGATCAGGTCGGTGCGCGGCCAGGTGAAGACGTAGACATGCTCGCGCTCAGCATCGACTTCGAGGCTGATGATGCCTTCGCCGGGTTGCAGCACGCCCAGGTCCTCGATGTGCAGATCGTCGAGATCGATGCTCATCAATCGGCCGCCCACGTACGAGTTGCGTCCCTGCAGATCCTTGCGGTAGTAGCCGAGATGGGTCCCGAAGTACGCGCGGCGCCCAATGACCCGAAATGGCGTGTGGATCTTGCCGTGTGCCACTGCGCCAGCATCGCTGGACAGAAGCTCCTGGAATTGCGGCAGCGCGACGATGCTCTGGTTCGAGTCCTTGTAGATGCAAAGCGTGACGTTTTCGTCAATGCGGTGTGAACACAGGCCGAAGAAGACCTGGTCTTCAACAACCGACAACCCCCCCCAATTGCCAGATGCGAATTCGACGGGGACAGCGAGTGATTGAGCGTGAACGTATTTTGTCATTGTTGTCTGCTTATTGAAATGCCGTGTGTAGCAGTGGGTGGCGGCGCGTCGGCGCGCGCAGCAGCGGCGACCCCATGCGAAGCCCGGCGTCGAGGCCCGATCGGGTCACGCCGTGAGCGTCAGTTCTTCGAGGGCATTCGCACCCCGTCTCAGTTCTGTCGAGAACGTCCGCCTCTCGGCAGCGTCCCAATTGATAGACCAAACAGCCAACTCGACAGACTCGACGCTGCTATCGGCGGAACACAACAACGCGTGGATTTCGCCCACTGCCGACAGGACGTCGCGCGCTTCGGAATAGCCGGTGCAGACGGCCAGTTGCGAGGCCGCGACGGCGAGTCCGATCTGGCGAGGTCGCAGTCCCTTGAACCAGCCACCCGATTCGAGTGGGAAGCCGTCCAGCAGCATCCTGGAGCCTTGCACCAATTGCGCCGTACTGCCCGCCTTCACGTCGCGGCGCGAATATGGCGTAGACATGTCGCAATTGTTATAGTATTGAACGCGCACGGAATCGATCACGTCGCGGAGCTCGTTAAGCATCCAAAGCTGGCTTCCCCAGTAGCCGCTCAAGCGAATAAGTCCACCTTGAACAGCAGGCCATTCGGGTGTGAAGATTATCCGCACGTCGCTCCCGCTAGCGATCTTCAGAATTGCGTCTCGCACATTCCGCGCATTGCCGGGATCGCACAGGTCGCATCTGGCCTCGAGGTCGAAGTCCAGACCGTCGAACGGATACTCGTCCAACAGCGCATTCATCGAAGCGACGAAATTGCGCTGCTGTCTTTGATTGAGGCTTAGACCGGCATCGGCACCGCCAATCGACAGCGCGACGTGAACGTCCGCTGCTTTGAGCCGCGCGAGTTCCAGGGCCAATTCGACGCCAGGAGGCGCGACAAGACCAGGAGCGAGTGAGACAACACCGTCGGTCGACACGTCTGCGAATGCGACGATCACCTCGTCCCAATCTCCGCCAAGCTGCGACAGCGACAGGTGCGGTGTGACGTAGGCAGGGTCGACGAAATTGTGGAGATAGCCTGAAATCATAGGGGCCTCAATATGTCTCGACGCCGTCGAGTTCATCGGTCGATCGGAGCCGTTTGGTGCGCCTGACCAGCTGCGTTCTCAGTAGCGGGCGACGCGATAGGTAACGACGGTGCCGCCACAACAGCGAGACGCATTCGCTTGACCGGCGCAGGTTGTGGGTCGAGTTCGTCAACCGCTCCCCAGCGTGTTGATGAAGTCGAACACCGACGATGTCAATCGGCGCGACGCCGAATCCGGTCCCGAGGAACCGAAGAAAGAAGTCGGTATCCTCAACCAGCTTGTAGCGACGATCAAAGCCATTTACCTTCGAGAAGGCACCTGCACATACGAACACGCCGAAGCCAATGCCGACCGAAAGAAGTTGCGACTCGATCAGCTCCTGATTGATGCGCTCGTTGCCGAATCGAACCGTCCACGGCTCAGGCACCTCGGTATCAATGGATTCCTGGATAGGCGAGATCTCTGCGCCGCACCACGTGAGCGAAACCTGGCGTTCTGGACGTTCCCAGAATCCCAGCACGTTGCTCAGCGCTCCAGGCAAGTATTCGTCGTCGTCGTCGAGGAATCCGATCAACGAGCCTTTCGCGCTCAATGCGCCGATGTTGCGCGCGGCCGCCGCGCCCACGGACTGCTCGTTGCGATGCACGACGATGTTGAGATCCGGATACTCGGATGCGACGGCAGCGCACGCAGTCGCGCTGCCATCGTCGACGACGACGACTTCAATTGGACGACGGTCTTGCGCGGCGATGCTTCGGAGCGCGCGACGAAGGAGATGGGGGCGATCCTTCGTGGGAATGACAAGCGAAAGTGTGTGCATTTTACGCAGATCCTCATCTCGGACGGGAACGATGGCTGTGCTGGCATAGCCGGCGCGGACGGGGGCAGGACTACTAGGCGATCGACTGATGCCGATCCAATAGCGCGCCGACGCTCGATCCCCGTCGATTCGACGCAAGCCGACGTAGATTCAAGCGTGCACCCGGCCACCGACGGCGATCGGCTGTGGCCCGGAAAAAAGGGGGGACGGTCGAGTCGCTATGCCCGATGAGAGTGAGGATAGGGTCCACGTTAGGACCTGGATGACAGATTTCTGATTGCATGTGGATTGCTTTTATGGCACTTCGCTTGTATACGTCGTCGCGTATGACGTCCAACCTCTCTGGCCACCGGATGGGCGACCTTGGACTCATCAAACAAAGTGCTATGGAAACGGGAAATGACAGCGCCGATCTACAGCGCATTTACTACACTCGATCTGCCCAACCTGCAATTGATTGCTTGTCCGGCCAGAGAGAGTAGGCGGGTCGAACATGTCACTACCATGTCGGACTTATACGGTTACCTGTATGCCTATGTTCTGTTGTTTCAATTGATCCTATTGGCGATCAACGAAGATCTGTTGATCGCTGCTCTTCCGCAAGTCTCAGATCGGTCGAGCAAAGTCAGTGCTGCTCTTTCAACAGTCCAGAAGACATGCTTATTGATGGCTCCAGCGCAGGTGGATCGCTTGGAGCGCGCTGAATGTCAGGACGGCAGGTGAGTTTCGACTGTAGACGGCGGCGCAATCGCACCCACCCTCAGCGTAGCGAACAGGCCGGCAAAGACGGCTAGCCCGATGGTCCAAAGTGCGCTCTTTAGATCGATGACCGAGGCCATCCAGCCAAGAAGGACAGGCAGCGCGATCGCGCTGGCATTCAGTGCGACAAGGCGAAGGCCGAAGACTTCCCCGACGTGACGTACGGGCGCGTGTTCATGGAGCAGGGCCAACACGCTCGAGAGCGCACCGCCCAGACCCACGCCCATGACGGCCTCAAGCAACAGCGGAGCAGGCATTCGATGACAGAGGGGTAGCGCGGCGAGACATGTGCCGCTCGATGCGAGCGCAACGCGTATGGTCGCCCAAGGGCTCAGCCGTCGCCGCCACGCTGCAGGCAATGCACGAGCCAGCAGTACAGCTGCGCCAAATACTGAAAGCATACGGCCCATGGCGTCCGCGGGCCATCCCTGCAGTGATCCTTGGATCGGGACAATGAAGGTGTTCGCGTTCCATGCAACGGCCATCAACAAGTCGGCGAGGAGAATGCTGCGGATCGCCTTGTCGGCTAGCACCTCGCGAACGCGAATGTGTCCGGTCTTCGTCGCGGCGCTTTGCTCGGGGCGCCTAGCCCAACCGCGCTGAAGGAGCGCAAAGAGAAGCGCAAACAGCGCAACTGCGCATCCCAATGCGAAGGTTGGCCTCGCTCCGACGCGCGCCAGGCATGCGCCCGCGGCCAGCGGACCGAGGCTGCTCGAAATTGCCGTACCGAAGGCGAAAGCCGACAGCGCACGACCCTTCGTCGCCGGATCCGCTGCGCGGGCGATCTCACGTTGGACGGCGAGCACAAGCATCGCGTAACCCGCCCCCACGGCCAACGCAGCGAGGGCCAGCGTTGCCGGCGACAGCCACAGCGCGGGCAACATGAGCCCCGAGCAGGTTAGTGACATTCCTGTGATGGCGGGGCGACGTGCGCCCACGTGATCTATCCATCGACCTAGCCAGATCGAGCCAAGCATCGGTACCATCGCGAACAATGCGACGGCGACGCCGACGCCGAAAGGGGAGACGCCCAGTTGGAGGCCGACCAGCGACACGGCGAGCCTACTTCCTGTCATCGCAGCGTGGTTTGCAACGCAGACAGCAATGGTCGTGAGAACATGGAATCTCATCCGTGAAGTCGTCCTAGCAGCGCACATGTCGCTATCTTGAGCATGACTTGAAAATCAGGGAAGATATACTTTTTGAAGAACGATCAGTAAACCTGATGAGAGAACTCAACCTAGACCAATTGAGGACGCTGGTGGCTATCACCGAGCTGGGCAGCTTTTCCGCCGCAGCGCGCGCTCTGCATCTGTCCCAGCCTACCGTCAGCCTGCACGTCGCCGAACTTGAGTCCAAGTTCTCGACGGTACTGCTCGTCCGCGGAGGACGGAGGGTAGCGGCGACCAGTTCGGGCGAGGTACTCGTCGCGCGTGCAAGGCTACTATTGCGAGAGAGTGCCAGCACGGTTGATCTCATGAAGCGCCAGCAAAACGGCGAGCGCGGTCGCGTTCGGCTCGGAACTTCGTCAGGTGCCATGGTGCACCTGCTGCCGCAGATCCTTGAGCGGTTGGATGGCGCTCGAACAGGCGTCGAAGTGGACGTCACGCTGGGCCGGTCCCAAGAACTGCTGGCAAAGCTGTATGTGGGTGGAATCGACATCGCGCTGGTAGCGACGCCGCAGCCCGACTATCCCGGAATCGAAGTTAAGCCTTGGAGGGACACACCCATGCTGGCGATGCTTCCCTCAAACTGGAGCGCACCGAAGATCGTGACGCCACGGTGGCTGGCGGATCGCCCGTTGATCTTCAACGAGCCGACTACCCATGTACATCAACAGACGATGGAGTGGTTTGCAGCAGCAGGTCTGCACCCGGTGAGCCGGATTGAAATCAGCCACAACGAGGTCGCGCGCCGATTGATCGCTACGGGCTACGGTGCTGCCATCTTGCCTTTCGAGGATCCAAGTGAGACGCTGGAAGGACGAGTTCGCGCAGTTGCGCTGCGTCCGACGATGACTCGACGGCTTGCGCTAGCGTATTCGTCCAGCAAGCTCGGTACCGACGGGGTGCGGCGGGTGCTAGCGATAATTGATGAGTTTCGACAGCTGCGAGCTTGAGCTCACAGGGCATGGGCAACACTGCGGGTTGCACCGGGTCCATGCGCAGCGGATAAGCTGACGCCTGTAACAGGCGGCTATTGGCCGACAGCGGAGACCACTCGTCATCGAGTTCCGGCCAGTCACAGTTGCATCCTCCAAACTGGCCGCCGCAGTTCGGGCATCGTTCGACGTCGCAGCCTGGAACGTGGAATTCGCCTTTGATAACCGCACAGTCGTGACATGGCCGCGCATCGGCGCCCCAGTCCTCCTTCTCGTCACCGTAGCGGACACGAGGCATTTCCACGCCGTTTGGTCGGCAGGTTGAGACCGTCTGGGCGGCGACAATCTTCTCAGGCCATCCTTCGATGACTGAGACGCCGCGGTAGATGATTCCGTTAGATGCCACGCTTGAATCTCGAGTTCGTTGTCCGACGCGATCCGCCGCCGGGGTATGCGCAGGCATCCTACTTTGTTGACGCCGATCAATCAGCCATCTGAAACCGGTCGTTGGCGAACGACAGGTACTGGCGGCGGATTCAACTGGTCGATGCAACACACTGAGAACTGCGTGAGCAGACGGAGTGTTGCAAATGAAGTACCGGACACGACAGTACTACACCGACAGCCAGAAGGCCCTGATGTGGGCGCGAT
>Ga0265336_10000184_pt1 | contig 43960 bp, 34 predicted proteins | sample 42119metaG_FD_193583 | JGI IMG/M metagenome (GOLD analysis project Ga0265336, IMG submission 193583) | Rhizosphere microbial communities from Carex aquatilis grown in University of Washington, Seatle, WA, United States - 4-21-19 metaG | ecosystem: Host-associated > Plants > Roots > Rhizosphere...
GTCGGCTCCGTAGCCCACGTTGAGTGCGGTGCCGGCCATGCGCGTTGCGTCGAAGGCGCTGTTGGCGCCCGTGATGTTGAGCGCCGCGCCGCTGGCGATGTCCAGCGTGCCGCCGGTGACGGTACCGCTCAAGGTGCTGGCGGTGCCGGACGAGGCGACCTGCAGTGCGCCGGCACTGGCGATCGTGCCGCCGAGCGTGGCCTGGGCCAGCGTGACGCTGGCGCCGGCGTCGACCTGGCCACTGGCGATCAGTGTCGTGTTGTTCAGCGTCAGGGTCCCGCCCGCAACCTCCAGGTGATCCGCCGTCACGGGTGCCGCGTTGAAGCCGTTCAAGGAAGCCGGATCGGACCCCGTCTTGACCAGGCTCGCGGCATGCACGTTGCCGGGGCCCAACGCACCCGCGTCCAGGGCCGAGCCTCCGGCCAGGGTGTAGGTGCCGCTTGCGTTGACCGTGCCCGACACCGTCACCGTGCCGGTCTGCAGGATGTCCGTGGCGATCAGCCGGCCTTGCACGTCGAGATTGCCGAGCGTCGTGGCGCCGCCGACGACGAGGTCGCCCTGCAGCAGCCCGATCGTGTCGACATGCGCGGCGTGGGCGACGTGGAGCGTGCCCGTGAGCAGCGTGTCGCCGCGCCAGTCCAGCGACTGGGCGCTCGCCACCAGGCCGGCGTTGTCGAGGGCCAGCGACGTGCCGTTGCTGGTCCAGGTCAACGCGCCGAGGTCGTTTCCGCTGGAAGCCGGGCCGAAGCCAAGGCTGCCGGCGAGGTTGGTCGCCGAAAACTGGTTGTTGCCGCTGTTGACCTGCAGGTTGCCGCCAGCATCGACCTCCAGCGTCCCGCCGGTGACCGTCCCTGCCAACGTCGTCAGGCCGCTCGAGGCGGCGACGCGGAGCGTGCCCGCATTGCTGATCGCCCCGCCCAGGGTCTGCCCTGCCGCCGTCGGTTGCAGCGTCAGCGTCGCACCGCCGAAGATGTTCGCGTACGGCAAGGATGCAGAGCCCGTCAGCGTGCCCGCGCCCATCACGTTGAGCGTGCTGGTCCCCATCGTCGACGCGGCGTCGAGCGTGATGTGGCCCCCGTGCAGGTTCCATGCGGCGTAGGTCGACAGCGTGGCGGCGCTCAGCGTCGCGTCGCCGTACTCGTCGATCGTCGAATCGATCCCCACCGATGCATGGTCGATGCGCACGCCGTTGATCACCGCGTCGTAGCTGTGCAGCCGCGCGCCGGCGTTGACCAGCCCGCCGTTGAACGTGGCATCGGCCGCAGAAACCATCGCCCACGCCTGCGCCTGGCCGTTGGAGGCCCCGACGATGCCGGTGGACTCCAGCGTCAGGTGGTTGACGCTCAGCGGCGTCAGGGCCTGCAGCGTGCCGGCGATGTCGAAGGCCGCGGCGTTGGTGCCGTCGTAGCCGGGGGCGCCGGTCGAATGGATCACCAGCGTCGCGCCGGGTTCGATGGTGGTGGCGCCCAGCTGCGAGGCCACACCGGACAGCGTGGTCGTGTAGCCGGTCACGTCGACGAGGCCGCCGCTCTGGTTGTCGATGCGCGCGCCGATGGCGGCGCTGTCGATGTTGAGGGTGCCCACGTTGGTGAGTGTCTGGCCGCCGTTGACGACGCTGTCGGCGGCGATGTGCAACTGGCCCTGGTTGAGCAGCGCGCCATCGAGCGTCACCGGCCCGCCCACGAGGTTGCTGGACGCGTAGCCCAGCGTCACGGTGCCGCTGCCGGCGATGTGCCCGCCGCTCCAGGTCAGGCCGTGGTCGATGCCTATGAAGCCGCTGCCGGCCAGCGTGCCGTTGCGCAGCGAGACGTCGTGCAACAGGGCGCCGCCGTTCATGTTGAGCGTGCCGCCGTCGATGATCAGGTTGGAGTCGCTGGTGAGCTCCCCGGCCACGCTGAGGCTGCCGCCGTCGATGCGCAGCACCTTGCCGACGACGCTGAGGCTGGCGACCGATTGATCGCCGGACACGAGATCGACCTGGGCGCCCGCGCCGGCGTGGATCAGCACCGGATCGGCGGCGGTGGGCAGCGTGTTGGTGTTCCAGTTGGCCGCGGTCGTCCACAGGCCGTCGCCGGAGTCGTTGTCCCACGAGACGCCGGTGAAGCTGCTGTGCGTCAGGCTCAGCTGGTTCGGGCCGTAGCTGTGGCCGAAGGCTGTGGGCAGGGCGAACGTGTCGAAGTTGCCGCTGCGGCTGCCGAAGCTCAGCACCGGGACGATGTCCTCGCCGGGCGTGTAGCCGGGCAGAAGCGTCGCGGCGAGCCGGCCGCCCAGCACCGCCGTGCCGCTGACGGCCAGCAGGTCGGCCTGCCCCGCTCCCGTGCCGCCGAGGTCGATCGACAGCCGGCCGTCGCTGGCCTGCAGGTAGTTGCCGGTGACGCTCAGCGTGCCGGCCGCGCCGTCGCCGCCCGGCGCCACCGTGCCGTGGTTGGTGAGTGTGGCGTTGCCCAGGGCCAGCGTGCCGGTGCCGTCGATCAAGCCGGTCGCGGCGTTGGTGACTGCGCTGTTGACGGTCAGCGTGGCGCCGTTGCCGATGTGGAGGGCGCCACTGTTGCCGCCACTCGGGCCCCCCAGCAGGCTCACGCTGGAGTTGCCCGGGCCGACATTGACCGTGCCGGCGTTGGACAGGCCACCCGTGATGTCGGCGCTGCCCAGTGCCAGCGTGGCGCCGGCGGCATTGGTCAGGCCGCCGCTGGCCACCACGTTGTCGACGAGCGTGAGCGTGCCCTGGTTGGTCAGGGGTGCGCTGATGATGGCACCCTGCTCGACCAGCATCGCGCCGGTGTTCGTGGCCGTGTTGGCCTGCACGGCCGTGAGCTCGGCGCTGCCGCGGAACACGACCTGGCCGGCGCCGCCGAACGTGACGTTGCCGTTGGCGTAGTGCGTGCCGCGCGCGAACTCGATGCTGGCACCCGCGTCCGCCACAAAGCTGGTGCCGTTGTGCGTGCCGCCACTGGAGGCGGCGACGAAGCCGGCGTCGAAGACGAGCCCGCCCTGCGTGTCGTGCACCGTGCCCGTGGTGTCGGCCGCGACGGCGATGTCGAAGACTTCGCTGCCCGTCTTCGTGATGCCGCCGGCGAAGCTCACCGACGACGGCGCGCCGGCCATGCTGTTGATGCCGAAGAACGTGCCTTGCGCACCGCTCGTGTCCAGCACGGTCGGTCCGAGCGCGAACAGGTGCGCGCCGTCCAGCATGTCCAGCCAGCCCGAGCCGGCGACGGTGAACGTGCCGCCCACCGACATCGTGCGGCCGTCCAGCTGCAGCGAGCCGCCCAGCGTGTTGTGGATCGTGGCGTTGCCGCCGATCTCGATCATCGGGTCGGCGTTGCCCGAGATGACGCCTCGCGACCAGTCGAGCGTGTTGGCCGTGATGGCACCGTGTCCTGCCAGGGTGCCGCCGGAGACGATCAGGGCGTCGAGCGCCGTCGTGCCGTTCGCGTTGACGCGCCCGCCCGGCGCGATCGTCAGGCTGCCGTCGGTCATCGTGAACGCGCCCGAGACGCTCAGGCTGCCGCCGGTGACGCTCAGGTTCTTGTGGGCGACGAGCAGCGACGTCATGCCCTGGTCGCCGCTGGCCAGCGTCACGCCCGAGCCCGGACCGGCGTTGATCGTCACGGCGTCGGCCGCGGCCGGCAGCGCGTTGCCGCTCCAGTTGATGGCGGTGGTCCATTGGCCGTCGCCGGAATCGTTGTCCCAGAAGATGCTGGCACCACCGCCAGCGCCCTGGTACAGCGTGAGGTCGTTGGCGTTGTAGACGTGGTCGATCCCGGTGGGCAGCGTGAGCGTGGCGAAGGCGCCGCTGCGGCTGCCGAAGGTCACCATCGGGACGTCGGCGGCGAGCGTCGGGGTGGCGAGGCTGGACGAGACCGTCAGGGCGCCATCGAGCGTGGCGGCCCCCGTGACGGCGAGTTGGTCGAACTGGCCGGCGGTGCTGCCCTGCAGGCGCGTTTCGACGGATGCTGTCGGGCCGAGGACGAGGTTGCCGTTGACCTTGAGCGTGCCCAGCGCATCGGCGTTGGGATAGTGCACGCCGGGCTGCAGCGTGCCGGACACGCTGAGTGTGCCATCCGCGGCCGAGACGTCCACGGTGCCGATGCCCGACAGGCTCGTGCCGGCGGACACCGACAGGCTGCCCTGCACCTTCGTGATCATGGGCGTGTCGGCGGTGGCGCCCTGGAACACGTAAGGGTTCGCCGAGAGCACGACCGGGATGTCGCCGCGCAGGGTCAGCGCGCCGGTGCGCACGCCGGCGTTGTTGTCGACCAGGAGCGCGGTGTTGCCGGCCAGGACGCTGTTCTGCGTGTAGTCGACGGTCATCGCGCCGAGCGAGCTCGCCGCGGGGTCGGTATCGATGGCGAGCGAGAGCATGCCCACGACGTTGTCGGGCGCGTTCAGTGCCACGTTGTGTGCACCGATGACCAGTTGGCGCGCCTGGATGGGCGCGTTGGCACTCTGGGTGATGCTGCCGCCTTCGGAGACGAGCGTGACCTGGCCCAGGCTGTCCACGCCGGACTGGTTGAACCAGACCCCGGTAGTCGCACCGACCTGGTAACCCCGGGTGTCGCCGCGGAAGTAGATCGACGACAGGTCCGCCGTGTCCTTCGTGGCGGCGGTGAAGACGCCGACGTGGTTGATGCCACCGAACGAGACCTGCGAGTGACCAACGACCGCGAGTTCGTCGGCCGTGATGCTCGCGCCGGCGTCCTCCAGCACGGTCGTGCCGGTCAGGTAGAGCTGGTGCGCGACCCCGGTCATGTCCACCGGGCCGACCACGTGCAGCGGGTTCGTGATGACGCTGCCGCTGTTGAACGCGTCTCCGATGTAGACCGCGCCGGTGGTGTGCAGCAGGCTGATCTCGTGTTGCGTCAGTTCGATGCCGCCGTTGCCGGGCTTGGCCACGCCGTCGGGCAAGCCGACCAGGTACGTCGGCCAGTTCGGATCGCCCGCCCGCGTGCCGGTGTTGCGGCCCAGCATGATGCCTTCTGTACCGGCGCTGACCTGCGCGTTGATGTCGACCGTGTCGGCGTTGAAATCGATCAGACTCGTCGGGGCGCTGAGCGTCAGCGGCGCATCGACCCGCACATGCGTGCCCGTCTGCAGGACGCCGACCGTCGCGCTGCTGATGGGCGCGCTGACATGCACGTCGGTGCCGAACAACTGGAATTCACCCACGGTGATGCGGGAGAATTCGTCGCTCGTGATGCTGAGCCGGGTGGGGTCCTCGCTGCCCAGGTCGATGCCGCGCGTCGCGGTGAACGGCTGCAGCACGAGCAATCCGGACGGGGCGAAGGGACCGTCGATCTGCAGGTTGTCCGTCGTCATGCGCAGGTAGCCGATCGGCCCGAGCGATGAACTGGCTGTGAAGGTGACGCCAACGTCGGGTGCCAGCGAATCGATCTCCATGGTGGCCCCGTAGGAAGGATCGACAAGGTCGACCGTCCCGCTCACGACCACGTCGCCCCAGGACTGCAGCGTCAGAAGCTTGCTGCGGCCCAGCAGTGCGTGGGTCAGTTCGAGCGGTCCGGCGCCGGGAAGCGTGGCGAAGCGACCTTCGGGATAGGTGGTGTTGCCGGGATCGTTCAGCGTGACGTCCAGCTTGTTGACCTGCACGTATAGCGGCACCGTGTCGGCGAGTGTCGTGTTCCAGGCCACGGGCCCGCCGGTCGTGACCGTCAGCTTGTCGGCGATCACGTCGGGCACCTGGCCCACGCTGCCCGCTTCGGATTCAATGCCTGCGGGCACGGCCAGCGTCACCATGCCGGCGGCGACCAGGCTGGTGGTGCTGCCGCCGGCGTTGTGCAGCGCCAGCTTGCCGGTGCCGGAAGTGATCGCAATATCGCCCTGGCGCGAAGTGGCAGTGCCCCAAAGGCTGATGTCGCTACCCGCCGTCAACGCAATGGTGTCATTGAACTCCAGGCCGCCGGCGTTGATGTGCCCGATGCCTGCCAGCGCGGTCGGCGTCTCGACGCCGCTGCTCTCGTCCCAGCCCGCCACCATCGTCAGGCCGCCGTGACCCACGCTGTTGACCAGGGTGCTCCCGATCTGCTGCGTGATGTCGTTGTGCGCCAGCAGCGACAGCGAGTTCGGGCTCGCGAGCGTGTGCGAGTCGGCCAGGCTGATGTTGCCCGAACCGCCGCTGCCGCTGGTCGTGATGACCAGGTTGCCGTTGTTCAACAGGGTGTCGACAGTGGTCCACGACACCTGCGACGGCCCTGTGAAGCCGCCGACCACCGTGTCGCCGGGGCTGGTGCCGGGCGCCTCGAAGGGCGTCAGGTCGGCCGGCGAGTCCGCGGCGTTGGAGATCAGAACGTCGCTGGGATCCAGCAGCAGGGTACCGGCGCGGCCGCGCGCGGCCGACAGGTCCGTGCGCGCGTGGAAGTCCAGGTGCTGGTGGCCGGACACCTCGGCGAAGCCGCCGTCGCCGCCCCCAGCGCCGCCGCGCGCGCTGACCCCGCCGAATGCCTGGGTCGCGCGGTCGGACCAGACGATCACTGTGCCACCGTTGCCGCGCCCCGTGGCGTCCGCGTTCAGCGTCGCGCCCGCGCCGACCAGCGTGGTGTCGGCGTTGGGCAGGCTGGCGTTGGCGCCGTGCAGGTCGCCGCCGACGCGCAGGCGGCCGCCGCCGGTGGCGCCGGACGCGGACAGCGTCGCATTGCCGTCGATGCCGATATCGTGCCCGAGGACATCGATGGCACCGCCGGTGCCCGTGGCGCCAGTGGCTTCGACGTCGCCGCGCACCACCGTCGTCGCGCCTGACTGGATCACGACCTGTCCGCCGCGCGAGCCGGAGGCCGACGTCGTGCTGCCATCGGTCAGCGTGGTGTCCGCAATTGCCTTCAGCACGATGCGTCCGCCCTCGCGCGCGACGCCGACCGCCTCGACCTGCCCCTGCTGGCTCAGCGAGCCGGCGAACAATCCCACGGCACCTCCGCTGATCCGGCCCAGGTTGACGGCGCGGTCGCCGGCGGCCTGCACCTCGAACGTGATGCCGTCGAGACCGGACTGGGCCAGCGTCACCTTGCGTCCCGCGGCCAGCACGACCGAGCCGCCGCGCGTGGCGATGTCGCCCTGCTGGACGATGTCCGGGCTGACCAGCGTGACATCGCCGCTGCCACCATCGATGCGGCCGGCGGCCTGGATGGAGCCTCCGTCGCCCGCGAAGGCGAGGCGGCCGGCACGGAAATCGGCATCGCTCATGGAAAGCGTCGAGGCGAGGAAGCCTTGGGTGTCGACGCGGCTGCCGGCCCCGAAGATCACGCCGTTCGGGTTGACCAGGAACACCTTGCCGTTGCTGGTGAGCGACCCCAGGAGCGCCGACGGGTCGCGGCCGGTGACCCGGTTCAGCACCACGCTGGCGGCGTTGTTCTGCTGGAAGCGCGTGGTTTCGCCGGCGCCGATCGAGAACGATCCCCAGTTGATGATGGCGCCCGGCGTGTTGGTGACCGTCAGTTGCTTGCCGGCCGTGGAAAACGTGGCGCCGCCGTTGACGACGACCGGGGCGGCGGGGTTCGCTTGGACGGCGGACGACCAGGCCAGCGCGATGCCCAGGGCCAGCGCGGCCGGTCGCAAACCGGCCGCGCCGCGCCGTCCCGCAGGCCGGCCGGGCCGCTGGCCGCCGCCGCTGTCGGCATGGCTACGGGCACATTCCGGGACCGGCACGAGTCGCCCCGTCGCATGCTGGATCACCAGACGATAGCAGCGGCTGTTCATGTGCTCTCCCTCCCTGTCGATGTTGTTCGCCAACCGTCCGCGGCCCGGTACGGCATTGCATGCGCAGCCGTGCGCCGACGCCTGCGCCCGTTGTACTCAGCAGGGCGTTACGCGAGCGTTACGCGCGCCGTCACGGTCGGACACCCGGCGAACCCATTGTGAAAGTGGCTGTGGGAGCACGGTTTGACGCCGGGCAACCTGGCGCGGAATTCAACGCGCGGCACGCGGCGTTGTGGCGCGGTGACTGACCAAATGCAGCCAGTTCGGCTGCCTTGATTCCAGTGCGGGACCACTACAATGAGAATTCAATTTGGAAATACGGATTTGATGACGCGGGCTGCCACATCGGCATCGATTGAGAAGGTGGATATGCGCAGATTGGGAGCGTGCTTGATCTGCGCTTTGCTTGCCGCGTGCGGCGGAGGGTCTGGCAGCAATCGAACAGGTCAGCAAGCCGGCGCCTTGTCGATCGAGGTGACGGAGTCGCAAGGGGCACCGCTGGCGCAGGTGGCCGTGAACTTGACTGGCATGAGTTCGTCGAAGGGCCTCACCGGGCCAGACGGAATCCGTGTGTATTCATCGCTCATGCCTGGCGATTACACGGTGACGCCGGCGGGATCCTCCGGGATCACATATTCACCAACGAGCGCGACGGTGACTGTCAGTGGGAATTCCATACAGACAGTGTCGTTTGTCGCCACTTACGCAACCACTGCCCAGATCGAGACCTATGCGGCGGAAACCCACGCGCAGATGGTGAACGCTTTCCTGGCAGACGACCAAACGATCATCGATCAATATACGGCAGCCGGAGACCCTGCCGGGCTGGCCCGCTATCAGGCTGAAGCGACCGATTTCACCGGACGGGTGCAGGCCTTCGTGAGTGATCTGCTTGCCGAGGTTCAGTTGCAGTCGCAGACCATGCCAGTCGATGACCCCGCTGTGTCCGCGCTGCTCTCAAGCTATTCGACAGAGGATGCGAGGACGGTATCCGCACTTTTCGGCAACGTGGATTACCTGCAATCGCTCAGGGACAATACAAGAACGGCAATTGGGACGATCTACACAAGTGCCGAGTCCACGTTGCCCTAGAAGTCAGGTCAACCGCCTTGTTGCCGAAATTGCCTTCGGCGAAGCGGGCGCCCGGGCAGGCATGCATTCTCCCTCGAAGCAGTGAACCGAGCTTCTTCGAAGCTGCCGATTCGCCGTGAAGCGTTCACAGGCTTGACGCTGCCGCAGTTGCCGCCTTCGGCGCCGGATCGCGCAGGATGAGCCACGCGGTCAGGCCGCCCATCGCATCCACCGCGGCGTGCAGCACGATGGCCGGCCACAGGGATCCGCTCAGCAATACGATCGCCGTGAAGACGAGGCCGATCAGGCCCGTGCGGATCATTCCGGCGACGCCCTGGTACGCGTGGGCCGCGCCGAACAGCAGGGCCGCCAGCGCCACCGCGAGCCACAGGCCGACCAGCGGCTGCAGCGCCCAGATCAGGAAGCCCCTGAACAGCACTTCCTCGCAGAAGCCAGCCGTCACCGACACGCCGAGGAACGCAGGCAGCTCCTGCGCCGTGCGAGGAAATATCGGTGCCACGCCGCCCAGTTGGGCGCGCAACTTGTCGCTCGGCGCAGCAGGGCGCGAGAGCTTGACCGCACCGCGGGCCTGCAGCGCAACGAAGGCCCCGCCGAAAACCAGCGGCCCCCACAGGCGCCATCCTGCGGGAAGGCCGAGGCCGACGGACGCCACCGGCACGCCGGTGGCGATCCACAGCCACAGCACCAGGCCCGCGGCGGCCCACATCAGCAGTGCGCCGCGCAGCCAGAGCGCGTGCCGGGCCTTCGTGGCGTCGACGCGCGCCTCCTTGTTGAAGGCTCGCCACAGGACGAAGTGATCGGAGGCGATCATCACCAGGACCAACCCCAGCACGAGCCACTGCAGATGCATGCGCAACCCTCGACGTCCAACGAGGCGGCCAGTCTACAACGTGCCTCCGCCTCGGCGTCCCCCGCCTCAACGACGTCGAACGATGCGCGAGGACGGTTGCGTCGCCGCCGCGTCGGCAGCGACCTCGGGCGGACGTCGGCCCGTGTAGGCCGCGCGCGGCCGGATCAGCACGTCGGCGCGGCGCTGTTCGATCGCGTGCGCGAGCCAGCCGACCGTTCGGCCGAGCGCGAACACCCGGTAGGCATGGCCTTCCGCGAGTCCCAGGCTGCGCCGCAGAGCGACGAGCGCGTAGTCGATCGACGGGTGCATGCCGCTGCGCGCCAGCACGGCCGCCATCAGGCGTTCGTTGCGATCCTGCCGCGGTATCGCCGCCAGCAGCGCCTGGGCGCGCGGATCGCCGTCGGGATACAGCGGATGGCCGAAGCCAGGCACGGCCTGGCCCGGAACGCCCGCGCCGTCGGACGTGCCGGGGCTGTCGTACGCGTCCAGCAGCCGATCGAATGCCATTGCGCTGCGGCGGGCGGCCAGCGAACGCGCCCACAACGCTTCGATCGCCGCCGTGATGCCGCAGTGGCGGGTGCCGGAGAGCGCCGCGAGGCCGGCCGTGACGCACGCGCCGAGATCGGCACCCGTGGACGCGACGCAGCGTGCCGCGAAGCTCGAGGCGTTCAACTCGTGGTCGGCGCACAGGACCAGCGACTGCCGGACCAGCTGGGTGCCGCGTTCGTCGAGCCGCCATGCGCGCGCGAGCTGGCGGTGCACCGGCGTTCGCGCGGGCACGCGGCGCGTGACGACCGCCGTCATCAGGCGCAGCAGCCGGGTGCACGCCATGGCGGACGAAGCGGTCGCGTCCTGCGCGTCGCCACCGTCATCCAGGCCGTGCAGCCAGGCGAAGCCCGCCGTGCAACCCTGCACCGGATCGAGTCGTTCCAGCTGGCGCAGCACCGAGCGGTCGACGCGTGGCGGCGGCCCCGAGGCGAGGTCGCGCGGATCGCAGTCGAGAAGCAGGGCGGCCGCGTCTTCCAGGCAGGCATGGCGCGACAGCTCGATCGCGTCGCGGCCGCGGTAGTACAGGCGGCCCTGTTCGATCAAGGTCAACGCCGAGTCGAGCACCGGGCGCCCCCAGTCGAGGCTGGCGCGCGCCACCATCGCCGGCTTGCGCGCGCGGTCGCGCTCGACGACCAGGCGCTCGATCTCGCGCCGACGATAGCGGCTCTGGTGCGTGCCCGAGGTCGGCGCCGAGCGCACGAGGCCGCGGCTGACGTAGGCGTAGAGCGTGGAACGCGTCACGCCCAGCGCGGTCGCCGCCTGTTCGGCCGTCATCCAGTCATCCATCGTCGGGCAGGTCCTTCCTTCGTCGGTGGCGTTCGCCGGCATGTCACCCGGTCACCGGGTTGCGTGATCGAGGTCGGCCACGATAGCGCAATCCGGCGTTGATCGAGCCGATCAATCTTGACGCGCGGAATGCCGTCAACGTGAAATGAACGTCATCGCATCAGCACGCCTGACCATGTCCACGCTCTCGAACTCGCGTCCGCCCGACACCGTCGAGCCATCGGCGGTACCCGCCGGTGCCCTGTCCGCACTGACCGCGCTCTGGCGCAATGCCGGCCTGCCCGACGCGGCGCTGCCGCACCTCGACCTGCGCGGATCGGCGCCCGGGCTGCCTTCGAGCTTCGCGGTCGGGGACGCCGCCCAGGCCAGCCTCGCCGCCGCGGCGCTGGCTGCCGCCGAAGTGCGCCACGTGCGCGGCCAGGGCCGGCAGCAGGTCGCCGTCGATCGCGCGCATGCGCTCGCCGAGTGCGCCGCCTGGTTCTCGATCGACGGCGTCACGCCACCGACCTGGGACAGGATCTCCGGCCTGTACCCCTGCGGCGAAGACGCGGGCGCGCGCGGCTGGGTGCGCATCCACGCCAATTTCGCGCATCACCGCGACGGCGCCCTGCGTTTGCTGGGCTGCGCGCCGGGCCCGGAAACCGAGCGCGCAGCCGTCACGTCGGCGCTGCGGCGCTGGTCCGCCGAAGCCTTCGAGACGGCGGCCGCCGAGGCCGGGCTGGTCGTCGCCGCCGTGCGCAGCTTCGACGAGTGGGATCGCCACCCCCAGTCGGCCGCCATCGCCGCGCTGCCGGTCGGCCTGGAGCGCCTCGACGACGACACCGAAACGCCGCCGCTTGCATGGCCGGCGCTGCAGGCGACCATGCGACCGCTCACCGGCCTGCGCGTCCTCGACCTCACGCGCATTCTCGCGGGCCCCGTGGGCTGCCGGACCCTCGCGGCGCACGGTGCCGACGTCCTGATGGTCAATTCCCCGGACTTGCCCAATGTCGATGCGATCGCGGAGCTCAGTCGGGGCAAGCGCTCGGCACATGTCGACCTGAAGTCCGAGGCGGGTCGCGCGACGTTGCGTACCCTGGTGGGCGGCGCGCATGTCTTCGTGCAGGGATATCGCCCGGGCGGTCTCGCCGACCGGGGCTTCGATCCACGGACGCTGGCCCGGCTTCGCCCGGGCATCGTGACCGCATCGCTCTCGGCCTACGGCCCGTCCGGTCCGTGGGCCGGCCGGCGCGGCTTCGACTCGCTCGTGCAGACCGCCACCGGCTTCAACCATGCCGAGGCCGCGGCGGCCGGTGCGAAGACGCCGCAGGCCCTGCCGATCCAGATCCTGGACTTTTCTGCGGGCTTCCTCCTGGCATTCGGCGTCCAGGCGGCGCTGATGCGCCAGCAGCGCGAGGGCGGCAGCTGGCACGTGCAGGTGTCGCTGGCCGGTGTCGGCCGTTGGCTGCGCGGACTGGGCCGCGTCGCCAACGGGTTCGACGTGCCGCGATCCGAGGGCGTGCCGGCACGCTTTCTCATGAGCGAGCCGTCCGGCTTCGGGCACCTCGTCGGCATCCGGCATGCGGCGGACATGGGTGAGACGCCGCCGCTGTGGCGCCTGCCGTCGATGCCGCCCGGGACGCACCGCCCGGCGTGGGTGGATTGACCGGTGCGAGCGCTGCCGACGGTCGATCGCCAGCCGGCAGATGCCCGCCGTGCTGCCCCGGGTCGCCCATGAAGAAAGCCCGCGGGCGCAAGCGCCGGCGGGCCTTCGGGAGGCGGCGAAATTCAGGCCACGGCCACCGGGATCTTGCCGATCCTCGCCTGCCACTCCCTGGGCCCCGTGATGTGCGCCGACGTTCCGCCAGAATCGACCGCCACCGTCACCGGCATGTCGACGACGTCGAATTCGTAGATGGCTTCCATGCCCAGGTCGGCGAAGCCCAGCACCTTGGCGGACTTGATCGCCTTGGACACCAGGTAGGCCGCGCCGCCCACGGCCATCAGGTAGGCTGACTTGTGCTTCTTGATCGCCTCGATGGCCGTCGGGCCGCGTTCGGCCTTGCCGATCATCGCGATGAGGCCGGTCTTCGCCAGCATCATCTCGGTGAACTTGTCCATGCGCGTGGCGGTGGTCGGGCCGGCCGGGCCCACCACCTCGTCGCGCACCGGATCGACCGGGCCCACGTAGTAGATGACGCGGTTGGTGAAGTCCACCGGCAGCGGCTCGCCCTTGGCGAGCATGTCCTGGATGCGCTTGTGCGCGGCGTCGCGGCCGGTCAGCATCTTGCCGTTGAGCAGCAGCGTCTCGCCGTGCTTCCACGAGGCCACCTCGGCCGGCGTCAGCGTGTTCAGGTCGACGCGGCGGCTCTTGTTGTAGTCGGGCGCCCACTTCACGTCGGGCCACAGGTCCAGGCTGGGCGCGGCGAGGTAGGTGGGGCCGGAGCCGTCGAGCACGAAGTGCGCGTGGCGCGTGGCCGCGCAGTTGGGGATCATCGCGATCGGCTGCGACGCGGCGTGCGTCGGGTAGGTCTTGATCTTGACGTCGAGGACGGTGGTCAGGCCGCCCAGGCCCTGCGCCCCGATGCCCAGCGCGTTGACCTTCTCGTAGAGCTCGATGCGCAGCTCTTCCAGCTTGTTGGCCGGGCCGCGCTCCAGCAGCGCGTACATGTCGATGTCTTCCATCAACGATTCCTTGGCCATCAGCATCGCCTTCTCGGCGGTGCCGCCCATGCCGATGCCCAGCATGCCCGGCGGACACCAGCCGGCGCCCATCTGCGGCACCGTCTTGAGCACCCAGTCGACCACGCTGTCGTTCGGATTCATCATCGCGAACTTGCTCTTGTTCTCCGAGCCGCCGCCCTTGGCCGCGACGGTGACGTCGATCCTGTCGCCCGGCACCAGCTCCATGTGGATGACGGCCGGCGTGTTGTCCTTGGTGTTCTTGCGCGTGAAGATCGGGTCGTCCAGCACCGACGCGCGCAGCACGTTGTCCGGGTTCAGGTAGCCGCGGCGCACGCCTTCGTTGACGGCGTCGGCGATGGAGCCCTTGAAGCCCTCGAAGCGCACGTCCATGCCGATCTTGAGGAACACGTTGACGATGCCGGTGTCCTGGCAGATCGGGCGCTTGCCTTCGGCGCTCATGCGCGAGTTGGTCAGGATCTGCGCGATCGCGTCCTTGGCTGCCGGGCTCTCCTCGCGGGCGTAGGCGCGCGCGAGGTGGGCGATGTAGTCGGCGGGGTGGTAGTAGCTGATGTACTGGAGCGCGGCGGCGACGCTCTCGATCAGGTCGTCGGCTTTGAGGATGGTCGTCATGGTGTCTGGCCGGGTTGCTGGGGGCAGTCGGGCATTATCCGCCGCGGCGTTTCCGCAGCGCCGGCGTCGGGCACTCAGTGCGGCGGCGCGTGCTGCGGCAGCAGCCGGTCCACGTAGGCCAGCGCCATCGCCGAGAGCAGGAACGCGAGGTGGATCAGGGTCTGCCACATCAGCACCTTGGCGTCGTAGGCGCTGGCGTTGATGAAGGTCTTGAGCAGGTGGATGGAGCTGATGCCGATGATGGCGGTGGCCAGCTTGACCTTCAGCACCGAGGCGTTGACGTGGTCCAGCCATTCGGGCTGGTCGCGGTGGCCCTCGAGGTCCAGGCGCGACACGAAGGTCTCGTAGCCGCCGATGATCACCATCACCAGCAGGTTGGAGATCATCACCACGTCGATCAGGCCCAGCACCACGAGCATGATGACGGTTTCGTTGAGCGAGGTGACCTCGGCCAGCGGTACGCCCGTTTCGCTCGGCGCCGGGTGGTAGGCGATGCCCTGGACGAGAATTTGCAGTGCATGACCATCGCCGAAGGTGGCCTGCAGCAGATGTACCAGTTCGGCCCAGAAGTGCACCACGTAGACACACTGCGCCAGGATCAGTCCCAGGTAGAGTGGCAACTGCAGCCAGCGGCTGGCGAAGATCAGCCGCGGCAGGGGACGAAGGCGGGGAGGCGGCGTTTGCGGGGTCATGGGGCCCTGAGTGGTGTTGGGGGTCGGGGGAGGCGGCGAGCCGATTGTAGGGAGCCCGACCCTCGTCAGGGTAGGGTAAGAGCGGAGTCCTAACGTGAGCCCCGCGGGTCACGTGCCGGACAAGCGCCTTCCCCCCGCCGGTTTCAAGTTGCAGAATCAGACAAGGGACCTTCAGGTTCCAGATCGCCAGGAGACAGAAACGATGAGCGCCGCAGAGCACACCCCGCACGAGTTGCAAACCTACTTCCCGCCCGCGGAACTCCAGGCCAACGCCTGGGTCAGCGGCATGGACGCGTACAACGCGCTGTGCGCCGAGGCGGAGGCCGACCATGAAGGCTTCTGGGCGCGTCACGCGCGCGAGCTGCTGAGCTGGAAGACCCCGTTCACCAGGACGCTCGACGCCAGCGAGGCGCCGTTCTTCAAGTGGTTCGAGGACGGCACGCTCAACGCCTCCTACAACTGCCTGGACCGCCAGGTGGACGCCGGCCTGGGCGACAAGGTGGCGCTGATCTTCGAGGCCGACGACGGCGCCGTCACCCGTGTCACCTATTCGCAACTGCTCGACCGCACCTGCCGCATGGCCAACGCGCTCAAGGCGCGCGGCATCAAGAAGGGCGATCGGGTCATCATCTACATGTCGATGTCGGTCGAAGGCGTCGTCGCGATGCAGGCCTGCGCCCGCATCGGCGCCCCGCACTCGGTGGTGTTCGGCGGCTTCTCGGCGCAGAGCCTGCGCGACCGCATCGAGGACACCGGCGCCGTGGCGGTGATCACCGCCGACGAGCAGCAGCGCGGCGGCAAGTCGCTGCCGCTGAAGTCCATCGTCGACGAGGCGCTGGCGCTCGGCGGCTGCGGCGCGGTCAAGGACGTCATCGTCTACAAGCGCACCGGCGGCACCATTCCCTGGACGTCGCGCGACCTGTGGATGCACGAGCTGACGGCCGCGGCCGCGGCCACCTGCGAGCCGGAATGGGTGAGTGCCGAGCACCCGCTGTTCCTGCTCTACACGTCGGGTTCCACCGGCAAGCCCAAGGGCGTGCAGCACTCCACCGGCGGCTACCTGCTGCACGCGATGCTCACCACCAAGTGGACGTTCGACCTCAAGGCCGACGACGTCTTCTGGTGCACGGCCGACATCGGCTGGGTCACCGGCCACACCTACATCACCTACGGCCCGCTGGCGCTCGGCGGCACCGAGATCGTGTTCGAGGGCGTGCCCACGTACCCCGACGCCGGCCGGTTCTGGAAGATGATCCAGGACCACAAGGTGTCGAAGTTCTACACGGCGCCCACGGCCATCCGCTCGCTGATCAAGGCGGCCGAGGCCAACGACAAGGTGCACCCGAAGTCCTACGACCTCAGCAGCCTGAAGATCCTGGGCTCGGTGGGCGAGCCGATCAACCCGGCCGCGTGGGAGTGGTACCACCAGCACGTGGGCGGCGGCCGCTGCCCGATCGTGGACACCTTCTGGCAGACCGAGACCGGCGGCCACATGATCACGCCGCTGCCGGGCGCCACGCCTCTCGTCCCGGGCTCGTGCACGCTGCCGTTCCCCGGGATCGCCGCGGCCATCGTCGACGAGATGGGCCACGACGTGCCCAACGGCACCGGCGGCCTGCTGGTCGTCAAGAAGCCCTGGCCGTCGATGATCCGCACGATCTACGGCGACCCGGAGCGCTTCAAGAAGAGCTACTACCCGGCCGAGCTCAAGGGCTACTACCTTGCCGGCGATGGTTCGATTCGTGACGCCAAGACCGGCTACTTCACCATCACCGGCCGAATCGACGACGTGCTCAACGTGTCCGGCCACCGCATGGGCACGATGGAGATCGAGTCGGCGCTGGTGTCGTGCACCGAGCTGGTGGCCGAGGCTGCGGTCGTCGGCCGCCCCGATGACACCACCGGCGAGGCCATCTGCGCCTTCGTCGTGCTCAAGCGCTCGCGCCCCACCGGCGACGAGGCCAAGGCGATCGCCAAGCAGTTGCGCGACTGGGTGGGCAAGGAGATCGGCCCGATCGCCAAGCCCAAGGACATCCGCTTCGGCGACAACCTGCCCAAGACCCGCTCCGGCAAGATCATGCGGCGCCTGCTGCGCGACATCGCCAAGGGCCAGAAGGTGACCCAGGACGTCAGCACGCTGGAGAACCCGGCCATCCTGGACCAGCTGTCCGAGAACAATTGACGTTCGCGGGCCCGCGGGCCCGCCGCGCGGTCGCGCCCGGTGCAGCGTTGCTGCTACATTGAGACGATTCGTCCTTTCAACGTGAAACCGGACGCGTTCCCGCGCAGGTCGCAGCGGCCGCCAGGCCGTGCTCCAGCGCCGGGCGGCGTCAGGGCAGGGGTACTCGCATGTTCTTCGTGGTCGTCGGCGTCATCCTGGTCATCTGCAACCTGATGGAATGGGGCCCGATGGGCGGCTGGAACTGGGAGTTCACCGGCGACCTGTGGAAGTTCGTGCTGCCCTTCCTGCTGGCCGTGGTCTGGTGGATCTGGTCCGACGCCAGCGGCTGGACCAAGCGCAAGGCCATGGCCCGGGACGCCGAGCGCAAGCGCGACCGCCACGATCGCAACATCGACGCCATGGGCCTGGGCCACCTGCACAAGCACCGCGACGGCAAGACCCGCCCCAAGCAGTAGACCGGCCGCATGCCCCTGAAGATCGCCGCCACCGAGACCTGGACGGTCGGCCAGCCGCTGGTCGTCGACGCCGATTCACCCGCCGGCCGCTACGCGACGGTGTTCGAGGACGACGGCGAGACCGGCTGCTTCTACGCGGTCGACACCGACGTCGAGGACGGCAACCCGGTGCAGGACGCGCTGCTGGTCTACGTGGTGGCCGACGTCATCGACGGCGACCGCGCCTGCACGCTCGAGATCGGCTGGTCGGACGACGGCCGCAAGGCCCTGCTGCTGATCAACGACGCGCCGCACGCGGCGTTCGATTTCGAGCGGCGCCAGGGCTGGTGCCAGCGGGGACTGCCCGAGGCGGCGCTGTCCCCGGCCTGGTCCACGGGCTCGCGCCAGTGGAGCGAGGCCGTCGAGGCCCTGTTCGACTGACGCTGGCGCGCTCGCGCCTTTCAGCAGCCCGGATTGGCGGGATCCCAGTAGTAGAACTTCGCCGCCGGGTGCCACGGGTGGCCGACGCGCAGCTGCGTCGACAGGAACAGCGACAGCGCCAGGAAGTCGGGCCGCGCCTGCGGGCGGATGACGAAGTCAGGCTGGCCGTCGCCGTCGAGGTCGCCCACCCAGACCAGCACGTCGTCCACGCCCAGCATGCCCTGCTCGCCGACGATGGCGTCCGGCCACAGCGTGGCCAGCGTGCGCTCGGTGGGGCCGAAGCGTACCTTCCAGGCGAGCGCGCGCGTCGGGCAGCCGGGGCCGCTGCACTCGGGATCCACGCCCTCCAGCCAGTGGCCGGACACCTGCACCGTGTCGCCGGCGATCGGCACCGTCCGGTCGAGGCGACGGCGCGCCGGCGCCATCGCGGCGGGATCGGGCGCGGCCAGGAAGCGTTCGTTGACGTACCAGGTCTGGACCGGGCCGGCGGCCAGGCCCGGCACGCCCTGCACCAGGAACAGCGCGTGCGTCTTCAGGTCGGACTGCAGCACCGGCAGCGACTCGGGCCCGTCGTGGGTGGCGACGTCGCGCGGGCCGATCGAGACCTGGGCCGGCACCAGCGCGCAGGCCGACTTCTCACAGGTGACCGCCAGGTAGCGACCGGCGGGGTAGGTGGCGGCATCGACGGCGTAGCCTGTCGCACCTGCATGCACGAGCGCGATGGCCGCTGCCGGCTCGTCCGGGGCGGCGCCGGCGCGCAGGCACGCGGACAGCATCAGGGTGGTGGCGACAAGGGTGCGAAGGCGGGCGACGGGGCGCATGGCGTTCATCAGGGGGTTGGACATGCACGCAGCGTAGGCCGTCGCGCACGAGCATTCACCGGTGGCGGCGCGAGGAAACGGCGCCGGTGCGCGGAGACTTTGCTCACGCGCCCCGCCACGCGCGGGTCAGGCCGCGGCGTCCGGATGGCGCGCCCGCCAGGCGCGCAAGGCCTGCCGGTACGCGTCCATCGCCAGGTCGTGCAGGTCGAAGATGCACGGGTCGCAGCCGTTGCCGCAGCACAGCTCGAAGTCGGGCTGCGGCGGCGCGACCGGCATCGGGTCGGCGTCGACGGGCGATGGCGGCGGGGCGGACGAACTCATGCCGCGATTGTCCAGAAGAAAAGGCACCCGCAGGTGCCTTGGGGTTTCGCGGGCGGCGGACTCACTCGAACTTGTCGAGCACCGCCCCGAAGCTGGCGCTGGACGAGTGGTTGGCGAACTTCGCCAGCACGCCGCGGGTGTAGCGCGGCGCCGGCTTCTTCCAGGCGGCGCGGCGGCGCGCCAGTTCGTCGTCGGCCACGTGCAGTTGCAGCAGCAGCTGGTGGGCGTCGATGGTGATGGTGTCGCCTTCCTGCACCAGCGCGATCGTGCCGCCCTCGTAGGCTTCGGGGGCGACGTGACCCACCACCATGCCCCAGGTGCCGCCGGAGAAGCGCCCGTCGGTGATCAGGCCCACCGATTCGCCCAGGCCCTGGCCGATCAGCGCGCCGGTGGGGGCCAGCATCTCGGGCATGCCGGGGCCGCCCTTGGGGCCGAGGTAGCGCAGGATCATCACGTCGCCGGCGACGATCTTGTTGGCCATGATGGCGGCCAGCGCCGACTGCTCGTCCTCGAACACCCGCGCCGGGCCGGTCATCACCGGGCTCTTCAGGCCCGTGATCTTGGCCACGCAGCCCTCGGTGGCGAGGTTGCCGCGCAGGATCGCCAGGTGGCCGTCGGCGTACATCGCGTTGGCGATCGTGCGGATCACCTTCTGGTCGGCGCGCGGCACCGAGGGCACGTCGGCCAGCGTCTCGGCCACCGTCTTGCCGGTGATGGTGATGCAGTCGCCGTGCAGCAGGCCGGCGTCGAGCAGCAGCTTCATCACCTGCGGGATGCCGCCGGCGCGGTGCAGGTCGATGGCCAGGAACTGCCCGCTGGGCTTGAGGTCGCACAGCACCGGCGTGCGCTTGCGGATGCGCTCGAAGTCGTCGATCGTCCACTCCACCTCGGCGGTGTGGGCGATGGCCAGGAAGTGCAGCACCGCGTTGGTGGAGCCGCCGGTGGCCATGATCACGGCCACGGCGTTCTCGATGGACTTCTTCGTGACGATGTCGCGCGGCTTCAGGTCGGCCTTGACCGCCTCGACCAGCACGCGCGCCGATTCGCGCGTGTTCTCGATCTTCTCGCCCTCGACGTTGGCCATCGTCGAGGAGTAGGGCAGGCTCATGCCCAGCGCCTCGAACGACGACGACATCGTGTTGGCCGTGTACATGCCGCCGCACGAGCCCGGGCCGGGGATGGCGCGGCGCTCGATCTGGCAGAAGTCCTCCTCGCTCATCTTGCCGGCCGAGTACTGGCCCACGGCCTCGAACACGCTGACGATGTTGAGGTCCTGGCCCTTGTAGTGGCCCGGCATGATGGTGCCGCCGTAGACATAGATGGCCGGCACGTTGGCGCGCAGCATGCCCATCATGCCGCCGGGCATGTTCTTGTCGCAGCCGCCGATCACCATCACGCCGTCCATCCACTGGCCGCCGACGCAGGTTTCCACGCAGTCGGAGATGACCTCGCGCGAGACCAGGCTGTACTTCATCCCCTCGGTGCCCATGGCCATGCCGTCCGAGATGGTGGGCGTGCCGAACAGCTGCGCGTTGGCGCCGAATTCCTTCAGGCTCTCGACGGCGGCGTCGGCCAGCGGCTGCAGGCCGGAGTTGCACGGCGTGATGGTGGAGTGGCCGTTGGCCACGCCGATCATCGGCTTGCCGAAGTCCGTCTCCTGGTAGCCCATCGCGTAGTACATCGAGCGGTTGGGGGCGCGGGCGACGCCCTCGGTGATGTTCTTCGAGCGGCGGTTGCTGGCGGACATGACGGTCTCCTGGAGTCTTCGCAAAACGGGCGAGACCGGAGTATCCGGCGCGGCAAAATGCGTGTCCAATAGATTCATCGTGCTCGATTGATACGTTTTGTGAATCAATGATCCACCATGACCGATGCCCCGTTCGACCTTCGCCAACTGCGCCAGTTCGCCGTCCTCGCCGAGGAATGCCACTTCGGCCGCGCCGCGGCGCGCCTGGCCATGACGCAGCCACCGCTGACGCAGGCCATCCAGCGCCTGGAGGCCGCGCTCGGCGCGCGCCTGTTCGAGCGCAGCCAGCGCCGCGTGGCGCTGAGCCCCGCCGGCGCGGTGCTGCTGCCGCTGGCGCGCAAGCTGCTGGAAGGCGCCGATGCGCTGGCGCCGGCGGTGCGCGCGGCCGCCGCGGGCCTGTCAGGCCAGCTGCGGCTGGCCTTCGTCTCCAGCGTCACCTACGGCCCGCTGCCCGCATGGCTGAGCGGCTTTCGCGCCGCCTATCCGGACGTCGCGCTGAGCCTGCGCGAGGCGACGCTGGACGTGCAGCTGGAACTGTTCGCGGCCGGCGAGGTCGATGCCGGCTTCGTGCTGCACGCGCCCGGCGCCGTGCCGCCCGGCTTCGAGCACCTGCGCGTGATCGACGAGGCGATGGTGATGGCGCTGCCCGAGGGGCACGCCGCCTGGCCGTCGCCCGCGGGTCCGGCCGGGGCCGCGGGCGCGATGCCGCGCCTGCGCTGGCGCGACGTGCGGGCCGAGCCGCTGGTGATCTTCCCGCGCCAGATCGCCCCCTCGCTGTACGACGCGCTGGTCTCGGCGTACCACGCGGGCGGCGCGACGATGCGCGTGGCGCAGCAGGCGATCCAGATGCAGACCATCGTCAACCTCGTCTCCGGCGGCATGGGGGTGGCCTGGGTGCCGGAGTCGCTCACGCACCTGCAGCGCGCCGGCGTGCGTTACGCGCGCGTGAGCGGGCTGCCCGGGCAGGCCTTGCGCTGCGAGACCAGCCTGGTCTGGCGCGCCGGCGCGGCCCCGGTGGTGGAGCGCTTCGTGCAGCATGTGCGACACGGTCGGGCACGCGTTTCGCAAGGGCGCTGACAGGCGCAACGGCAGCGACATCCGGAACAGCGACAATCGCTGGTTGTTCAAGGAGTTGAGTAGATGGCGCTGGAACATCCCCACATCGATCCCGTGGCCGTGTCGCTGGGGCACTGGCAAGTGTTCGGCCACGACTTCGCCCCGGCGATCCACTGGTACGGCCTGACCTACATGGTCGCGTTCGGCCTGTTCGTGTGGCTGGCCGGCAAGCGTTCGGCCTACCCCTGGTTCGCCCGCGAGGGCTGGGTGCGGCGCGACGTCGAGGACCTGCTCTTCTACGGCGTGCTGGGCGTCGTGATCGGTGGACGGCTGGGCTACGTGCTCTTCTACAAGCCGCTGTACTACGCGGACCACCTGCGCGAGATCGTCGCCGTCTGGAACGGCGGCATGTCGTTCCACGGCGGCATGCTGGGCGTGCTCGTCGCGATGGCGTTCTTCGCCTGGCAGCGCCACCGGCCGTGGCTGCAGGTGACCGACCTGATCGCGCCGTGCGTGCCGCTGGGGTTGGCCAGCGGGCGCGTGGGCAACTTCATCAACGGCGAGCTGTGGGGCCGGTTCGCCGACGCGTCGCTGCCGTGGGCCATGAAGTTCCCCGAGTCCGGCTCCGACCTGCCGCGCCATCCGTCGCAGGTCTACCAGTTCCTCGGCGAGGGCCTCTCGCTGTTCGTCATCCTGTGGATCTTCGGCAAGAAGGAGCGCGGCCGCGGGCAGGTCTCCGGCCTGTTCCTGATCGGCTACGGCTTCTTCCGCTTCGTCGCCGAGTACTTCCGCGCCCCCGACGACTTCATCGGCGACAAGACCACGCTGGTCGGCGACCCCGCCACCCACCTGCTGGCCTTCGGCTGGAGCGAGGGCCAGTGGCTGTGCGTGCCCATGGTGGTCGCCGGCGTGCTGATGTTCTGGTGGGGCATGCGCCAGCCCCGCGGCCCGGCCACCGCCGCGGCCTGACGCGCCTTCGGCGGCCTGGCCGGCACGCGCCGCGCGCCGCGACGGCCCCGTTCTCCTGCGAGAATCCGACCAGCACCCCACGGAACCGACATGCGCCAGATCTTCCTCGACACCGAAACCACCGGCCTGAGCCCCGAGAGCGGCGACCGCATGGTCGAGATCGGCTGCGTCGAGATGGACAACCGCCGCCTCACCGGCCGCCACCTGCACTTCTACCTGAACCCGGAGCGCCGCAACGGCGAGGGCGCGGTGGCGGTCCACGGCCTGACCGACGAGTTCCTCGCCGACAAGCCGCTGTTCGCGCATGTGGTCGACGAGGTGCTGGAGTTCCTGGGCGGTGCCGAGATCATCATCCACAACGCCAGCTTCGACGTCGGCTTCCTCAACGAGGAACTGCGCCGCTGCGGCCGCCCCAAGTTCAGCACCCACGTGGCGGCCATCACCGACACCCTGGCGATGGCGCGCGACCAGTTCCCGGGCAAGTCCAACTCGCTGGACGCCCTGTGCAAGCGCCTGGAGGTCGACAACACCAACCGCACGCTGCACGGCGCGCTGATCGACGCCAACCTGCTCGCCGAGGTCTACATCCGCCTGACCCGCGGCCAGGACTCGCTGGTGATGGACATGACCGAGGAAAGCCGCGGCGGCATCGGCGACATCGGCGGCCCGGTCGACCTCGCCGCCTTCGTGCTCCCCATCCTCGTCGCCACCGAGGCCGAGCTCGGCGACCACGAGCGGGTGTTGGGCGAGATCGACAATGCCAGCGGCGGAAAGACGGTCTGGCGTGCACAACAGCAAGAAGCTGTGGCATAATCCAAGGCTGTCCTGATGTCAGGACAACCGGTTATAGGGTGGTTAGCTCAGCGGTAGAGCATTGCCTTCACACGGCAAGGGTCACAGGTTCAATCCCTGTACCACCCACCAACAAATACGTTGGGAATCAAGCACTTGGCGGCGACGCCAGGTGCTTTTTTCTTGGGGGTACGGAAAAAGTACGGAAAAGCGCATCGGCTGCCGTCACCGGTCGTAGGTTCATCGGAGCGCCTCGGCGGTGTTCGTCGTCGCATGGGGTGCAAAGGGTCGCGAGTTCGAATCCCGCCGCCCCGACCAAGAGATTCAAGGGTTAGCAACGAAGCAGTTGCTGACCCTTTCGTCTTTCTGGCTCCCAAATCGGGCTCTGGTGCCTACATGGTGCCCATATGCGGCGAGCTGGGTAAGCGCAGCTTCCGCAGTCGGCCACAAGCGGAAGTTCGCGAACGGCTGGTCACGGGGTGTCCACCGAAATGGCAGCAACCCAGAGCTTCAGCGTCGAAGCGGTGCTCAGCGGCGCAGCCTCCTCGAACTCGGTGCCCCGCCCAGTACAGCTTGGGAGTCTGCTGAAGTGAGTCGCTCCGGGCAATCTGCGGGAAGCAGGCTCGACAGGCCTGGCGTGACCAGCTTGTCCATCGCATTAGGGCACCGGATTTCGATCCTGACCAGCCGTTCCGATCGCGTCTTGCTCGATCACAAGCGTGTCGTAGAGTGTCAGGCGACCGACGCGTTAGGATCGCGGCCCGGCAAATCCGGATCTGCGGCGAATACTTAGCGTACCCCAGCGAAAAGGAGTCACGGTTGATGCGACCACACCCGACACGGCCAGCAATCGACACAATGAACAGCCATCGCCGTCGACTGTTGTTGCGACTCGCCGCACTCGGCGGCGGCGGCAGCCTGATGCCCGCCTTCGTGCCGCGTGCGAGAGCGCAGGACGCGGTGCTAGGGTCTGCTCCGGCCCTGTTCACCGCCGGTCAGGACAGCCTGTGTGACTTTGATTGGGCCGTGCACTATGGTGACGAGGCAGATCTCCAGGTTGCAGAGGTCCAAGGCCCCGCGTGGAAGCCCATCAATCTGGGCATTGCCTGGGAAGGGCAGGGGATGCGCAATGGCGAGATCACTTGGCTCAGAAAGGATGTTCTGCTTCCGCCCGAGTTGCGTGGCAGGGTACTGCGCCTGTGCGTCAGGATGGTGGCGGTCGAAGTGACCGTCTATTGCAACGGCCGGCTCGTCGGGCGAAACAAGGCAGCCGGTCAGCCAGCCGAATTCCATTTGCCGCCTTCGGCCCTGAAGTGGGGTCAGCCCAATCGACTGGCGTTGAGGGTGGACGGGCACTGGTGGACCGGCGGCGTCAACGAAGACATCGTCAAACTGCTCACGAACGAATCTCCTGCTGCCGTTGACGTCAGGGAGGTACTTGCTCCAGCGGATCACATCTTCCCCATCGAATCCGATGCCGCTTTCGATCTCAGAATTGAGAGCCGCGCCGGTGATGGCGTCAAGCTGCACCTTGACGTCGAGGTGGTTTCGGATTTCCATGCGCCGATCTTCGCGCGCTCGTCGCTAGTCCAGACCCGCGGCGGCGTTCAAGCCTGCCGATTCAACCTCGGACGACTCCAGCCCGGGTTCTATCAAGTCATCGCACGCTACAGTCAGGCTGGCAGGCACGGGCAACACGTTTTCTGGTTCGGTGTCGCTCCTACCCTCATTGAACCGGTCCACAATCGCCCCGCCGACTTCGAGGACTACTGGCAGCGCGCCCTTGGTGAACTTTCCCGCGTCAGACCAGAGTTCAAGATCGTGCTGGACGAGGGGCGCAGCACACCCACCCATCGGGTTTACTCGGTTGAAATGGCTTCGTTCGATGATGTGACCGTGCGGGCCTGGTACATCGTGCCCTCCAAGCCGGGTCGCCATGCCGCCGTACTGAATGTGCCTGGATATTCCGTTGCCCAGAATCCGGAGTGGTTTCAGGAAGACGACGACATCATCCATTTGGCACTCGACGTGCGTGGCCAGGGGCGCAGTACCGACGTCATAAACCCCGGCTTCGGCATTCCCGGCCTGTTTGGCTATCGAATCAACGATCCCGAACATTACGTCTACAAGGGGATGTATCTCGATTGCGGACGGGCGCTCGAATTTCTCAGCTCCCGACCCGAAGTGGATAGCTCTCGAATAGCTGTAGCGGGCGGCAGCCAAGGGGGCGGTCTGGCGCTTGCATCTGCTGCGCTGTATCCCGACATTGTGAAAGCATGCATCGCCGGATCGCCCTACCTCGGCGATTTCAGCGACCATATGCGGATCAGGGATGTGTACCGGTGGGAATTGCAAGGTCATGTGGATCGTCTTCATGGCCTGACATGGGACCACGTCTACCGCGCGATGAGCCTTGTCGACACGGTCAATCTCGCGCCGCGAATTCGTTGCCCGGTGCTCATGGGAACTGGCCTGTTCGACGACGATTGCCCGCCCCATATCGGGTTTGCCGTATTCAACGAAATCTATGCGCCCAAGGACTATCTGGTCTATCCGAAGCTGGGCCACATGCTCTGGACGCAGTGGGAGATGGATTCGAAGCTCTGGATGCGGCGTCACTTCCAGCTCTGATGGACCGGCTTGGCAGACGCCAAACGGCACCAGAAGCGGCCAGTCGCCACCGTCCGCTTCGTGGCAGATTCTTGGATGTCAGAATGAACCAGATCGCTGAGTATCGATCGTTACTCGACTACTACGAACAGGGGTTGTACACCTGGGCAGAGGTTGGCGGCCAGGCGCTGCGGCTGCTTTTCTTGAGTGACGATCGCAGCGCGTTTTGGGATGCGTTGTCGCCGAAGCACCGCGAACCAATGGCCCAATTGCTGACCGAGTTCGATGAGTCCGCCGAGCCTATCGCCATCAAGGCGGATCCGATCCAGATTTGGCGTGAGATGGCCGACCTCCAAAGATGGTTCGCAGCGCGGTAAACGCCGCTACCGGCCAACAGCGGGCATTCGCGAGTGTCCGCTTCGCGGTACGTTGATTTGAACGAATCACCTTCAGCCGAAGGTGGAGATGAACAACGCGTTGCGGGCGTGTGTCGGATCTGGTCCCCTCGAGTCTACGTACGCCTCCGCCAGCCCGGACGCGAGCGCAGTCTCGCGTCGTGTGCGTTTGGAGATCCTCCGCCGCGACCAGCGTTGCGGCATGGCCGCGTCCCTGCAGATGGGTATGAACCGGTAGTCGTCCCCCGGCGCCGCCGACCGAGGTCGGCAGCGCCGGACAGTGCACGCGATCACAGCATCCCTCAGCCGTCCGCGAGCAGCTTGCCAGCCTTGGCCCACGCCTCGCGCGGAACTTCAGTGATGACGATGTCCACGCTCTCGGGCGGGCACTTCAGGATTTCCACCGTCGCGCGCGTGGCCTCGCGCACGAACTCGCGCTTCTGTTCAGTCGTGCGGCCAGGATGCATTTCCAGTCGAAGGATGGGCATGTCAATCTCCTTGATTCGGGCCCGGCGACGTGCCAAGCGTGCCGCCAGTCTCCGCTCGATCGCCCGCGGGATAAACGTGCGAGGATTGCTGACATTCCCAACCCGGAGGTTTTGAATCATGGACAAACTCGCCGGCATGGAGATGTTCGTGCGCGTGGTCGAGGGCGGCAGCTTCGCGGCCGCCGCGGCTGCTTCCGGCGTCTCGGCCACGATGGTCGCGAAGCAGGTGCGCGCGATCGAAGATCGGCTCGGCGTTCGCCTGCTACACCGCACCACGCGCCGCCACCAGCTCACCGAAGTCGGCCAGCTCTACCTCGAGCGCTGCCGTGCGGCATTGGCGGGCGTGGCACTGGCCGAGGCGAGCGCCCACGAGTTGCAGAAGGCGCCGCGCGGCGCTCTGCGGCTGGTCGCACCGGTGGGCTTCGGCACTCGCGCCCTCGCGCCGGCACTTGTCGGCTACCTGGCCGCACACCCGCAGGTCACAGTCGACCTGGCACTCGATGACCGCCCCGAGGAGCGCGTGCGTCAGGGTCATGAACTGGGCGTCGTGATTGGCGACCTGCGCGATGATGGCCTCGTCGCCCGCCCGCTGCAGCCCTATCGCCGCATTCTTGCTGCTTCACCTGCGTATCTTGCAGCTTGCGGTGCGCCGCAACATCCGCGCGAGTTGGTCGAGCATGCCTGTCTTGGCCTGACCTACTGGCGGCACCATGACCGCTGGCACTTGGTCGGTCCCGGCGGGGAGACCTGCGTCGTGTCGGTCACTGGCCGCTTCACTGCCGACCAGGGCGACGCACTTCGCCACGGCGCCATCGCCGGTGCCGGCATCGTGCTGCAGCCGGAAGACGCACTTGCCGAGGCCCTCGCCGCAGGCTGGCTGCGGCCGGTGCTGCCCGCCTGGTCGTTCCGGCCCACGCCCATGCACCTCGTCTACGCTCCTGACCGACGGCCGACCGCCAAGCTTCGCAGCGCGATCGACTTTCTCGTCGAGCGTTTCGGAGTCAGGCACCCGTCCGGAGCGCGTCAGGAAATTCAGACTTGAAAGGAAAGCGCTTTGAAAACGCGGGCTCGAAGAAGGCACCGGATTTCTCAGGTCAACACCCGGCCGCGCAGCGGTCGTATGCGAAGGTCATCTCGGGGGCCGTCCCCACTCGGGCCAGCCGGGCCTCAGCGGTACCGAAAGGTCTCAAGGAAGGCGTACCAGAACGAGTCGCCATAGCGGATCGCCCCAACGACGCATACGAGAACTGAAACCAGCAGGGCGAGGATGGCCTCGGTCGCGCTGAGTGGCCCCCAGCGCAGCCAGAAGCCCGCAACAACGAGAACACCCAGCAATGCCCCACAGACGGCTCGCACGTTCTTGGTGAACGAGTCGAGCTCCGGATCTGGATAGACTCTGGGCGGTGTTGCCATGCTCAGCAATGTAGTTCGTCAGTGTGGCGTTGTCACGAGCCACCGGTGGAAGTCAGTGGTCGGCCCAGAAGCGGTCGTCCGCGGGTGTCCGCTTCGGAGAAAGTGGCAGCACCTCCCGCTCGCCTCGATGCTCAGCAGACAGCCTGATCAAGACTTCCCAGTTGCGTCGGACGGCGCCGGCTTCCGCGCGTCGTCCGGCTCGAACCTCCGCCCGGTGAATTCCTTGCCCGTCGCCGTTCGGCGTGCCACTAGAATTCAAGCCGCCGCGACCAGGCGCAGACCACGAGTGCAGGCGCAGTTAGCGCAACGAAGAATCATCCCCGGGGAGGAACCATGAAATACAACATGCTTACGGCCGCCGCCGCCATGGTGGCACTCGCGTGCGCCTCGATGGCCGCGTCGGCCAATTCGATCACGCCCTACACGGTGCCAGGTTCAGTGTCCACGGCACCGTGGAGCGTGAATGACCACGGCGTACTGGTTGGCGCCGACGACGAGGGCGGCTTCATCGACGACCACGGGAAGGTCACGATAGTGAACCTGCCCGGCTCGCCCGGCTACGTCGCTGGCATCAGCAACGACGGACTCGCGGTGGGCTCCGACGGCACCACCTCGTTCTTCTACCAGGCGGGCGTCCTGACGCCGTTCACCATCGAAGGCGAGGCGCAGACCTTGTTCCGGGGAATCTCGGCTAACGGCCGCTACGTCGCGGGCGTCGCCTATGCCGCGAACGGCAGCTCCGAAGGATTCGTACTGGATACTCAGAGCGACAGGCTCTCCACGATTGCACCGCCCGCCGGGAGGGAATTCACAGTCGTCCAGGGTGTCAACGACAGCGGCGTCGCCGTCGGGAGCCTGAACCAAAGCGCTGGATCGTTGCTGTTCGACAGCGTGAGCGGCGTGACCACCTATTTCTCCGTGCTCGATGGCCTGACGAATCTGCGTGTCCGGGCGATCAACGACGAAGGCGACCTCGGTGGCTGGGCCTTCGACACCGACGGCAAGGAGGTCGGCTTCGTCGAGGCCGCAGGCGCGGGCATCACGACGTTCGCCCTGGGCAGCTCGACCCTGATCTACGGGCTGAACAATGCCGGGCTGGCCGTGGGCTCCTACCAGAACGATGACGGCATCGACCACGGCTTCGTGGTCAACCTCAGCGCAGTGCCCGAGCCGTCCACGACCGGCCTGATGGCCCTTGCCCTGTTGGCGGCCGGCGTGCGCCTCGCGCGTCGCCGCGCATTGACGAGCCGGCTGGTGCGATGAAACCCGGGCTCTGGGAGTCAGCTTCCGGCCGCCCTTCGCCAGGCCGCTGAAGGCGGCCGAGGGCGGCCATGCGGTGCCCGTCGCCCGGACGCCGATCCGGTCGCCATAGGGCAGTCAGGTGGTCGTCGCTGGAACGCACGTCGGCCACTGTCGCCGCGCTGCAGATGCCCGCCACAGCGCAGCGGGATCGGCTCGACAAAGGTTCGCACCGTGGCGTCAGCATTGCGATGAGTGAGGCCGCCAGCGGCGGCACGCGGCCCAAGAGCCGGCGTTCGCCAGGGGCAGCTTTGGGGTAGGCTTTCGAGATGACCGGCATCTATACGTTGGACCGAATAATCGTCGCTCGCCTTGGAGGAGACGAGACTCGACTGCTCAGCTCTTCGCCACTCGGGAGGTATTTGATGCGCCCCGGGCCGAGGGGCGGCCGTCGGACTGGTACCACTTCGAACCGAAGACCTACGACGGACAGTACTTCGTGGAGACCCCCGATGCCTTCGAGGTCTATGAGCAGGATCGCGGGTCAAGATCGGCAATCCGGCGCTTCGATACTCTTCGAGGCGCCGCGCAGGCATTTTTGAGTGAAGCTGAAACGTGATTCCGCAGAGTCGACCTCCGACGCTGGACGGTCGGGCGCGACGTTCGGCTCTGCTGCGCAGAGCGGTCAGACGCACAGGCGTGACCCTACGAACGACCTGACGACGGCCTTCGAGGACGCTTTTCGGCCCAGGTCCGGTCGGTCGCGTTCGGCTGCTTTCGGGCACACTGGTTGTGCACGGGTTAACCCGCCACGAGAGGAGTCGGAGATCATGGGAATCGAGTACAAGATCAAATTCGCAGTGCCCAGCGACTACGACCCAAGCTCGTTGTTCAGGAAGCTGCCGAGCCCGATCGATCGACGGGCCATGACCGAGATCTACAACTACTCCGTCGAGAAGGACGGCTTCTACTTCGTAGATCGGCTCGTAATTCGGGACATAACCTTAGACATGGCCTCAGCAGTAAATCAAGCGACGGAGACCGCACATCGTTGGGCCAAATGGCTCGAGGTCGTTCCCTTGGTCGTCTTCCTGGTGGCCTCGCAGGTGGCCAGGCACGAGGAATCTCAGATGTTCGCCGCTGGCAACAGTGTCCAGAGCACCGCACGACCGGCCACGCTCAATCTGAAAGGAAAGGTCTTCTACGTCACCGACGATCAGAGACGCATGCACCAGGCGAGTCAGAGCGTTGCATTCGTCTCGCTGGCTGCGCTCTTTGGGTGGCTGATGTGGATTCGTCGACCAGGTCGTCGAATTGGACCGTCGGCAGGTCCATGAGCCGTCCGGCTCATGTCGGCCAGAAGCTGTCTGTCGCGGCCGTCCGCTTTCGAGCAGGCTGGCACACTGCTGGCTTTACACCTACGAGAGACTCCGATGGTCTTTGTTGCGACCACTTCCGCTGGCCTCGCCGAAGCTCTCCGCCGCGCGGACGGCGACGATGCAATCTGGTGCGGCAGCGACGTGATTTCCGAGGCCGAGTACGTCCAGCTGCGGCGCTCGAACCTCAGTCGGTTCGATTACAGCCTTGCCGACTTGCAAATGGACGACGGCACGCTTGGGACGGTTGAAGGACACCATCCCGGTCAGACCATCTGGGTGGAAGCTCCTCGGCAGCCATGATGAATACGATCGGCGCCCGCCCGGAATGCGCGGCTCGTGCGCCGGTTTCGGCCACGACCAGCCGTTCGCGAACGGCAGCTTGGCGGTAGCCTGGCACCATCCACAGATCGTTCGTCCCCACAACCATCGGAGCCAAGAGGTCGATGACGTTTCGACGCAAAGCCCTTCTCCTCGCCGCTCTCACTCCTTTGTTCGCGATGTCTGACGCACACGCTCAGGAATTCATTGCAGGCCAAGTCTGGTCATATCACACGCGCCCGAATGAAGTGGGCTCCACGCTGCTGATAGACAAGGTGGAATCCGATGCCAAGCTTGGATCCATCTATCACATCAGCGTCACAGGAGTGAAGGTCAAGAACCCTCGCGTGCCTGATGGTGCGACCCGGGAGCTCCCGCACTTTCCCGTTTCGAGAAAAGCGCTCGAGGACAGTGTTGTCAAACTCGTGGGCAACGCGGCGCCGGATCCGAAGTACCTTGAAGGCTATGCGACCTGGAAGCAAGCGTTCGACGCTGGGAACGCCGGCATCTTCACTATCCCGGTGGCTGAGATCGTTGACTTCATCGAGAAGACGTTGAACCAGTGATGATGACTGCGCCGGTATCGGCCAGCACCTGACGGTTACAGGGGTCGGCTTCTGAGGAATCCGGTGCCGTCTCGCGCTCGGCGGTACCGGCCCACTTGCCGACATTCGTGCCCGTCGGCTTGCGAGAAGATCAGGCAGCGGATCCTCACCCCATTCGGAAGGTTGGCCCATGAGATTCAGTCCCAGTCGACGCCAGTCGCTCGCCCTGCTTGCCACGGCTCTTTCGATGCCCGCAATCGCCAGGCGCGCCGCCAAGCTCGAGGCCGGCCAATCGGACGGTATCGCGGCCGAGCGCGAGCCGTTCCTTGACCTGATGCCCGATTTCTGGACCGTGTACGGAGATCCCTCGAGGGAAAACCTGCCGGAAAGGGCGCAGAGACTCTTCGATGGCTTTTTCCGCAAGCATCACGACGTGTACCGACTCGCGGGCGTCGAGGTCAAGCTGGACGATGTCGTGCGATGGCTGCCCGGTTTCGACGGTCGCGCTCCGGGTGCCCATGTTGTGCACATGCGCTTTGCACGTGACTACGCCGGCAACCTGGGTCGATTTCGATCCGCGCTGCCCGACTTCGATGACCGCGCGTCGCCCGTCACGCTGTTGCCGTCGCTCATGCACTTCGACGCTCACCTCCAACCCAACGGCACCAGCTTGCCGCTGTTCTTCGGCCCCGACGCGATCGTCTATTTGCACGGTGCCGATGCCGACCTGGCCGTGTTGTTCTCGCACGAGCTGTTCCATTGCTACCAGGGCCAGATGAATCGGGCGATGTGCCTGGATCCAGCCGCGCCGCTCTACGCCAGCCTGTGGATGGAGGGCACGGCCACCTATGCCAGCGAGCGCCTGAATCCCGGCACCACGCCCCAGCGCGTGCTGCTGGACGACGCGACGCTGGCACATTTGGAGATTTCGTCCATGCGCGCGGCCGCGCAGGCGATGCTGTCGCACCTGGACGCCCGGGACGAAGCCACGCAATCCCTGTTCTTCGAGACCGGCCATCATGGCGAAGGTTGGCCACCCCGTGTGGGCTACGCGATCGGACTGCAGATCGCGCGAGGCCTGGGCGTGGCGATGTCACTGCCGCAAATGGCGGCTTTGCCGGCGCCGGGCGTTCGCGAGACGCTCGCGCACGCGCTGCAGCGGCTTGTCTAGGTCGGGCTTGATTGGTGGCGGCGATCGGCCACAACCGGACTGTTACAGAGGTCGGCTTCGGGGGCAGTCTGAATACGGTCTCGGTCGGGCAGCCTCCCAAGACAACGAACGAATCACATGATCAGGATGACGCCCGCCAGAGTCGGACTACTTGTCTTTGCTACGGCGCTCACGTTCCATTGGACATTGCTGAACGCGACTGGCCCCGGATGGGTTGCCTGGTATAGCCTTGAGAAAGTTGGGCAGGCTGCAGTTGCGACGATCACGGGGATTCAGCCTGAAATTCATCAGAGGTGTTCGTTCAAGTTCACCGTCGCTGGCGTTGAACATCACGGCCAAGGAGATGGTTGCTCGCCCCGTGGCGTCGGCGCTGCGTTGCCTGTGACCTATTTGCCAACCGACCCCGCATTCGTCAGCACTCGGAACCCGGGCGAATAGCTACTGCTCGAAATTTTCGGCCCCCTTGGTCTTGCCGTAGTTGGGGGCCTCGGGTCCGCCTGGAGATTCAGTAGGTGGAAGCGGTCGCGAGCTACGTGCCATGCACCGAGTGCCAGAGGTCATCCCGATCCGACCGGTAGCGTTTCGGCGTCGAATTCGCGGGCTCGAATGTTGTTGATGGGTCGGGCCCTGCTGCTCAGCCCCCGGCGTCGACGGGTAGGTATGCTGCGGATAGCGGTCGGCCGACGGCGCGTCACTCGGCCAGGTCGCCAGCCTCAGGGACGCAAGTCGGCCAGAAGGTGTCCGTCGTGAGCGACCGGTTCCGCGACGCTTATAGTCGACGATTCGTCGCTTCCAACCGCCGTATGGATCGCCAACTGACCATCATTTGTGCGCTGACGTTCGTCATCCACCTCATCGGTACGCTTGCCTACGCGGTGCGCATCGCAGGGGTGCGAACGGGGCGGATCGCGGTGTCGTTCGCATTGTTCAACATTCTCGTCTTGGTATCGCGCACTTCGAACTCGTTTCAAGGCCCGTTTCTCGCAAAGCGGATCGAGAGAAACATCAGCAATGGCATCACTCAGGGGCTGCTGACGGACTTTCGTTGGATCCTCCTGTCAGCAACTGTGGCGACCTTTGTCGGGGCACTGTTGATTCCGACATTCCAGCGAGTTTTCAGTCGCGCAGTGCTGCATTTTCAGATGCACCGTTCCGTCCCTGCGTTGCTGATGCATGGCTTCTTCAAGGGCGGTCTCTCTCAGCTCAGAGAGAACGCCAGCATGCCTTCGGTCGCAAACATGACCGGATTGCGCCGAGGCCACGGGATTTCAGCGACGATGCTGTCGATGAATGTCTTGGCGGTTGCGCTGTGGACGATCGGCGTCTTTGCGGCACTGTATGCCGGCTACTTGAATCCGGCGCTGCGTGTGACGTCCAGCTCGCTGTCGTCCGTGGTCAATGGCATCGCGACAATCATGATGTTCGTTTTCATCGATCCGCATATGTCGGTGATGACAGACGATGTCGTCGACGGACGTACGTCGCAATCGCAATTCAGGCGCGCCGTCGTGTGGTTGGTGGGTACTCGTCTGGCGGGCACGCTCCTGGGCCAAGCGCTTCTCGTCCCGGCGGCCCTGGCGATCGTCTCCGTAGCAAAGGCGATGTAGTGACATGGTCAGGGCTCTGGCAGAGCATGCGCTTGCGAACGCCCTCTCGAATGGCGGTGCAGCAAGCTTGCGACAGAACCAGAGAAGCCGCTGCGCTGCGCCTCCGCACCGATACGCAGCCGGAGTGGCTCTTGTCGGCGGTTGCTGCCGTTTGCGAAGGGCAGGTTTCGGCGACGCTCGGGGCCATGCCAAATGTGCGTCCAGGCTTAGGCAGGACCCGGGCGCCAGAACCTGCCAGCAAAGACAATCCCATAGATCCAGGTCCCACAGAGGGCAAAGCGGTTCCTGCGGAGAGGACACTTTCGGCATACAGGGAGAACACGTGGCCAGATTCCGCAATGAGTCAACTCAGCAGGACTCGCTCAAGCAAGAGACGACAACAGCGAGGCAGTTGCGAGTCAACGCTGCGCGTTTTGCGCCCGGCGCTAACGCGCAGGGCATCGTGAACGCGATGATCCTGGAAGCTCAGAAGAGCAAGATCCGCCATGCCAACGGGGTGACCCTCCCGACCAGCGCTGCTCGGCTGCTCGCAGACGCGCGTCGGAATGATCTGAAGCACTCGGTGATCTTGGCCTTCAACATGGGCGAAGCGAACAACGACCGGCCAAAGGGCGTCGCAGCGCATCACATCGTCTCGCGTAAGCCGGCGCTGGCGCATCCTTCGCAGATGCTCCTGTTCGCATGGGGAATCGGTATCAATGATGTGGACAATGGGGTTTACCTCCCGCGGTTTGCGAAGGCGGTCGTGCCCAGCCTGCCTAACGCATCAAAGCACTCGAAAATCCACACTGGTGTGTATCACCTCGCGGTATTCGATCGACTCGTCGAAGTGAGAAAGCAGCCAAGCGGCGTGGGCCGGGAGGTTCTTCTTGGAATCAAGGCCGAACTTGAGGCCGATACCTTTCCCTACCGACCGGAGGATGTTGAATGAACGTGTACGAGATCAAGACAGGGCTGGTGGATCGCGTCGCGCTCTTGGTGATCCCTGAAGCCGAACAGACGCTGGACGGTGCGGAGCGTTTCCTGGGCGATGGACAGGACATCTCCTGGACGCAGCCTCAGAGGCTGACGTACTACTCCGAACCGAAGAAGAAGGCCTTGCCTCGGGCGGATGTCAGTCCGTTCCTGCCGGGTTCGCTTGTACTCAACGAGAAGGCCAAGCAGGCGCTTGGATCGCTATTGTCCCGTTTCGGCCAGTTGCTGCCAGTCGATGTCGACGGCGAGACTCAACACTTTTTCAATGCGACGACGGTCTTGCGTTGCATCGACCGATCAACCTCGCAGATCCGGCCTGGCGGCGCCGTTGGCAAGGAAGCGTTCATCGAATCCGCGATCCCGCTTGAGCCCACCATCTTCAAGGATCTGGCCACCGCCTCCACGCGGCTCTATGCCAATTCAGCTGCTCGACAGGAACTGGAAGACGCTGCTGCGGCGGCGGGTGTCTCCGGCCTCGTCTTCAAACAAGCCGGCCTTTGATTGCCGTCGCGCAACCCAGGCCGTTCGGAGCAATCACGAGCGTGGGCTGGAACCTTCAAGCTCTGAAAGTGGTCAACGCGCCCGTATGCCTTTCGCCGAGGGAGTTCAGGCAACATCAACTGCGAGTTGCTCAGGTCGAACACTCGCTACATTGCGAATAGATCGTGTCCGGTTATGCGGGGGCAAGATCAGTTTCGGGTGTCCTGCCGCTTGAAGTCGTCTTGGCTCGGCGCTCGAGCTTCCCGCCAGATGGCCGCAGGTGAATGCAGAATGCCGGTTCCCTAGATCGGACCGGTCGGACATGCTCGAACAACTACGTAACGCGCTGGCAGTTTTGGATGTGAAGGAAGGCGACGTCCCTCCGGTCGTTGACTTCAATTTGTTTTTCGAAGGCAACGCGGAGGAAGAGTCGATCGCGCCCAATGGATGGGGCTATGGACGTCCCCCGATTCACGAGCTGTACAGCCGGTTCAAGACGATCGCATGCAGGACAGATGTCCACCAGATCCTTGTTGGCCTGCACCACGAGTGGAACGATGCAGAGTACGCAGATACGTACCCTCCGGCCGAGAATGTCCACATCATCACGTCCGCCGGGCGCGAGGATGTGGAGCAATGGATCGATGGACTGGGTGCTGACGGTGTCGTTGTCGGGTGGGCGCAGGGTAAGCCGGTGAATGCTCCCGCGCTTCCCCCGGGCGATGTCGTCTACTCCGTCTGCTGGGACTAACGGCAGCCGTCAGGCCTGCAACCGGCCAATACCGGCCTGTTACAGACGTCGGCTTTAGAGCAGTTCGAGTGCGGACGCAGCCTGCCGTCCGACCCGCACGCGGCAGACGTTGTCGACAGATGCTGTGCCCGCATGATTGGTTTACGGTGCGCCGGGTGTAACGCCGCACTTCAGCGACCGAATCGGAAATCCCCGCGCACCAGAACTATCAGTCGGACACTAAACGATATTGCCCTCGGGCGACGCGCTTCAAGTCCCGGTAAACGACGTCATGGTTCGGGGGCATCCAAGCCGCCTCGTCGAGGCGGGCCGCGCAGCGTCCAGGTGCGCCGCGCCGCGGCTTAGACCCCGCTGTACCTGCGCGAAGGCCAACTCGTCGCGATGCAGCCCGGCGAGCGCACTACGCAGTTCAACGACCCGGCCGACATCGAGCTCCACTTGATCCTGGGCGCTGGTTGCGCGGACGACGCCGTGCTCGACTACGCATTCGACGATGGCCCTAGCTACTGCTACGAACGCGGCGAGCGTGGCGTGGTGCGCCTGCGCGCCACGCGCAGCGGCGACGCGCTCACGCTGTACGTGCAGGTGATGCAATCACTGGCGCCGGACACCTGGACGTTCTCGGGCAAGCCGCTGGCCGTCGCGCGCGGGGACGCCGTCGTGATCTGAGCGCGCGGGCCCCTTGTTCGAGGGGTTTTCCCTCATCGGATAGGCGCCTGATCGGTGGCCGCAGAGGGCATCATGGGCCATGAGCCCCGATCTCGCCGGTCCTGCGCCCGTGGTCGCAGCGTCGGAGCCGGCCGCCAGCAACGATGCGTTGTTCGCCCGGCTCTACGACGAGCTTCACCGGATCGCGCGCCGCGAGGCGGCGCGATCGGGCCCCGACGCGGTGGCCAGCCCGACCACGCTCCTGCACGAGGCCTATCTCGACATGGCCGTCCGGGGCTCGCTCGTGTTCGCCGACCGCCCGCAATTCCTGGCCTACGCGGGTCGCGCCATGCGGGCCCTGGTCATCGACCGCGTGCGCGCCCGGGGCGCGCTCAAGCGCGGCGGCGACCTGCACATCACGTCGCTCGACACGGATGTGGCCGAAGCCGTGGTCCAGCCGCATCAGCTGTCGGCCATCGGCGCAGCGCTCGACGACTTGGCCGAGCTGGAGCCGGAGCTCGCCACCGTGGTCGACCTGAAGTTCTTCTGCGGCTTCAACGTGGCCGAGATCGCCGCGCTGCAGGGGCTGTCCGAGCGGACGGTGCAGCGGCGCTGGGAGAAGGCGCGCCTGCTCCTGTACCGCGCCCTCGGCGGGGCCGCATGATCGTTCCGGAGGCGTGGAAGCGGGTCAGCCCGCTGCTCGACGAGCTGCTCGATCTCGAACCGGGACCGCGGTCGGCGCGCCTGGCCGCATTGCGCGCGCAAGACCCGGCGCTGGCCGACGAACTCGCGTCGCTGGTCGCCGACGCCGAGCGTGCCGAGCACGCGCATTTCCTGGCCGGCACGGCCGCGCCCGAGCAGGGCGCCGCCGAGGCCACGCTCGCCGGCCAACGCCTGGGCGCCTACCTACTCGAGGCGTCGATCGGCCAGGGCGGCACCGGCACAGTGTGGCTGGCGCGCCGCGCCGACGGGCGCTTCGACGGCTCGGTCGCGATCAAGCTGCTGCATCCCTCGCTGGTCGGTCGCATCGGAGCCCTGCGTTTCGAGCGCGAAGGCAAGGTGCTGGCCTCGCTGGCGCATCCGAACATCGCGCGCCTGCTCGACGCCGGCGTCACCGACGGCGGACAGCCCTACCTGGTGCTCGAGCTCGTGAAGGGCGACCGCGTCGATCGCCACTGCGACACGGCGCAGCTGGGCGTGGCCGAGCGCGTGGCGCTCTTTCGTGTCGTGCTCGACGCCGTGGCCCATGCGCATCGTCACCTCGTGGTCCACCGCGACATCAAGCCGGGCAACATCCTGGTCGACGGCGAAGGCGGCGTGAAGCTGCTCGACTTCGGCATCGCCAAGCTGCTGCTGGCCGATGCGGCAGGCGACGCCGATGAGCTTACCCGCGAAGGCATGTGCGCCCTCACGCCCGACTACGCCGCCCCGGAGCAACTGCGCGGAGAGCTGGTGAGCACCGCCACCGACGTCTACTCGCTGGGCGTGCTGCTCTACCAGCTCCTGACCGGACGCCATCCCACCGCGTCGCCGCAGGCTTCGCCCGTGGAGGCCTTGCGCGCCACGCTCGACGTCGATCCCGGTCGCCTCACCACCGCCGTCACCGTCACGAACGACCAGACCTCGCACCTGCTCAAGCGCATCGCCGATGCCCGCAACACCTCGCCCGGCCGGCTCAAGCGCCAGCTGCGCGGCGATCTCGAGAACATTGTGGCCAAGGCGCTGCGCAAGCTGCCGGCCGAGCGCTATCCGACGGTCGATGCGTTTTCCGAAGACCTGCGCCGCTGGCAGGCGGGCGAGCCGGTCATGGCGCGGCCCGACTCACTGGCCTATCGCGCCTCGCGTTTCGTGGGCCGCCATCGCGGTGCGGTGGCGGCGGCAGCGTTCACCGTCGTGGCGATCCTGGCCGGCCTGGCGGGCACGATCACCCAGACGTTGCGTGCCGAGCAGCAGAGCGAGCGCGCCACGCGCGAGGCGGCCCAGGCCAAGCTCGAGCGCGACCGCGCCGTGGTCGACGGCCAACTCCAGCGTGGTACCAACGAGTTCCTGCAGCTCGTGCTGAGGGACTCCGCTGGCACGGACCCCGGTGCGGTGCGTCGGCAGCTCGATCGCGCCAGCGAGCTCATAGCCAAGACGCCTTTCGAGCAGCCCATCGTCAAGGTGGCCCTTCTGCGCCAGATCGCCGGCCGCTACATGGAGCTGGGCGACGTCGCGGAGGCCCGCGCGCTGCTCGAGCGCGCGATCGCCGCCACGGCCGGCACCGACCTCGCGCTGCCGACCAGCGGCGTGCCGGTCAACCTGGCCTGTTCGCACGCGCGCTACCTGCACGAGATGGACGAGCAACTGGCCGCGCTAGCCGAACTCGACCGCGCCGACCGGCTGGTGGCCGCGGGCGCCGACGTCGGCGTGCCGAGCCGGGTCGCGTGCATGCTGCCGCGCGCCTACGCCGAGAGCGTGCTCGGCCACCACGATCGCGCCGTCGCCATCTCGCGCGACGCGTTGAAGCAACTGGAAGCCGCCGGCATTGTCAGCGGCGAGCAGCATCGCCTGATGCGCAGCGCGCTGTCGCAGATGCTGGCCGAGGCGGGCCACTACAACGAGGCGATGGCCGTGGCGCGGCCGCTGCTGGCCGAGAGCACGGCCGCGCAGGGCCGCAGCTCGTTCGCGGTGCTGCGCCGATCCGGCGTGGTGACCTCGCTCACCCGGCTCGGCGGCGACCCGCTGGCCGCGCTGGCGCTCTCCGACGCCGATCGCGCCGACGCAGCCCGCGTGCTGGGCCCGGCCCATGAAGACGCGGCCTTCGCGCTCGAACACGGTCGGATCCTGCTGGCCCTGGGCCGCGGCGCCGAGGCGGCCGCCGCCCTGGCCGGCGCGCGTGCCGAATCGCGTCGCACGGGCCGCATCGCGTACTCGTTGGCATCGGGCATCGCCGAGGCGAATGCCCGTACCGAGGCCGGCGACCAGCGCGGCGCCGCTGGCGTGTGGACCGACCTCGCGCCGTTGCGGGAAAAGGCTGTCGCCGAGGGGCGGCCGGTGCAGGTCGACCTGCTGCTGCTGGAGTCGCGCCTGGCCGCGGCACACGGCGACGTGCACGCGGTGCTGGCGCCGCTGGAGGCGGCACAGGCGCGCATCGATGCGGACGGCGGGGCGACCAACCCGATGGCCTGCGCCGTGGCACTGGCGCGCGGCGAGGCGATGCTCGCGTCCGCGGCGCCCCCAGCGGACATGCTCGCCGTCGCCGAGAAGGCCCTGGCCGCCGCGCACGCCGGCGCGCTGGATCCGGCGCGTTCGAGCCTGGTCGGCCAGGCGCTGTTGCTGAAGGCGAGGGCGCTCGCCCGCGCGGGGCGCGCCGATGACGCGCGCCGCGCCGCCGCCGAGGCCGCCGGCCAGCTGGCGCCGACCCTGGGCGCGGCGCATCCGTCGACGCGCATGGCGCTCCGGCTGGCCGCGACGGCCTGAGCCGCCGGGGTCGCGCGCGTTCCAGGCGGGCTGCTGGGCCCGCACACCACGTTCTAGGGCCCCCTGCGTGGCGGGTTTTGTCGTTCGAATCCGCTTCTCTCTTCAAGGCGGTTCGCAGCACGACTCCGCCGAAACAAGCATCGCCATCCAGGGAGACTCTCATGCGTTCACCGACCGCCATCGCCATCGCCGTCGCCGGCCTCTTCTCGCTCACCTTCAGCACGCTCGCGGCCGGCGACGACCGCTCCCGGGACGACGGCGCGGAGCTGCACCGCAACGAGAGCGGCGAGGCGCTGACGCTCAGTTCGACCGGGCGCATCGACCGCAAGAACCCGTTCTTCGCCAACCTCGGCACCAACGGCCGCTCCTGCGAATCGTGCCACCAGGCCGCCGATGGCTGGACGATCACGCCGCGCGGCGTGCGCGAGCGCTTCCAGGCCACGGGCGGCAGGGATCCGATCTTCCGCCTCGTGGACGGCGCCAACTCGCCCAACGCGGACGTGTCGACCCGGGCCGCGCGCGAGAAGGCCTACAGCATGCTGCTCACGCGCGGCGTCATCCGTGTGGGCATGGCCATTCCGGCCACCGCCGAGTTCGAACTCGCGGCGGTGGACGACCCCTACGGCTACGCCTCGGCTACCGAGCTGTCGCTGTTCCGCCGGCCGCTGCCCACGACCAACCTGCGCTTCCTGAGCACCGTGATGTGGGACGGTCGCGAGACGTTCAAGGATCCCGCAAGTACCGACTGCATCTTCAACACCACCACCTGCTTCGCCACCCAGCACTTCGATCTCGTCGACCAGGCGAACACGGCGACGTTGAATCACGCCCAGGCCGCGACACCGCTGACGACCGCCCAGCGCGAGGCGATCTTCGCCTTCGAGACGAGCCTGACCACCGCGCAGGTGCGCGACGACGACGCAGGCAGCCTCATGGCCTACGGCGCGCTCGGCGGGCCGTCGTTCCTGCAGGGCCAGGTCAACTACTTCGGCATCAACGACACCCTGGCCGGCGACTACCGCAGCCATGCCAGCTTCACGCCCGACGTGATGGCGCTGTACGCCGGCTGGCAGTCCTACATCTTCGACGCGCGCCGGCCGGACGCGGAAGGCCGCAGCCGCGAGGTGGCGGTGGCGCGACGCGCCGTAGCCCGCGGCGAGGCACTGTTCAACACCAAGCCGATCAACATCACCGGAGTAAAAGGCCTCAACGACGACCTGCACCTGCCGGCCATCGCCGGCACCTGCACCACCTGCCACAACGCACCCAATGCCGGCAACCACTCGGTGCCGCTGCCGCTGGACCTCGGGCTCACCGACGCCAGCCGACGCAGCGCCGACCAGCCGCTCTACACGTTGCGCAACAAGACCACCCGCGAGACGGTGCAGACCAGCGACCCCGGCCGCGCGCTCGTCACGGGCCGCTGGCAAGACATCGGCCGCTTCAAGGGGCCCACGCTGCGGGCGCTGGCCGCGCGCGCGCCGTATTTCCACAACGCGTTCGCGAAGAACCTGCCCGAGGTCGTCAAGTTCTACGACGACCGCTTCGGCATCGGGCTCACGCAGCAGGAAAAGGACGACCTCGTCGCGTTCCTCAAGACTTTGTGAAGCGTGCCATGGCGCCGGCGTTCCCGCCCGACCGGGAAAGCGCCGGTGACCGAGGCGCGAACATCCGGTTTCGGGCGAAGAGTTCGCTGCGCGCGAAGACCGCTTCGGGTCGGCCTCCGCCGCCCCGCGATTGGCCTCGAAGGGCAGGTATGCTGCGCACAGCAGACATTCGCCGTGGGGCGATCGTCGATGGCGCCTTGTCCAGCCTTGCCGGGGCGTCGTGAGGCTCTTGTCGGCCAGGTGCGGTCGGTCGGGACTGTCCGGTATCAGGTAACGTACGGCTGGGTGCAACATATCCCTTGGCGCCGCCTGGAACCCTACCTCGATGACCGACTCATCCAGATTTAGATGCCCGGCTTGTGGTTTTACGGTCTTCAACCGGCGAATCGCAGCTTGCGAGTCATGCAAGGCGCCGCTGCCGGCAAACTTGATGTTCACCGGCAAGGAGCTCGCGCGACTCGAGGAAGAATCTGCGCGGATCGCAAAGATTCGAGCTGATATGGCTCGGGAGGCCGAGCGTCTGGAAGAGGAGAGGCAGCGCCGCCGGGGCGACGGTGGGTGACCAGGCCCCTCCGATCTCCGCAGTCGGCCATAAGCTGACGGCGAGAATGGTCCGCTCGCGGGCAATGACACTCATGCGCAAGTTGGGAGGAACTCCTTTGGACATGCACTCGGCCTTAGCCTGGGAACAGGCGCTCGCAGCATTGAACAAGCCATCAGGTTGGGACTATTCGTTGTCCCGTTTCGACGGCTGGCGATTGCAGATTTCAGCCGGTACATCAGAGGAGGCACAGCATCCCATCGCATTCCTGGGTGGCGTGTCATACCTTTCGTGCCCGTTGGTGTTCAGCCACCCGAGATTTCGTCTCGCCCGTGGCGCAGAGGTGGCTGCGGTGCGTGCCGTTGTTCCGGTTGACGATGACGACCAGGTGCTCGCGATCGATGCGGAGACCATGGCAGGCACGACCTCTCACGTCTTCTTCATAGTCGCGCAGTCCATCGAACTCGTTTCTCACTAGGGAAATGCTGATTTATTCGGGCGGACCAGAATAGCCGACGAACGCGACGCGCGCGATGATCGATGCCATGAAACAGACCAGCTTTGCGAGCCTGGAGTACGCAGGAAAGAAGCGCATGACCAG
>Ga0265336_10000189_pt1 | contig 42983 bp, 44 predicted proteins | sample 42119metaG_FD_193583 | JGI IMG/M metagenome (GOLD analysis project Ga0265336, IMG submission 193583) | Rhizosphere microbial communities from Carex aquatilis grown in University of Washington, Seatle, WA, United States - 4-21-19 metaG | ecosystem: Host-associated > Plants > Roots > Rhizosphere...
CCGGAGCTGCGCCTGTACGTGACCTACGCCGACTTCAACAAGGCGGCGGCGCAGGATGCGCAGAACGGCCTGCCCACCAACAAGACCAACGCGGTGTCGTACGGCGCCCAGCTGGAAGTCTGGTTCTAGCGCGCGGCCTTCAGCCAGGGCACGAGGGCGCAGGCCGCCACCAGGCCGGCCCAGGTGATCATGCGGCCGTCGTGGCCCGTGATCGCCAGGCCGGCCACCAGCACGACCAGCCCGGCCGCGCTGGCCTGCCAGGCGAGCGTGAACCAGCCCACGCGCGCCAGGCTGCGGCGCCAGAACAGCTTGCACAGGGCGGCGCTGAGCATGCCCACGCCGGCGGCGGGCAGCATGAAGTTGGCGAGATGCCAGAACAGGTCCAGGGCGTCCAAGAGGCGGCGTTCGGTTTGAGGTGGATCAAGGGAAACGGCGCTCCGGGGCGAAGCGACGGCGGGAGGAAGACCTGCGGCCCCCCGAGTTGCCAGGGTAATTTTATAATGCGCCAATGTCTGTGTTCGCGTTGGGCCTCAACCACCAGACCGCGCCCATCGACCTGCGCGGGCGCTTCGCGTTTCCGCAGGAACAGTTGTCCCCGGCGCTGAAGGCCCTGGCAAGCCAGGTGGCCGGCCCCGGCGGCATCGTCGTCGGCGCGCCGGAAGTGGCCCTGCTGTCCACCTGCAACCGCACCGAGCTCTACGTGGCCGCGCCCGAGCACGACCTGTCGCTGGTGCGCCCGGTGGCCGACTGGCTCGCCGCGCAAGGCGGCGTCACCGGCGCCCAGCTGCTCGAGCACAGCTACGTGCTGGAGAACCGCGAGGCCGCGCGCCACGTGTTCCGCGTCGCCTCGGGCCTCGATTCGATGGTGCTGGGCGAGCCGCAGATCCTCGGCCAGATGAAGCAGGCGGTACGCGAGGCCGACGAGGCCGGCACGCTGGGCACCACGCTGCACCAGCTGTTCCAGCGTTCGTTCTCGGTGGCCAAGGAAGTGCGCACCTCCACCGAGATCGGTGCGCACTCGATCAGCATGGCCGCCGCCGCCGTGCGCCAGGCCACGCAGCTGTTCGGCGAGCTCGACGCGCTGAGCGTGCTGTTCGTCGGCGCCGGCGAGATGATCGAGCTGGTGGCCACGCACTTCGCGGCGCGCACGCCCAAGGCGATGGCGGTGGCCAACCGCACGCTCGATCGCGGCGAGAAGCTGGCCGTGCGCCTGGGCGCGCAGGCGATGCGCCTGGCCGACGTGCCCACGCGGCTGCACGAATTCGACATCGTCATCTCGTGCACCGCCAGCACGCTGCCCATCATCGGCCTGGGCGCGGTCGAGCGGGCGCTGAAGACCCGCCGCCGCCGCCCGATGTTCATGGTCGACCTGGCCGTGCCGCGCGACATCGAACCCGAGGTGGCGCAGCAGCGCGACGTCTACCTGTACACCGTGGACGACCTGGCCGAGCTCGTTCGCAGCGCTGGCGCGAAGCGCCAGGCCGCCGTCGAACAGGCCGAGGCCATCATCGACGCCGGCGTGCTGGGCTTCTCGCACTGGCTCGACCAGCGCGCCACCGTGCCGCTGATCCAGGCGCTCACCCGCCAGGCCGACGAGTGGCGCAGCGCCGAGCTGCAGCGCGCGCAGAAGGCGCTGGCCAAGGGGGCGCCGGTCGAGCAGGTGCTCGAGGCGATGGGGCGCGCGCTCACGCAGAAGATGCTGCACGGCGCGCTCGCCGAGCTGCGCACCAGCGAAGGCGACCAGCGCCATCGGCTCACGGACGCCGTCACCCGGCTGTTCCTGCGCCAGTCCACGCGCGATCCGGCCGATCCCGGCCTGTAGCGACGCGAAGCCACCCCGGCGTCCCGCGCGGACGCCGCCCTGCCCGAGCGCGCCATGCGCGCCGGCCACCCGCTCCCGTTGCCGATCCCGCCCATGAAAGATTCCCTCCGCCAACAGTTCGAACGCCTGGGCATGCGCCTGCAGGAGCTCGACGCGCGCCTGGCCGACCCGGCCGCCACCGCCGACATGGGCAGGTTCCGCGAGCTCTCGCGCGAGCAGTCCGAGGCGGCAGAGATCGTCGAGCTGTACCGCCGCTTCACCGCGCGCGAGGCCGATCGCGCCGCCGCCCAGGAGATGCTGGACGCCGGCGACGACGACGCCGACATGGTGGCGATGGCCCGCGAGGAGCTGGCCGCGTGCGACGCCGACCTCGCCGCGCTGGATGCCGCGTTGCAGGCCACGCTGCTGCCGCGCGACCCCGACGACGCGCGCCCGGCCTTCATCGAGATCCGCGCCGGCACCGGCGGCGAGGAGTCGGCGCTGTTCGCCGCCGACCTGCTGCGCATGTACCTGCGCTACGCCGAGCGCCAGGGCTGGCGCAGCGAGATCATGACCGAGAGCCTGTCCGACCTCGGCGGCTACAAGGAAGTGGTCGTGCGGCTGGAGAACCCGTCCGGGGCGCGCGGCCTGGCCGCCGCCACCGACGGCGTCTACGGCCAGTTGCGCTTCGAGTCCGGTGGCCACCGCGTGCAACGCGTGCCCGCCACCGAGACGCAGGGCCGCATCCACACCAGCGCCTGCACCGTGGCCGTGCTGGCCGAACCCGACGCCGCGGCCGAGGTCACGCTCAACCCGTCCGAGCTGCGCATCGACACCTACCGCGCCAGCGGCGCCGGCGGCCAGCACATCAACAAGACCGACAGCGCGGTGCGCATCACCCACCTTCCCACCGGCATCGTGGCCGAGTGCCAGGACGACCGCTCCCAGCACCGCAACAAGGCCAAGGCGATGGCGGTGCTGCTCGCGCGCCTGCGCGACCGCGAGCGCGCGGAACGCGAGGCACGCGACGCGGCCGAGCGCAAGAGCCTGATCGGCTCGGGCGACCGCTCCGACCGCATCCGCACCTACAACTTCCCGCAGGGACGGCTGACCGACCACCGCATCAACCTCACGCTCTACAAGCTGGGCGCGGTGATGGAAGGCGACCTCGGCGAGGTCGTCGGCGCACTGCGCGCCGCGCGGGCGCAGGAGCAGCTGGCGGCGCTGGAGTCCGGCGGATGAGTCCGGCGCCCACGGTCGACGCCGCGCTGCGCGACGCCCGCGCGCACGGGCTCGAGCGCCTCGACGCCCACCTGCTGCTGGCCCACGTGCTGGGACAGTCGCGGGCCTGGCTGCTGGCACACGGCGACGACGCGCTGGCGCCGGCGCACGCGGCGACGTTCGCGGCGCTGGTCGCGCGCCGCGCCGCCGGTGAGCCGTTCGCCTACCTGGTGGGCGAGCGCGAGTTCCATGGCCTCGTGCTGGCTGTCGGCCCGGCCGTGCTGGTGCCGCGGCCCGACACCGAGACCCTGGTCGACTGGGCGCTCGAGCTGCTCGCCGGCCCGCTGCGCGAGGTCGCCCGGCCCGCGTTGCTGGACCTGGGCACCGGCAGCGGCGCGATCGCGCTGGCCCTGCAGCATGGCTGCCCGCGCGCGCAGGTGTGGGCGGGCGAGCGCAGCGCCGACGCGCTGGCGTTCGCGCGCGCGAACGCCGGGCGACTGCGGCTGGACGTGCACTTCGTGCAGGGCGACTGGTGGGCGGCGCTGGACGGCGTGGCCGACGTGCCGGCGTTCGACCTGGTGGTGAGCAACCCGCCCTACATCGTGGAGGACGACCCGCACCTGGCGGCGTTGCGCCACGAACCGCGGGCGGCACTGGTGGCCGACGCCGACGGGCTGGGCGACATCGCACGCATCGTCGCGGGCGCGCGCGGCCGGCTGCGCGCGGACGGCTGGCTGCTGTTCGAGCACGGGTGGGCCCAGGCGCAGGCCGTGCAGGCGATCCTTCGCGGCGCGGGCTTCGGGGACGTGGGCACGCGGACCGACATCGAAGGCCGCCCGCGCTGCACCGGCGGCCGGCTGATCGCCTGATCCCTCCTTTGTAAGCCCTGGCCGGGCCGCACGCAAGCGCCGCGGCGACGCTATCGTGACAACGTCTTCGCAACGTCACAGGAGGTAATGAAGCAGGCAAAAGCGTGCTGTTTGCCGATATCTCCAACAGGACAACAGGCGTAGCATCGATTTTCTGGAGTCTGGTTTTTTGCCTCGCGAGGCACACGGGAGCCGACCATGGGACATTCACTTTCGACCGGCCGCCGAGCGCGCGCCAGCCACCGGATCGCCGCACTGGCGCTCCTCACGGCGTTGACAGGGGGTGCCCATGCCGAAGGCCTGAGCCTGCGCACGCTGGAAGGCGGCTACGGAACTCATCCGACCGCCGAGTACGCACTCACAAACTTCCACGCCCCCGCCAGCTCCATCCGCCTGTTCGGCGACTACTACTTCTTCGATCCGGCGCAGGGCAACATGGGCCCGACGCTCGGCAGCCTGGTGGGCGGCTTCCGCGCCAGCACCGGCGTGGTCGGCCTGGCCCCGCCGCTCACGCTGTTCGAAACGCGCCCCGACCCGCTGCAGAACGTGCCCTACATCGGCCTGGGCTACAGCCACCTCTGGTTCAACAGCCAGCTGAGCCTGAACGCCGATTTCGGGCTGGCGTCGCAGAACCACGGCCACGGTCTGTTCAACAGCGCCAGCAGCCTGGACGACGTCACCAGCCAGTTGCGCTGGGCGCCGGTGATGGCGGTCAACGTGCGCTATTCGTTCTGACCTTTCGGGTGCGCGGGCACCCCGTTTGGCATATAAACGCAGGATCGGCGCCCCTGCGCGCCTCCTCCTGAAGTGCACTGCCATGTCCGACGTCCAGCAACGAATCGACGAGCTCGTGAAGAACAACCACATCGTGTTGTTCATGAAGGGCACCGCCCAGTTCCCGCAGTGCGGCTTCTCCGGCCGCGCCATCCAGATCCTGAAGGCCTGCGGCGTGACCGACCTGAAGACGGTCAACGTGCTGGAAGACGGCGAAGTGCGCCAGGGCATCAAGGAATACGCCAACTGGCCCACCATCCCGCAGCTGTACGTCAACGGCGAATTCATCGGCGGCTCCGACATCCTCATGGAGATGTACGAAGCCGGTGAACTACAGCCGCTGCTGGCCGCTTGACGCAGCCCGCCCGGCCGCCGGCCGTCATCGTCGGCATCACCGGCGCCTCGGGTGCCGCCTACGGCGTGCGCCTGCTCGATCGCCTGGGCGAACTGGGCGCCGAGACCCACCTGGTCGTCACGCCCTCCGGCGTGATCAACGTCCACCACGAGCTGGGACTGTCGCGCGACGACCTCGTCGCCCGGGCAGCGCACGCGTGGCCGGTGGGCGACATCGGCGCCTGCATCGCCAGCGGCAGCTTCGGCGTCCAGTCCATGGTGGTGGCGCCGTGCACGATGAAGTCGCTGGCGGCGATCGCCCACGGCTTCGGCGACAACCTGCTCACCCGCGCCGCCGACGTCATGCTCAAGGAGCGCCGCCGCCTCGTGCTGATGGTGCGCGAGACGCCGTTCAACCTGGCCCACCTGCGCAACATGACCGCCGTCACCGAGATGGGCGGCATCGTGTTCCCGCCGCTGCCGGCGTTCTACAACAAGCCGCAGTCCATCGCCGAGATGGTGGACGACACCGTGGAGCGCGTCATCGAGCTGCTGGGCGTGCCCGGCGCGACGCCGCGCCGCTGGGCCGGGCTCTAGGATCGTCGGCCGGTCCGGCGCGCACGGCCGCTAGCGCGACGCGGGCGCCGAGGCCGCTGCCGCGCGCGGGTCGGTCCACTCCCAGCGCTTGCGCGCCCCGAGCACCATGTTCGGATACTCCGCCTGCCCGCGGCTGCCGTTGTAACGGCCCAGCGCCATGAACAGGTCGCCCTTCTCGACGTCGAGGTAGTGGCGCAGGATGACGCAGCCGAAGCGCAGGTTGATCTGCATGAGGAACAGCCGCGCGGCGTCGCCGTCGCCGATCTGGCGCGACCAGAACGGCATGACCTGCGTGTAGCCGCGGGCGCCGGCGCTGCTGATCGCGTACTTGCGAAAACCGCTCTCGACCTGCACCAGCCCGAGCACGAGTGCCGGCTCGAGGCCGGCCCGCCGGCTCTCGTACCAGACGGTCTGCAGGAACTCGATGCGCTCGCGGCCCTCGCTCTTGTTCTTCTTGAGCTTCTCGCTCATCGCGCCGAGCCAGCGCAGGTAGGCCAGGCGCTGGTCGATGTTGTCGAAGCGCAGCTCAGGCGGCGGCGCGCTCTGCGCGATCGCGGCGCTGAGCGCGGTGCGCACCGAATCGGCCAGCGGCTCCTCCACCTGCGCGCCCGCGCAGGCGCGGCCGCACGCCGCGAGCAGCGCGGCGCCGGCCAGCAGGCCGGCGCCGAGCGCGCGCCGGCCGGGCCAACGCAGCGTCATGCCGCCAGGCGCGCCCGCAGGTCGGCCACGATGTCGGCCACGGCGACGGTGCTCGCCTTGTCCTCGCGACGGCCCTGGACCTCGAGCTGGCCTTCCTTGAGACCGCGGTCGGAGATCACCACGCGCTGCGGCACGCCGATCAGCTCCCAGTCGGCGAACATCGCGCCGGGGCGTTCGCCGCGGTCGTCCAGCATCACGTCGACGCCCAGCGCGACCAGCTCGTCGTGCAGCTTGTCGGCAGCGGCCTTCACCTCGGCGCTGCGGTCGTAGCCGATCGGGCAGAGCACCACCGTGAACGGGGCCAGGGCCACCGGCCAGATGATGCCGCGCGCGTCGTGGTTCTGCTCGATGGCGGCTGCCGCGATGCGGGTGACGCCGATGCCGTAGCAGCCCATCTCGAACGGCTGCGGCTTGCCCGTCTCGTCGAGGAAAGTGGCGTTCATCGCCTTCGAATACTTGGTGCCGAGGTAGAACACGTGGCCCACCTCGATGCCGCGGTCGATCGCCAGCACGCCCTTGCCGTCCGGCGACGGGTCGCCGGCGACGACGTTGCGGATGTCGGCGACGAGGTCGGGCTCGGGCAGGTCGCGCACCCAGTTGGCACCCGTGTAGTGGAAGTCGGGTTCGTTGGCGCCGCAGACGAAGTCGCTCATGTTGGCGACGGTGCGGTCGGCAACGACCTTGACCGGTTGCTTCAGGCCGATCGGGCCCAGGTAGCCGGGCTTGCAGCCGAAGTGCGCGTCGATCTCGGCGACGGTGGCGAAGCGGAAGCCCTCCTTCAGGCCCGGGAGCTTGCCGACCTTGACCTCGTTCATGTCGTGGTCGCCGCGCAGCAGCAGCAGCCACACGGTGGTCTTGCCCACATCGCCCGCAGCGGTCAGTTCGTCCGTGGCCAGCACCAGCGACTTCACGGTGCGATCCAGCGGCAGGCCCAGCAGCGTGGCGACGTCGGCGCAGGTGCTCTTGCCCGGCGTCGGCGTCTTCGCCAGCGCCAGGGTGGCGGCGCCGCGGACGGCGATCAGGCCGACGGCCTCGGCCAGCTCGATGTTGGCGGCGTAGTCGGAGGTGGTGCAATAGATGAGCGCGTCCTCGCCGGTGTCGGCGATCACCTGGAATTCCTCGGACAGGTCGCCGCCGATCGCGCCGGAGTCGGCGGCGACCGCGCGGTACTTCAGGCCGAAGCGGTCGAAGATGGCGCGGTAGGCGGCGCGCATGACGTCGTAGCTCTTCGCCGCGGCCGCCTGGTCGCGGTCGAACGAGTAGGCGTCCTTCATCGTGAACTCGCGCCCGCGCATGATGCCGAAGCGCGGCCGGCGCTCGTCGCGGAACTTGGTCTGGATCTGGTAAAAGTTCTTCGGCAGTTGCTTGTAGCTGCGCAGCTCCTGGCGCGCGATGTCGGTGATCGCCTCTTCCGAGGTGGGCTGGATCACGTAGTCGCGGTCGTGCCGGTCCTTCAGGCGCAGCAGTTCCGGGCCCATCTTGCCGAACCGACCGCTTTCTTCCCAGAGTTCCGCCGGCTGCACGACCGGCATCGTCAGCTCGACCGCGCCGGCACGGTTCATCTCCTCGCGCACGATCGCCTCGACCTTGCGGATCACCCGCAGGCCCATGGGCATGTAGTTGTAGATGCCGGTGCCCAGCCGCTTGATCATGCCGGCGCGGGTCATGAGCTTGTGGCTGGCCACTTCCGCATCGGCGGGGGCTTCCTTGAGCGTGGAGACGAAGAACTGGGATGCTTTCATGGGCGCAAGGTTACCGGGTTGTCATCGGGAATTTACGGATTCTTCGGGGCGGCATGCGGAAAAACGCGAACTCGTGTTTTATGTACCGCCGGTGCAATAATGGCTGCAGTTAAAGAATCGGGGTCAGATTATGCTCGACCGAGAGGGCTTCAGGCCCAACGTCGGCATTGTGCTGCTCAACTCGCGCAACCAGGTGTTCTGGGGAAAGCGTCTCCGCACGCATTCCTGGCAATTCCCGCAAGGGGGCATCAAATACGGCGAGTCGCCCGAGCAGGCAATGTTCCGCGAGCTCCACGAAGAAGTGGGGCTGCTGCCCGACCACGTGAAGATCCTGGCGCGCACCCGCGACTGGCTGCGCTACGAGGTGCCCGAGCACTACATCCGCAAGGATGCCCGCGGCCACTACCGCGGCCAGAAACAGATCTGGTTCCTGCTCAAGCTGCTCGGTCGCGACAGCGACATGAATCTGCGCGCCACCGACCACCCCGAATTCGACGCCTGGCGCTGGAACGATTATTGGGTTCCGCTGGATGTGGTCATCGAATTCAAGCGCGGCGTGTATCAACTGGCCCTGACCGAACTCGCGCGCTTCCTGCCGAAGACGAATTACCACAACCGCTACCTGCGCGGCGGCCCGCGCGGCCCGCGCGACGACCACGACGTGCACAGCGACCTGCCCGAGGACGCGACCGACGCCGGCGCGCTGCCCGGCCCGCGCTCGGGGCCGGAGGACCTGTCGCTGGACGACCTGCCGGCGCGCTGAGCGCGCCTGCGGCGAGGGTTCAGCCCAGCACCAGGTTGTCCCGGTGCACCAGTTCCGGCTCGTTCGCGTAGCCGAGCGCCGCCTCGATCTGCGAGGACGGCTTGCGGGCGATCAGGCGCGCCTCGGCCGACGAGTAGTTCGCCAGCCCGCGCGCCACCGTGCGGCCGTCGAGCGAGCGCACCGCGATCACGTCGCCGCGCCGGAACTCGCCCTCGACCTCGCGCACGCCGATCGGCAGCAGGCTCTTGCCTTCCTCGCGCAGCTTCAGCGCCGCGCCGTCGTCGACCACCACCGCGCCACGCAACTGCAGGTGGTCGACCATCCAGCGCTTGCGCGCCGCGACCTTGGCGTCCTGAGCGACCAGCAGCGTGCCGATCGGCTCGCCGGCGGCCAGGCGCAGCAGCACGTCGGGCTCGCGGCCCCAGGCGATGACGGTGCTGGTGCCGGAACCGGCCGCGCGCCGGGCGGCCAGGATCTTGGTGAGCATGCCGCCGCGCCCGATCGCCGACCCGGCGCCGCCGGCCATGCGTTCGAGCTCCGGGTCGCCCGCGCGAGCGCGCGCGACGAAGGTCGCATCGGGGTTGCGGCGCGGGTCGGCGGTGTACAGGCCGGGCTGGTCGGTGAGGATCACGTAGGCATCGGCGTCGACCAGGTTGGCCACCAGCGCCCCCAGCGTGTCGTTGTCGCCGAACTTGATCTCGTCGGTGACGACGGTGTCGTTCTCGTTGATGACCGGGATCACCTTCAGGCCCAGCAGCGTCACCAGCGTCGAGCGCGCGTTGAGGTAGCGCTCGCGGTCGGCCAGGTCGGCGTGCGTGAGCAGCACCTGGGCACTGCCGAAGCCGTGTTCACGCAGCTTGCTCTCGTACATCTGGGCCAGGCCCATCTGGCCGACGGCCGCAGCGGCCTGCAGCTCGTGCAGTTCCTTCGGGCGCGCGGTCCAGCCCAGGCGCTTCATGCCTTCGGCGATCGCGCCGGAGGACACCATCACGATCTCGATGCCGGCCTGGCCGAGCGCGGCCATCTGGCGGCACCAGTTGCCGATGGCCTCGGCGTCGACGCCGCGCCCTTCGTTGGTGACCAGGCTGGAGCCGACCTTGACGACGATGCGGCGCGCGTTGCGCAGTTCCTCGTTGGTCACGGTGCCGTCGGCCATCAGGCGAGCCTCCGCCTGGCGGCGGCACGAGCGCCCGTCGGAGCGGCCGTGCGCGCGCTCATATGGCAACCTCCGTCCTGCGGACTGCGGTGCGAGCGCTCTTCGGAGCGGCCGTGCGCGCGCTCATAAAGAAACCTCCGTCCTGCGGACTGCGGTGCGAGCGCTCTTCGGAGCGGCCGTGCGCGCGCTCATGCCGCGCGGGTGCGCCGCCGGGCAGGCGCGGGAGCGGCGGCTTGCGTCTCGAGTTCGGGTTCGATCGGCGCGAAGCGCGGATCGACGGGCTCGTCGTTGTCGGCCTTCTCGGCCTTGGCCGCCTTGCGCGCCGTGCGCACGGGGCGCACCGGTTCGTCGACGACCGGCGCCACGACGGGCTGGGTCTCCTCGAATCGCGGATCGACTTCCGGCGCCGGCTGCTCCACCTGGGTGTGCACGTGCTCGTAGATCGCGTGCAGCATCGGCTGCAGGCCTTCGCGCGCGAGCGCGGAGACCTCGAAGACCGGGCCCTTCCACTTCAGGCGCTTGACGATGTCCCTGGTGCGCGCGGCGCGCTCGGTCACCGGCACCATGTCCAGCTTGTTGAGCACCAGCCAGCGCGGCTTGGCGGCCAGCTCGGGGTCGTACTTCTTCAGCTCGAGCGCGAGCGCCTTGGCCTGCTGCACCGGGTCGACGTCGTCGAACGGCGCCATGTCGATGACGTGCAGCAGCAGGCGGGTGCGCTGCAGGTGGCGAAGGAACTGGTGGCCCAGGCCGGCGCCTTCGGCGGCGCCCTCGATCAGGCCCGGGATGTCGGCCACGACGAAGCTCTTTTCCGGGGCGACGCGGACGACGCCCAGGTTGGGATGCAGCGTGGTGAACGGGTAGTCGGCGATCTTCGGCCGCGCGTTGGAGATGGCGGTGATCAGCGTGGACTTGCCGGCGTTGGGCATGCCCAGCAGGCCGACGTCGGCCAGCACGCGCAGTTCCAGGCGCACCTTCTTCTGCTCGCCGGGCCAGCCCGGCGTCTTCTGGCGCGGCGCCCGGTTGGTGCTGGTCTTGTAGTGCAGGTTGCCGAAGCCGCCGTCGCCGCCCTTGCACAGCAGGACGGGGACGTCGGGCTCGATGAGCTCGGCCAGGATCTGGTCGGTCTCGAAGTCCTTGACCATCGTGCCCACGGGCACGCGCAGGACGATATCCTCGGCCGCCGCGCCGAACTGGTCGGAGCCGCGGCCGGCTTCGCCGTTGCGCGCCTCGTGGCGGCGCGCGTAGCGGTAGTCGATCAGCGTGTTCAGGTTGCGGTCGCCCACGAACCAGACGCTGCCGCCCTTGCCGCCGTTGCCCCCGTTGGGGCCGCCGAACGGAATGCACTTCTCACGACGGAAGCTCATGCAGCCAGCGCCACCGTTGCCGGCGGCGATATCGATGACGGCTTCATCAACGAATTTCATGGGAAGTCCTTCCTTGCGGCGGCGCCGGCTTCACTGCGGAACAATAAACGAGAAAGCCCCGGCATGCCGGGGCTCACGCAAACCGAAATGAAGCGGAACCGCGAATTACAGCGGCGTCACGAACACGGTCTGGCGGTTCAGGCTGCCCTTGGTGGCGAACGAGATCTTGCCGTCGACCAGCGCGAACAGGGTGTGGTCGCGGCCCATGCCGACGTTGTCGCCGGCGTGGAACTTGGTGCCGCGTTGACGCACGATGATGGAACCCGCCGAGACGGTTTCACCGCCGTAGCGCTTCACGCCGAGCATCTTCGGTTGGGAGTCGCGGCCGTTCCGGGTGGAACCGCCGCCTTTTTTCTGTGCCATGGTGGATTAACTCCTGTGCAATGAGCTTTCGCCGGACCGCCGCTTACGCGTTGATCGACGAGATCTCGAGTTCGGTGAAGTGCTGGCGATGACCGCCATGCTTCTGGTAGTGCTTGCGACGGCGCATCTTGAAGATGCGAACCTTGTCGTGCCTGCCTTGAGCAACCACGGTAGCCTTCACGCTTGCACCAGCGACCCAGGGCGCGCCGACCGTCAGTTCCGCGCCGTTGCCGACCGCGAGAACCTGATCCAACACGATTTCCTGGCCCACGTCCGCAGCAATCTGTTCTACCTTAATCTTTTCGCCGGCTGCAACCTTGTATTGCTTGCCACCGGTTTTTATGACCGCGTACATATATGACCTTTCTGTTGACTTCGTCTCGCCGCCCGACGGTGCATCCGCGTGGCCTGCCTCCCGGACGACACGGTCGAAACTTGCATTTCGAGGGGTCGTCCCGGCCAGGAAGGCCCCGCATGTGTCCCATGCGGTAGCCCCTGGCCCAGGCACGCTTGGATAGCCATTGGTCGGCGAAGCCCTCGATCATACCATCGAGCGCCAGGAACGTCAAAACTGCCCCCGCACGCCGGCCCGCGGGGCCGCGCTCTTCCTATAATGGGCGTTTCCCATCCCGCGAATCGTCGTGAACGCCCCCCTCACCCACGCGCACCTGCCCGTCGATCCGATGGCCGCCGAAATGCAGGCGGTCGACGCGGTCATCCGCCGCCGGCTGACGTCCGAAGTCGCGCTCGTCGACCAGATCGCGAACTACATCGTCGGCGCCGGCGGCAAGCGCATCCGGCCCCGCCTGGTGCTGCTGTTCTCGCGCGCGCTGTCGTTCTCGGGCGCCAGCCGGTTCGACCTCGCCGCGATCATCGAGTTCATCCACACGGCCACGCTGCTGCACGACGACGTCGTCGACGAATCCGCGCTGCGTCGCGGCCGCGCCACCGCCAACGCGCTGTTCGGCAACGCCGCCAGCGTGCTGGTGGGCGACTTCCTCTATTCGCGGGCGTTCCAGCTGATGGTGGAGGTGGGACGCATGCGCGTGCTCGACGTGCTGGCCGACGCCACCAACGTGATCGCCGAAGGCGAAGTGCTGCAGCTGATGAACATGCACGACGCCGACCTGGCCGTCGACGACTACCTGCGCGTGATCCGCTACAAGACGGCCAAGCTGTTCGAGGCCAGCGCCCGCCTGGGCGCCGTCATCGCCGACGCGCCACCCGAGATCGAGGAGGCCTGTGCCAACTTCGGTCGCTCGCTGGGCACCGCGTTCCAGCTGATCGACGACCTGCTCGACTACGAGGGCGACCCCGTCGCGCTCGGCAAGAACGTGGGCGACGACCTGCGCGAAGGCAAGCCCACGCTGCCGCTGCTGTTCGCCATGGCGCACGGCACGCCCGAAGAGAGCCAGCTGATCCGCCATGCCATCGAGCAGGGCGAGGTCGAGCGCCTGAGCGAGATCGTGCAGATCGTGCGCCGCACCGGTGCGATCGACGCGACGCGCGAGGCCGCGCGCCGCGAGGCCGACCACGCGCGCGCGCAGCTCGCCGCGCTGCCGGAATCCGACGCCCGCGCCGCCCTGCTGGAGCTGTGCGCACGCTCGGTCGACCGCTCCTCGTGAACCTCGATCGGCGGCGCCTCTTGTGGGCTGCGCCGGAAATGTGCGAGAATCCTTAGCTCAGCGAAACGGAGCGCCCAAGCAGCGCACCGGATCGAGCGGAACGCACGCAAGTGAAGCCCTTCGGGGCACCGTCAGAAGCTAATCTTTTCAGGCTTCGCTGAAACATCGGGGTGTAGCTTAGCCTGGTAGAGCGCTACGTTCGGGACGTAGAGGCCGGAGGTTCGAATCCTCTCACCCCGACCAGAAATCCGGAATCAAGCCCAGGTGGATCTCCACTTGGGCTTTTTTTCTTTCCGCCGCGCGAACTCGATGGCGGACCGCAGGCGGTCTCCCGGCCCGCCACCGCGGGACGGGTCGCCACACCCGACGCCCCACGCCGGGCAGGCGCCGCGCGCCGGTACCGTCGAGTTACTTCCTGAATCTATTTTTTCCGGATTTCGAGAATTACCTGACGAATCCCTGCGCTTTTGCCGCCCGCGGTAAACAAGCCGGTTATCGTGGGCTTCTCGCGATTTACTTGCCCTTATTCATCGGCGATGATCGCCGTCTGGCGTCTTTGGACGTCGATCACCCTCCTGCGGCCCTTCGACGATGGCAGTTGACACTTTCCTCGACGCACCACAAACCAACCTGTCCGGGGTGGCACGTATCCTGGTGCGCGCGGGCCGCATCGAGGCGAAGGTGGCCGAGGACCTGACGAAGTCGGCCCACGACAAGCGCAGCTCGTTCGTGGCCCAGCTGATCGAGACCGGCACGATGAAGCCGCTGGCACTGGCCCACGCGCTGTCCACCGCGCTGGCCGTGCCCCTGCTCGACCTCGACGCGGTCGACCCCAAGCAGTTGCCGCAGGGCATCGTCGACGCCAAGCTCGTCTCCCAGTACCGCATCTTCCCGCTCGGCAAGCGCGGCGGGCGCCTGTTCATCGCCTGCGCCGACCCGACCGACCAGGAGGCCGTCGAGCGCATCAAGTTCGCCACCCAGCTGGCGCCCGAGTGGATCGTCGTCGAGTACGACAAGCTCATGCGCCTGGTCTCCGACCAGCAGACGACCACCAAGGAGTCGATGGACGCCCTGGTCTCGTCCGACTTCGAATTCGAGGTCACGGACGAAGATCCGATGGCCCAGCAGGAGAAGCCGGACGTCTCCACCGAGGTCGAGGACGCGCCGGTCGTCAAGTTCCTGCACAAGATGCTGATCGACGCGATCAACCTGCGCGCGTCCGACCTGCACTTCGAGCCCTACGAGTTCAACTACCGCGTGCGCTTCCGCGTCGACGGCGAGTTGCGCGAGATCACGCAGCCGCCCATCGCCATCAAGGAAAAGCTGGCCTCGCGCATCAAGGTCATCTCGCGGCTGGACATCTCCGAGAAGCGCGTCCCGCAGGACGGGCGGATGAAGCTCAAGTTCGGCAGCAAGACGATCGACTTCCGGGTCAGCACGCTGCCCACGCTCTACGGCGAGAAGATCGTGATCCGGGTGCTCGATCCGTCGAGCGCGCGCCTGGGCATCGAGGCGCTGGGCTACGAGGCGCAGGAAAAGGAACGCCTGCTCAACTGCATCGTGCGGCCCTACGGCATGATCCTGGTCACCGGCCCCACCGGCAGCGGCAAGACCGTGTCGCTGTACACCTGCCTGAACATGCTCAACCAGCCGGGCGTCAACATCTCCACGGTGGAAGATCCGGCCGAAATCAACATGCCGGGCGTCAACCAGGTCAACGTCAACGACAAGGCGGGCCTCACCTTCGCGGCCGCGCTGAAGTCCTTCCTGCGCCAGGATCCGGACGTCATCATGGTCGGCGAAATCCGCGACCTGGAGACCGCCGACATCGCCATCAAGGCCGCCCAGACCGGCCACATGGTGCTGTCCACGCTGCACACCAACGACGCGCCCACCACCCTCACCCGCCTGCAGAACATGGGCGTCGCGGCGTTCAACATCGCCTCGTCCATCCTGCTGATCACCGCCCAGCGGCTGGCGCGCCGGCTGTGCGAGAGCTGCAAGCAGCCGGCCGACTACCCGCGCGCCTCGCTGCTGCGCGCCGGCTACACGGAGCTGGAGCTGGACGACACCTGGCGCCCCTACCGCGCGGTGGGCTGCTCCGCCTGCAACAACGGCTACCGCGGCCGGGTCGGCATCTACCAGGTGATGCCCATCACCGAGAAGATGCAACAACTGATCCTGCAGCAGGGCAACGCCACCGACATCGCCCGCTGCGCGAAGGAAGACGGCGTGCGCGACCTGCGGCAGTCGGGGCTGGTCAAGGTGCGCCTGGGCGTGACGACGCTCGAGGAAGTCATTTCCTGCACGAACGAATGAGTCGCTTACAAGTCGAGCTCACACCACGCCTTCTCCAAGGCAGAATCGCGCAACCATGCCCGACAGGGCGGTTGGAGGACTGATGGCTACTGCAATGGCGGCGAAGAGCGCCCCTGATTTCATCTTCGAATGGGAAGGCAAGGACCGCACCGGCAAGCTCGTGCGCGGCGAATTGCGCGCGGGCGGCGAGGCGGCGGTGAGCGCCAGCATGCGCCGCCAGGGCATCATGGTCACGAAGGTGAAGAAGCGCCGCCTGAGCGGCGGCAAGTCCATCGGTCCGAAGGACGTGGCCATCTTCACCCGCCAGCTCTCCACGATGATGAAGGCCGGCGTGCCGCTGCTGCAGGCATTCGACATCGTCGGCCGCGGCTCCACCAACCCGCGCCTGACGCGCCTGCTCAACGAGATCCGCGGCGACGTCGAGACCGGCACCAGCCTTTCGTCGGCCTTCCGCAAGCACCCCCAGTATTTCGACGCGCTGTACTGCAACCTGGTCGAGGCCGGCGAAGCCGGCGGTATCCTGGAGGAACTGCTGTCCCGCCTGGCGCTGTACCAGGAAAAGACCATCGCGATCAAGCAGAAGGTCAAGTCGGCGCTGATCTACCCGACGGCCGTCATCGTGGTCGCCTTCGGCGTGCTGACGGTCATCATGATCTTCGTGATCCCGTCGTTCAAGGAAGTGTTCACCTCGTTCGGCGCCGAACTGCCGGCGCCCACGCTGGTCGTCATGGCCATGAGCGACTACTTCATCCACTACTGGTGGCTGATCTTCGGCATCATCTTCGGCGGCGGCTACATGTTCATCCAGACATGGAAACGATCCGAGAAGATGCAGTTCTTCATGGATCGCTTCCTGCTGAAGATGCCCATCTTCGGCGACCTGGTGATGAAGTCGGTCGTTGCGCGCTGGACGCGCACGCTGTCGACCATGTTCGCGGCCGGCGTGCCGCTGGTCGAGGCGCTCGACTCCGTCGGCGGCACCTCGGGCAACCTCGTGTTCGCCCAGGCCACGCAGCAGATCCAGCGCGACGTGGCCGCCGGCTCGGCGCTGACCACCGCGATGACCAGCGCCAACGTCTTCCCGACCATGGTGCTGCAGATGTCGGCGATCGGCGAGGAATCGGGCGCGCTCGACGACATGCTGGCCCGCGCGGCCGAGTTCTACGAAGAGGAAGTCGACGAGATGGTCAAGGGCCTGTCCACGCTGATGGAGCCCATCATCATCGTCGTCCTGGGCACCCTGATCGGCGGAATCGTCGTCTCGATGTACCTGCCCATCTTCAAGATCGGCCAAGTGGTCTGAGCGTTGGAAGCCCTTCTCGCCGACCCCTGGGCAATCTTCGGGTCTCCAGTCGTCCTGGGCGTCTTCGGGCTCCTGGTCGGCAGCTTCCTGAACGTGGTGATCCATCGCAAGCCGATCATCATGATGCGCGAGTGGCTCCTGGACACCGGCGGCATGCTGGGCGAGGGCGAGGTCTGGCAGCAGGTCTTCGCCAGGCCGCAGCCCGCCGAAATCACGAAGGCCGGCCAGGCCATCGACAAGCACCTGGAAGGCCTGTCCCACCTGGGCCTGGCCACGCCGCGCTCGCGCTGCGGCGCCTGCGGCCACCAGATCCGCTGGTACGAGAACCTGCCGCTGGTCAGCTGGGTGGCGCTGCGCGCCAAGTGCTCGGCGTGCAAGGCGCCGATCTCGGTGCGCTACCCGCTCGTCGAGGCGAGCACCGGCGCGCTGTTCGCGCTGGCGGCCTGGAAGTTCGGGCCGACGCCGGCGGCGCTCGCGTGGTGCGTGGCGCTGGCGCTGCTGGTCTCGATGTCCCTGATCGACCTCGACACCAAGTACCTGCCCGACGACCTCACCTACCCGCTGCTGTGGGGCGGCTTGGTGGTGGCCGCGCTCGGCTGGACGATCCCGCTGTCGACGGCCGTCTGGGGCGCGGTGGCCGGCTACGTGCCGCTGTGGCTGATCGCCACCGGCTTCGCCGCGCTGATGAAGCGCCCCGGCATGGGCGGGGGCGACCTGAAGCTGCTCGCCGCGCTCGGCGCGTGGCTGGGCTGGCAGGCCATCCTGCCCATCATCCTGATCTCGTCGATCGTCGGCCTGGCCGTCAACCTGCCGCGCATGGTGCTGGGCAAGCATGACCGCCACCAGCAGTACCCGTTCGGCCCGTTCCTCGCCGGCGGCGGCCTGATCGTCACGTTCGTCGGCGCCGACACCTTGCTGGCATGGGCGGGCATCACGTTCCCGGGCTGAGGGCCAGGCTGCGGATCGGCCTGACCGGCGGCATCGGCAGCGGCAAGAGCACCGTCGCGCGCCGCTTCGTCGCGCTCGGCGCGCTGGTGGTCGACACCGACGCCCTGGCCCACGCGCTGACCGCCCCTGGCGGCGCCGCGATCGACGCCATCGCCGCCGCGTTCGGCGCCGACATGATCGGCGCCGACGGCGCCATGGATCGCGCGAAGATGCGCGCCCTCGCCTTCGGCCAGCCCGCGCAGCGCCAGCGCCTGGAGGCCATCCTGCACCCGATGATCGGCGCGGCCACGCGCGCGCAGGCGGCGCTCGCGCAGGCGGGCCAGGCGGTCGTGTTCGACGTGCCGCTGCTGGCTGAATCGGCCGCCTGGCGCGCGCGCGTCGACCGGGTGGCCATCGTCGACTGCACGCCGGCGACGCAGGTCGCGCGCGTGGTGCAGCGCTCGGGCTGGAGCGCCGACGCCGTCGAGCGCACCATCGCGCAGCAGGCCACGCGCGCGCAGCGGCGCGCGATCGCCGACGCGGTGATCTTCAACGAGGCGCTGACGCTAGCGCAGCTGGAGGCCGAGGTCGACGCGCTGTGGGCCGCCTGGGTCGTGCGAAAGTGATCCCCGCTGTCGCGTTCTTGTAGGACAAGGCTGCAGATTGCGCTCGCGAGCGCCTTGGGGGGAGCGAAGTTCGTAACGCGTGTGAAACAATCGCGGTCACAGCCGAACCAGAGAACGCCTTGGTCCTATACGAATACCCGTTCAACGAAGGCATCCGCACGATGCTTCGCCTCGAACACCTGTTCGACCGCATGGCCGGCCTGATCGCACGCGACGACCCGGTCGACCACCACTACGCGCTGGCCTCGATGTTCGAGATCATGGACGTCGCCGCCCGCGCCGACCTGAAGTCCGACGTCCTCAAGGAACTGGACCGCCACAAGGGCCAGCTGGCGAGCTACCGCGGCAATCCCGCCATCTCGGAGGCCGCCCTCGACGACGTCATCGGCCGCATCGACACCGCCTTCAAGGATCTCAACGAATCCCCCGGCAAGGCCGGCCAGGCGCTGACGGCCAACGAATGGCTGATGAGCATCCGCAGCCGCATCGGCATTCCCGGCGGCACCTGCGCGTTCGACCTGCCGGCCTACTACGCCTGGCAGCAGTACCCGGCCGAGCAGCGGCGCGCCGACCTGCAGCGCTGGACCGACACCCTCGCGCCGCTGTCCGTCGCGCTGCACCTGCTGCTGGGCCTGCTGCGCGAATCGGGCGTGCCCCACAAGGTGGTGGCCAACGGCGGCCAGTACCAGCAGAGCCTGCCGACGGCGCGCACCTACCACCTGTTGCGCGTGAAGCTGCCGCGCGAGGCCGACCTGGTGCCGGAGATCAGCGGCCACCGGCTGATGGTGTCGATCCGGCTGATGAAGTCGGACGGCGAAGGCCGCCTGCGCCCGCTGGCCGAGGATTGCGCGTTCGAGCTGTCGCTCTGCGCCTGACGACCCATCGAAGGACCTGCGCATGAGTGCGTCCACCATTCCCCCGGGCCTCGCCGGCCCCGAACGCGACATCACCTGCCCGGCCTGTCGCAAGCCCTGCAAGTACGGCCCGTCGAACCCGTCGCGGCCGTTCTGCAGCGACCGCTGCCGCAACGGCGACTTCGGCGCCTGGGCGACCGAGAGCTACCGCGTGCCGGCGGCCCCGGATCCCACCGCGGAACAGGATTCCGAAGGCGAGTGAGGGCTCGGCGCGATGCCCAGCCATTGCTGGAGCACTTGCGCCGTGTGCTCGCCCAGCACCGGCGGCCCGCGGTCGTAGGCCACGGGCGAAGCCGACATCCGGATCGGATTGGCCACGCCGGGCACCGTGCCGGCCGCGGCATGCGGCAGCTCGATGCGCAAACCGCGCGCGATCACCTGCGGGTCGGCGAACACCTCGTCGAGCCGGTTGATCGGGCCGCACGGCACGCCGGCGGTCTCCAGCGCGGCGATCCAGGCCTGCGTCGTGCGCATCACGGTGGCCTGGCGCAGCAGCGGGATCAGCTCGACGCGGTGCTTCACGCGCGCCGCATTGGTGGCGAAGCGCGCGTCGGCCGCCCACTCGGCCCGGCCGGCCACCTCGCAGAACTTGGCGAACTGGCCGTCGTTGCCCACCGCCAGGATCATGTCGCCGTCGGCGGTGGGGAAGTCCTGGTACGGCACGATGTTCGGATGCGCGTTGCCCATGCGACGCGGCACCGTGCCGCCGATCAGGTAGTTGGCGGTCTGGTTGGCCAGGCAGGCGACCTGCACGTCGAGCAGGGCCAGGTCGATGTGCTGGCCCGCGCCGGTGCGGTCGCGGTGCGCGAGCGCGGCCAGCACGCCCACGGTGGCATACAGGCCGGTCAGGATGTCGGTGAGCGCGACGCCCACCTTCTGCGGCCCGGCGCCCTCCTCGCCCTCGGCGCGCCCGGTGACGCTCATCAGCCCGCCCATGCCCTGGATCAGGAAGTCGTAGCCGGCGCGCTGCGCATAGGGGCCGGTCTGGCCGAAGCCGGTGATCGAGCAGTAGACCAGGCTCGGCTTCATCGCCAGCAGGCTGGCGTGGTCGAGCCCGTATTGACGGAGGCCGCCGACCTTGAAGTTCTCCAGCACCACGTCGGCCTCCATCGCCAGCCGGCGCACCAGCGCCTGGCCTTCGGGGTCGGCGATGTCGATCGTGACCGAGCGCTTGTTGCGGTTGGCGCAGAAGTAGTACGCGGCGTCGCGCGTGGCCTCGCCCGCCGCGTCCTTGAGCCACGGCGGGCCCCAGGACCGGGTGTCGTCGCCGGCACCGGGTCGTTCGACCTTGACGACATCCGCGCCGAGGTCGGCCAGAAGTTGGCCGCACCACGGGCCCGCGAGCACGCGGGAGAGATCGAGCACCTTGATGCCTTGCAAGGCGCGCGGCGAGGTCGTCATGTCGATGTCAGAAAGCGGCGATGCCCGTCATGGCGCGACCCAGGATCAGCGCGTGGATGTCGTGCGTGCCTTCGTAGGTGTTGACCACCTCGAGGTTGACCAGGTGGCGGGCGATGCCGAACTCGTCGGAGATGCCGTTGCCGCCCAGCATGTCACGCGCGACGCGGGCGATGTCCAGCGACTTGCCGCACGAGTTGCGCTTCATGATGGAGGTGATCTCGACGGCGGCGGTGCCTTCGTCCTTCATGCGGCCCAGGCGCAGGCAGCCCTGCAGGCCCAGCGTGATCTCGGTCTGCATGTCGGCCAGCTTCTTCTGCACCAGTTGGTTGGCCGCGAGCGGCTTGCCGAACTGCTTGCGGTCCAGCACGTACTGGCGCGCGGTGTGCCAGCAGTCCTCGGCGGCGCCGAGCGCGCCCCAGGCGATGCCGTAGCGGGCCGAGTTCAGGCAGGTGAACGGGCCCTTCAGGCCGCGCACCTCGGGGAACGCGTTCTCCTCGGGACAGAAGACCTCGTCCATGACGATCTCGCCGGTGATGGAGGCGCGCAGGCCCACCTTGCCGTGGATGGCCGGCGCGCTCAGGCCCTTCCAGCCCTTCTCCAGGACGAAGCCGCGGATCGCGCCCGCGTCGTCCTTGGCCCAGACCACGAACACGTCGGCGACCGGCGAGTTGGTGATCCACATCTTGGCGCCGGTCAGCGCGTAGCCGCCGTCGACCTTGCGCGCGCGCGTGACCATGCTGCCCGGATCGGAGCCGTGGTTCGGCTCGGTCAGACCGAAGCAGCCGATCCACTCCCCGGTCGCCAGCTTCGGCAGGTACTTCTGCTTCGTCGCCTCGTTGCCGAACTCGTTGATCGGCACCATCACCAGCGAGCTCTGCACGCTCATCATCGAGCGGTAGCCGGAGTCCACGCGCTCCACTTCGCGGGCGATCAGGCCGTAGCTGACATAGTTCAGGCCGGCGCCGCCGTACTGTTCGGGAATGGTCGGGCCGAGCAGGCCCAGCGCGCCCATCTCCGGGAAGATGGACACGTCCATCTTCTCGTGGCGGAAGGCCTCGAGCACGCGCGGCTTGAGCTTGTCCTGGCAGTAGGCGCGTGCCGAGTCCACCACCATGCGCTCGTCCTCGCTCAGTTGCTCGGACAGCAGCAGCGGGTCGTCCCAGTGGAAGCTGGCGCGGGAGGAGCTCATGGCGGACTTTCTCGAAGAGGTGGCTTGGGCGATGACGACGTGCGTCTTTCGCATGGATCCGACACTATAGGACGCGACGAAGGGCGAAACAACCGCTTTATCCGCACCGACCTGTGCGTATGGCGCACTTGTAGAATCACCCCATGCGACGCAAGCTGCCCTCCACCGGCGCCCTCGAGGCCTTCGAGGCCGCCGCCCGCCACCAGAGCTTCACCAAGGCCGCCGAGGAACTGGCGGTCACGCAGAGCGCCGTCTGCCGCCAGGTGGCCGCGCTGGAGTCGTTCCTCGACGTGCGCCTGTTCCGGCGCAGCCGCCGCGGCGTCATGCTCACCGAGGCCGGGCTGGACTACAGCCGCAGCGTCGGCGCCCGGCTCGACGAGGTGGAGCGCGATACGCTGGAGCTGATGGCGCGCGGTGGCCGCGGCAGCTCGCTGGAGCTGGCCGTGGTGCCCACCTTCGGCACCCGCTGGCTGCTGCCGCGCCTGCCGGCGTTCCAGCGCGCGCATCCGCACGTGGTGGTGCACCTGAGCTCGCGCACACGGCCGTTCCTGTTCGCCGACACCCCGTTCGACGCCGCGATCCACGCCGGCGAGACCGGCTCGGCCGCCTGGCCCGGCACCGAGACGCGCTTCCTGATGCACGAGGCGCTGATCGCCGTCGCCAGCCCGGCCCTGGTCGCCACGCGGCCGCGCGACGCCGCCGACTGGGCCCGCCTGCCGCTGCTGCAGCAGTCGACCCGGCCCTACGCCTGGCGGCAGTTCTTCGACGGCCTGGGGCTGGTGGTGCCGCAGGCGATGGCCGGGCCCCGGCTGGAGCTGTTCTCGATGCTCACCGAGGCCGCGGTGCACGGCATGGGCGTGGCGCTGGCGCCGCCGTTCTTCGTGCAGGAGGAGCTCGCCCAGGGCCGGCTGGTCGACATCGCGCCGCGGCCGGTCAGCGGCCAGCGTGCGTACTCGCTGATCTACCCGGAGCACAAGGCCGAGCTGCCGGCGTTGCAGGCGTTCTCGGCCTGGCTGCAGCAGGCGGCGGGCGGCGGCCAGGCGCCGGCTATTTCCCCCGAAGTTTGAGCTTATGCAAAGGCGGACTGTCGTGCTCTGCGACAATCACGGGTTTCCCCGCAGCCCCGGCCGCGTCCGTCTCCCTGACCTGCCCACATCCCGACCATGAGTGCCTTCAACGAAGAGCGCGTGCTGAGCGTGCATCACTGGACCGACCGCCTGTTCAGCTTCACCACCACGCGCGACACCTCGCTGCGGTTCTCGAACGGCCATTTCACGATGATCGGCCTGCGCAAGGAAGACGGCAAGCCGCTCCTGCGCGCCTACTCGATCGCCAGCGCGAACTACGAGGAGTACCTCGAGTTCCTGTCGATCAAGGTGCCCGACGGCCCGCTCACCTCGCGCCTGCAGCACATCCAGGTGGGCGACAGCATCATCGTCGGCCGCAAGCCCACCGGCACGCTGCTGATCGACTACCTGCTGCCGGCCAAGCGCCTGTACCTGCTGTCGACCGGCACCGGGCTGGCGCCGTTCATGAGCATCATCCGCGACCCCGAGACCTACGAGCGCTTCGAGCAGGTGGTGCTGGTGCACGGCACGCGCGAGGTCAAGGAACTGGCCTACCAGGACTACATCGAGAACGAGCTGCCCAAGCACGAGTTCCTGGGCGAGATCATCGCCGGCAAGCTGCTGTACTACCCCACCGTCACGCGCGAGCCGTTCCGCCACCAGGGCCGCCTGACCACGCTGCTCGAGAACGGCACGCTGGCCGCCGACCTGGGCCTGCCGCCGCTCAACCCCGCCGAGGACCGCGTGATGATCTGCGGCAGCCCCGAGATGCTGCGCGACCTCAAGGCGATGATGGAGGCCCGCGGCTTCAACGAAGGCAACACGACCAAGCCGGGCGACTACGTGATCGAGCGCGCTTTCGTGGAACAGTAGCCGGCGCGCTGCGACGGACGCACGATTTCGGGGGCTGGACGCCGGCGGTGTCCAGCCCCCGATGCGTTAAGCTTCCCGCTTCGTCAATGAACGGCCGCGCGGCCTGAAGCGCGCCGCTCCTCTCGTCCGCCCATGTCGCTGCAAGCCCTTCGTCGCTGGATCGCGCGGCACCCGCTCTCGTGGGTGCTGGGGCTGGCGCTGGCGCTCGGCGGCGCGCAGTTCGCGGCCACGGCGCACGAATACACGCACGTGGCCAGCGCCGCGTCCGCGCACGACGACGTGCACGCGGGCGCCACCCACGGCTGTCCCACCTGCCTGCTGGCGGCCGCCCTCGGCGGCGCCGCACCGGCGCCGGCCGCGATCATCCGGGTCGCGCCCGTCGCCCGGTCCGCCGTGTCCGCGTGCGTCGAGCACGTGTTCACGGCGCGCGTCACGCTCGCCTACGCGTCGCGCGCGCCCCCTGCGCAACCGGTCCTCGCCGCCTGACGCCCGCGTTCCGTCGGCCGCCCGGTGCGGCGGACGGTCGCATCGAACCCGCCCCGGTTCGCACTTCCTCGAATCCCCGGCAAGCCGCCCGCAGCGGCGGCTCGCCTCGACGACCCCCGTGCGCCCGCGCGCGCCTGACGCGCTGCGCGCACCCCGGGTCGGGAGACTGCCCATGATCCACCTGCCCCCCGTCGCGCCCGCCTCGCCGCCGCGACCCCTGCGCCTCGTCGCCGCCCTCGCGCTGGCCTTCGGCCTGCACGGCGTCGCGCTGGCCTCGCCCGCCAGCGACATCGCCGACCTGAAGAAGGCGCTCGCGGCGATGAAGTCCGACTACGACAAGCGCATCGGCGCGCTCGAGTCGCAGTTGCACGACACCCAGGCCCAACTGGCCCAGGCCAGGCAGACGGCCCCGGGGGCCGTGGCCACCGCGGCGGCCGCGGCCCCCGGGGTCCCCGAGGTGACCGCACCGGCGCCCGTGGCCATCGTCGATACCAGCGTCGCCGCGCCTGGCGGCGTGTCAGCTGCGGATACCCGCCTTGCCGCGCCCGGCGGCGCGTCCAGCGCTGGCGGCGCCACGGCATTCAACCCGTCGATCTCGCTGATCCTGTCGGGCACCTACGCCCACACCTCGCAGGATCCCGGCCAGGCACGCATCACCGGCTTCGCGTTGCCGCCGGGCGCCGAGATCGGCATCGGCTCGCGCGGCTTCAGCCTGGCCGAGTCCGAGCTCGCGCTGGCGGCCAACATCGATCCCTGGCTGGCCGGCAACATCAACCTGTCCATCACCGGCGACGACACGATCTCGGCCGAGGAAGCCTTCATCACCACCACAGCGCTGCCCAGCGGCCTGGTGCTGAAGGCGGGACGCTTCTTCTCGGGCGTGGGCTACCTCAACAGCCAGCACAGCCACACCTGGGACTTCGTCGACGCGCCCGTCGCCTACCAGGCGATGCTCGGCACGCAGTACGCGGACGACGGCGTGCAGCTGCACTGGCTGGCGCCCACCGACCAGTACATGGAGTTCGGCCTGGAGGCCGGCCGCGGCCGCAGCTTCCCCGGCGACAACGCCAGCCGCAACGCGGCCGGCATGACCGCGTTCACGTTCCACACCGGCGGCGACATCGGCGACAGCATCACCTGGAAGGGCGGCCTGTCGCTGCTGCAGACCCAGTCCGATGCGCAGGCGCTGACCGACGACGCGTTCGGCGTGCTCGACGCCACCGCGGCGTACAGCGGCCGCACCCGCGTGATCGTCGCCGACGGCGTGATGAAGTGGGCGCCCAACGGCAACGCCACGCACACCTACTTCAAGCTGCAGGGCGAGGTCCTGCAGAGCCGGCGCAGCGGCAACCTGACGCAGATCTCGGACGGTCCGCTTGCGCTGCACCAGGTGCAGTCGGGCGGCTACCTCCAGGGCGTGTGGCAGTTCATGCCGACGTGGCGCGTCGGCCTGCGCACCGAGCGCCTGGTCCCCGGCCACGAGAACTGGGCCCTGAGCCAGGACGCGAGCGCCCCGGACAACTTCCACCCCACCAAGAACTCGATCATGTTCGATTTCAGCGAGAGCGAGTTCGCCCGCATCCGCCTGCAGTTCGCGCAGGACCGCACCCGCCAGGGTTTCGTCGACAACCAATGGCTGCTGCAGTACCAGACCGCGCTCGGCGCGCACGGCGCGCACGCGTACTGATCACCGACCCGAAGGAACGATTCCTCATGACGACCACTCCCATGAAGACCGCCGTGCTAGCCGCCCTCGCGCTGTGCGCCACGTTCGCGCTGCCCGCCCACGCCGCCGTCAAGGTGCTGGCCTGCGAGCCCGAATGGGGCGCCCTGGCGCAGGAACTCGGCGGCGACCTCGTCGACGTCGGCGTCGCCACCACGGCGATGCAGGACCCCCACCAGGTGCAGGCCAAGCCCAGCCTGATCTCGCGCGCACGCAACGCCGACATGGTGGTGTGCACCGGTGCCGAACTCGAGATCGGCTGGCTGCCGGTGCTGCTGCAGCAGTCCGGCAACCCGAAGCTGCAGCCGGGCCAGCCGGGCAACTTCGCCGCGGCCGACTTCGTGCGCAAGCTCGACGTACCCCGGCAGGTCGATCGCTCGCAGGGCGACGTGCACCCCGACGGCAACCCGCACATCCAGACCGACCCGCGCAACATCGCGCTGGTGGCCACGGCGCTCGGCGCCCGCCTCGCGCAGGTCGACCCGGCGCATGCCGCGCAGTACCAGCAGCGCACTGCCGCCTTCGCGCAGAAGTGGCAGGCCAACCTGCAGCGCTGGGCGAAGCAGGCCGCACCGCTCAAGGGCGTGGCCGTCGCCGCGCACCACAAGGCCTACGCCTACATGGAGGACTGGCTGGGCCTGGGCGAGGTCGCGGTGCTCGAACCCAAGCCCGGGGTCGAGCCCAGCGCCTCGCACCTGCAGGAGGTGCTGGACACGCTGAAGTCGCACCCCGCGAAGATGGTCATCTACTCGGCCTACCAGGATCCGAAGCCGGACGAATGGCTCAGCGAGCACGCGCACATCCCGGCCGTGAAGCTGGCCTTCACCGTGGGCGGCACCGACGGCGCGAAGGACCTCACGGGCCTGTTCGACGACACCGTCACCCGCCTGGTCGGCGCGCTGAAGTGAACCCGGAGGCATCGCGATGAACTGGAACGCGCTCGAATGGGGCATCCTCGGCCCGGCCCTCGTGGCCGGCCTGCTGGTGCTGGCCACCCACGTCGCGCTCGGCGCGAAGGTGCTCGACAAGGGCATCGTCTTCATCGACCTGGCCATCGCCCAGATCGCCGGCCTGGGCGTGATCGGCGCCGACGCGCTGGGCCTGCCCGAGGGCGGCGTCGCCGTGCAGGCGGCGGCGGTCACCGCGGCGCTGGCCGGCGCGCTGCTGCTCACATGGACGGAGAAGATGTGGCCCGAGATCCAGGAGGCGCTGATCGGCGTGATGTTCATCCTGGCGGCCTGCGCGGGCATCCTTCTGCTGTCTGGCAATCCGCATGGCGGCGAGCACCTGAAGGACCTGCTGGTGGGGCAGATCCTGTGGGTCGGCAAGACACAGATCGCGTGGCTGGCGGGCATCACGGCGGTGCTCGTGCTCGCGATGGCCTCCGGGCTCGTCCAGCGACTCGGGCGGTTCGGGTTCTATGCGACGTTCGCGATCGCGGTCACCGCGTCGGTGCAACTGGTCGGCGTCTACCTGGTCTTCACGAGCCTGATCGTGCCGGCCCTGGCGACGCGAGGGATGACGGGGCGCGTACGATACATCGCCGGGTATGCGGTCGGCGCGATCGGCTATGCGCTGGGGCTGGCCTTGTCGGCGCTCCTGGACTTGCCTTCGGGCGCGGTGATCGTCTGGGTGCTTGCGGTGACGGCGGTTGCCTTTGCCTTCATGAAGGGGCGGTGGGTGGCGGTGTCGCCTGCTCCCGTCCGGGCGGCCGTCTGATTGCCTTGTGGATGCTGGTCTCGCGGGGCGCGCGGGGGTGGGTACGACGAGCCGGGTGAGGTGAAAACCTTCGCTGACTTTGTGAGTTGGGGTTGCGTGTCTCGGCCCATCGAGAGCCTCGACAGCCACGGCGCCATGGTTTCCCTGCGAACGACCGCATCGGGTACCGAGGTCGCGCCCGCGTGCTGATCGGCGGCCGTCGACAACCGTGCGGCGCAGATGGCAATCTCCGCAAATCCGTTTACGGTCGTTCGAAGGCATCTGCAAATGGCTCTTGTCGGCCAGGAACTGCCCGTCGCCAACGACCGCTCCGGAGCAGGCACGAGCGCGTGGCGCCAGGCCGAAGCCCGCACTTGCCTGGTTCTAGAATCCTCTGCACGCCAGCCGACCGCCGGTGCCCGGGCCAGCAGCAGCGATCTGCAACCCGGTTGAACGAGCCGCCCTCACGATGTCTTCCCTGTTCCGCCCGCGCCGAGATCGCACGACTGCCGTGGTACCCGGCATGGACTCGTTCTTGCGCGATTTCGAACATATGAAGACCAATCGTTCGGTCTTCGATGCGCAAGGTGAAGAACACGGCGACATCGACATGCGGCTGGCCTCACGAATCGAAGAACATCTGCGGCCGCTACTTGGCAAGAGGGAAGGATCGACGACCTGGTTTCACCAGATGGACTACTACGGCGACCCAACCCTGGAAGCCCGCAACAGCGTGCGGTGCCCCCATTTCCCTTCGACGATACCCCTATGAGCACTCTGCCCGCCTGCCCCAATTGCGAATCCGCTTACACCTATGAGGACGGCGCCATGTTGGTCTGCCCGGAGTGCGGCCACGAATGGTCGCCCCGGGATTCGGAAGCTCCTGCTGCTGAAGACGCTCGCGTCGTTCGCGACGCGGTGGGCAATGTGCTGCAGAACGGTGACACGGTGACTGTCGTCAAGGATTTGAAGATCAAGGGCTCGTCCCTGGTCGTCAAGGTCGGCACCAAAGTAAAGAACATCCACCTGACCGACGGCGATCACGACATCGACTGCAAGATCGACGGGATCGGGGCGATGGGGTTGAAGTCGGAGTTCGTCAAGAAGGTGTGATCGGCAACGCTGGCGGATCTACGGACGCGTTGGTCGAACACGCGCCGCCCGGGTGCTTCGGCAGGATGTTTCACGCGCCCGGAGCGAATCCGAGGACTGAAGTCGGCCAGAACCATTCTGTTGCACAGGTCGGCTTCTCGGCCGCCATGACTGGGGAAGGGTTGGCAGTGAGTGATTCGAAAGATTTCGCTTTGCGAGTGGGCAAATCCTGAGCGGCCGAAGCAGCGTGGTGAGGTGCCTCAAGAACGATGCGCGCAGGCCGATATCACAAAATGACCAAACCGACCCGAGCCGGGCCGGGCTGTCCTTCTCCCGAGGCCTCGCATGAAACTCGCCGCCAAAGTCCAGTTGCTTACAGTCGCTCTGGTTGTCGCGCTCGTCAGCGCTTGTGCCACGGCCTTCTGGCAAGGCCGAACCGCTCAACTCGCAAATGAGCATACTTACAGGGCTGAGACGCTGGCGACAAGTTATCTCACGGAGGCCAGTGGATCACTCTGGGCGTTGCGACTGGCCACAGCCCAGTATCGCTCGCTGACCGAGGCCGCGCAGAAGCAGAAATTGCGCGAAGGCGATGCAAAGATCGTCGCCGCATTCGGGCAGGCGCTGGACTCGATGGCACGCCAGCCGGTGTCGGAGAGGGCGCTCGCTCAAGCTGTGACAGTGAAGTCTGCTTTCGAGCACTACGTTGCTGTGCGGACGAACTGGTTCGATCTGATCGAGGACCATCCCGATGAGGCAGAACAGCTCCGCAACAAAGGCGTGACACCTGCTGCCGGCGCCACAGTCAAGGCGCTTCAGAGCCTGGTGGACATCGTCCGTGAAGACGGCAAAGCAGGCTTCGAATCTCGCAATGCAGTGCTCACGGCAGTTGCCCAAGCCGTCTTGGTGATCGGCAGCCTCAGCGTTCTCGGAGCTGTCTTCGCTTCAACGCTGATGGTTCGCAGCCTCTCGCGCCGCATGCGGAGTGCAGCTGTGCGCGTGAATGCGATCTCGAAGTTGGATCTCACGGTGGGTCCGGAAGAAGCCGGTAGCGATGACCTTAGCGACCTCGTGCGGTCGATGGAGTCGATGCGCCTGCGGCTGGTCGACATCGTGCAGCAGGTTCGCCACAGTTCGGAAGGCGTAGCCACGGCAAGCGAGGAGATTGCGCTCGGAAGCCTGGACTTGTCATCTCGCACAGAACAACAAGCCAGCGGCCTGCAGCAAACCGCCGCCTCGATGGAGGAGCTTTCCTCGACCATCCGGCTCAACGCCGAGAACGCAGGTACGGCACATGAACTGGCCTCGACCGCCTCGCGCGTGGCTGGGAGTGGGGGTGAGTTGATTGATCGGGTGGTCAGCACGATGAAGACCATCGATGAGAGTTCGAAGCAGATCGTCGACATCATCGGCGTCATTGACGGCATCGCTTTTCAGACAAACCTACTAGCACTCAACGCAGCTGTCGAGGCGGCACGCGCAGGCGAGCAGGGTCGCGGCTTTGCCGTCGTCGCCGGAGAGGTGCGCAGCCTTGCCCAGCGCAGTTCTGACGCCGCTCGCGAGATCAAGTCGCTCATCGGCAGGAGCGTCGAACGGGTGGACGATGGCAACAGACTCGTCCAGCAAGCAGGAACCACGATGCGCGAGGTCGTCGCTTCAGTCCACAAAGTTGCGGGAATCACGGGCGAAATCATGAACGCCACCGCGGAGCAGAGCGCGGGCGTTGGCCAAGTCAATGACGCCATTGTTCACATGGATACGGCCACGCAGCAAAACGCGGCTTTGTCCGAGCAGAGTGCTGCGGCGGCTGAATCTCTCAAACAGCAGGCGACGGCGCTTGTGCGCGCCATGTCGGTCTTCGATTTGGGTGGCGGCAGGCCATGAGAGCAGCTTGCTCCAAGTCTTGACAAACAAATCTGACAAACGAAGGCCTGCAAAGGCCCGGGCAAATCAGGTTGCGAAGGACTTTTCGTGCGGCAGCCATTTCCGGGCTAGCTTGATCTTGACGGGCGTGCCTGGCTCGGATTCCCGAGGGCGCAGGTCGGCCCGATCCAGCCGTTCACCGTTGTCAGCTGTCGGATAGCTCACAGTCGCGGTACTGCCGGACTCCGCGTGTTGACTACGCCTGACCCGGCTGGGGTGCTGTCCTTTGCGCCTTGGTCACTGAATCCAGGCGAGCTTCGAGATCTGTGATCCGCTGCTCGAGGTGTCGCTCCGCCGTGATGTCCACGATCAGGCCATACCAGCGCTCGACCGCTCCGAAAGTGTCGAACTGAGGAAACGCCTGGCTACGGACCAAACGCCAGCCGCTGTCAGGCCACAGAATCCGGAACTCCGTGCTGAAGGGCTGGGCGTTCCCCAGCTGAGCGAGCCATTCTGTTCGCACGCGGACGCGATCGGCCGGATCCATGCGATTGAGCCAGCGCTCATGACGCTGCGCGCTGGTGGTCTCGGGCTCCCACTCAAAAGTGGGACCCATGTAGTCAACCACTCCATCGGCTGTTGCTGCCCACGGGATGTTGGGGCTCAGTCGGATGACATGGCGGAAATGCTCTGCGTTCTCCTGCAGAGATCGCTCCGCGTGGACGCGGCTGGTAATGTCGATCGCCTCGCCAGTAATTCCAAGGAACTCACCGAATTCGCTGCGGACCTGCTGGAAACTGACCAAGCTCGTCCGGCCATTGGCGCGGTTGTGGTATTCGGAGGGCTCCAACTCGCTCCCAGTCGCGACAGCGTTGACGAGGTTGAACAAGGCCATGTGCTCGGGGGCGCTGCACAGTTGCGTGAGATGGACACCGCTGGGATCGCTGCAATCGAACCCGAGCAGCTTCATGAGGGTCGCGTTGACGCTCACGACGCGCAATTGCTCATCGAGGAAGCACAGCCCGACGGGTGCGGCTTGATAGAGGGTTTCGAGCTGATGCCAGCGTTGGAACGGTGAGTTGTCCAGTCCGCTGCCGCCGTCGACCCAAACTCCCAGCTTCTCCAAGTGCTCGCGCGCCTGTTCTATCGAGCCCGGCCGGCCCAGCAGATAGCCCTGGCCGAACTGACAGCCTAACCGTGTCAGAAGGGTCGCCTGTTCCTCGGTCTCTATGCCTTCGGCGAGTACATGCAAGCCCAGACTCTGGCCCAGGCCGATGACGGCGGAGACAATCCGAAAGCTGCTTCGGTCCGTGCCCATGCCCCGAACGAAGCTTCCGTCGATCTTGATTTCATCGAACGGCAGCGCCTGCAACCGCGTGAGGCTGGAGTGCCCCGTACCAAAATCATCGAGCGAAAGACTGGCACCGGCCTCCTTGAAGGCCCTGAGGGTATCGTGCGCAACTTCACTATCGGTGAAAAGTGTGGTTTCGGTGATCTCGAAGCGCAATCTCCGCATGGGAAGCTCGGTCCGAGCCAAGGCCTCGAGTGTTCGCGTCAACAGAGTCGGATCGAGGAACTGCCCGGGCGACAGATTGAAGGCCAGCATCAGGTGATCCGCACAATCTCCCATGGCTGTGGCCACATCGTGTAGCAAGTGCAGGAAAAGTGCATCGAGCAGGCCCGCGGCCTCGGCAACCGGGATGAATTGGGCCGGTGGAATTTCTCCATGTGAAGGAGAACTCCACCGAGCCAGTACCTCGAACCCAGCAACGCGGCGACTACGCAAATGGATCAACGGCTGCAGTGCGGGCCAGATTTGACCAAGCCGTAACCCTTCCTCCAGCGCTTGACCGGAAATGGTGTCGTACATCTGGCTGTATCCCTAGCAGGTGACGGGTTCAACGACTCCCTAGCTGCCCTTTTACCACGCAGGCGAACGAAACGTCGCGATCAGGCGCAGAACTCCAGGCGTGTGCCTGCGCTTGTCGGTGCGACCGCCCACGCAAGCCGGAGTTCGCCGTGTGCGCTCCTTACGCCCGGCTCCAACATGCGGCAGGCCGCGTTCTGTTCGAAGACATACGAAGTTACGCGCTCGAACGCATACACCCTGATGTTTCAGCTGAAGCGCGAGCCACTGCGGTGAAGGCCATTGATGCTTTGAAGGTGAGGGCTCCGGCCGGCGACTGGTTACTCTGCGCCGGGGTCGGCGTTCTTGACGACTCGGGTCGCACAGATCCAGGCGATGAGCCCTACGTCGAGGCGACGGTACTGGGCATACCCTACCCGCTGTACGGCGAACCATTTCCGGCGCACGTCGCTGCGTACGAGAAGCAGTTCGGCGGCGGTTGAGCGACTGCTTTCCGGCGTCGAGATTCGCACTTCGAATGTCGCTGATGGGTCGGTTGCAGCCCAACAGGCCCGGCACTCGACAGACGAAGACGCCTCAGCCGATGTGGTGACTCGCCGCCGTCGTCACGCCCAGCTTCTCGAACAGCGCCCGATCCTTCTCGACATCCGGGTTGCCCGTGGTCAGCAGCTTCTCGCCGTAGAACACCGAGTTCGCGCCGGCCAGGAAGCACAGGGCCTGGACGGCCTCGCTCATCTGCTGGCGGCCGGCCGACAGGCGCACGCGCGCCAGCGGCATCGTGATGCGCGCCACGGCGATGGTGCGGACGAATTCCAGCGGGTCGAGTGGCTTCTCGTCGGCCATCGGCGTGCCTTCGACGCGCACCAGTTCGTTGATGGGAACCGACTCCGGATACGGGTCGAGGTTGGCCAGCTGGGCGACCAGGCCGGCGCGTTCGCGGCGGCTCTCGCCCATGCCGACGATGCCGCCGCTGCACACCGAGATGCCGGCGCCGCGCACATGGCCCAGCGTGTTCAGGCGGTCCTGGTAGTCGCGCGTGGTGATGACGCGACCGTAGGCCTCGGGGGCGGTGTCGAGGTTGTGGTTGTAGTAGTCGAGGCCGGCTTCCTTCAGCGACTTCGCCTGCGGTTCGCTGAGCATGCCCAGCGTGCAGCACGCCTCCAGGCCCAGCGACTTCACTTCGCGCACGATGGCGGACACGGCCTCGATGTCGCGATCCTTGGGGGCGCGCCAGGCGGCGCCCATGCAGAAGCGCGTGGCGCCGTGTTCCTTGGCCGTGCGCGCCGCGGCCGCGACCGCCTCGACGTCCATCAGCTTGGTGGCGTCGACGCCGGTGTCGTAGTGCACCGACTGCGGGCAGTAGCCGCAATCCTCCGGGCAGCCGCCGGTCTTGATCGACAGCAGCGTGGCCAGCTCGACCTGGTTGGGCGCGAAGTGCTCGCGGTGCACCGCCTGCGCCTGCAGGATCAAGTCGTTGAACGGCAGGTTGAACAGGGCTTCGACGGCATCGACGCTCCAGCGTTCGGTGTGTGCGTGGCCGCAGGACGTGTCGACCGTCGCTGCGGGTTCGCGGCGCTGGATGTGGATGGGGGAGACGGATGCGTTCATCGGCCGAATTCTGCCTCACCCGATTGACCCGGCTTCCCGGTCGGGTTCCGCCACGTCACCCCGCTGCCGTTCAGAGATCGACCTCGAGGTTGTCGATCAGCCGCGTCCTGCCCAGGCGGGCGGCGCCCAGCGCCACCAGCGGCACGCGGGCGGCGAGGTCGGCACCGGTCGGCGGCAGCAGGTCCGTGCGGCGGCGGATGGCGATGTAGTCGGGTTGCCAGCCGCCCGCGACGAGCGCGGCGAGCTGTGCCTGCTCGACCGCGGCGACGTCGCGCGCGCCCTCGCGCAGCGCGGCCGCGGCGGCGAGCAGCGCGCGCGGCAGCGCGATCGCCGCGGTGCGCTCGTCGGGGCTCAGGTAGCCGTTGCGCGACGACAGCGCCAGGCCGTCGGTGGCGCGGATCGTCGGCGCGCCGATCACCTCGACGGGCAGCGCGAACTGGCGCGCCATCGCGGTGATGACCATCAGCTGCTGGTAGTCCTTCTTGCCGAACAGCGCGACGGCCGGCTGCACGCACTGGAACAGCTTCATCACCACCGTGCACACGCCGGTGAAGAAGCCCGGGCGGAACTCGCCCTCGAGCAGGTCGGCGATGGTGGCCGGCGGCACCACCTTGAACGTCTGCGGCTCCGGGTAGAGCTCGGACTCCGAGGGCGCGAACACGATGTCGCAGCCGGCCGACTCGAGCAGCTGGCAGTCGCGCTCCAGCGTGCGCGGGTACTGGTCGAAGTCCTCGTGCGGCAGGAACTGCAGGCGGTTGACGAAGATGGTCGCCACCACCGGGAAGCCGTGCAGCGCCGCCTCGCGCACCAGCGCCAGGTGGCCCTCGTGCAGGTTGCCCATGGTGGCGACGAGCGCCGTCTTCGTCGAGCCTTCGAGCACGGCGCGCAGGTCGGCGATGGTGTGGATGACTTGCATGGCGTGTTCAGTAGGTGTGGACGTCGGCCTGCGGGAAGCTGCCGTCCTTGACCGCGGCGACATAGCGCGCGATGGCCGACGCGATCGAGCCGCCTTCGGCCATGAAGTTGCGCACGAAGCGCGGCTTGCGGCCGCTGCCCAGGCCCAGCATGTCATGCAGCACCAGCACCTGGCCCGAGGTGCCGCCGCCGGCGCCGATGCCGATGGTCATCAGCTCGGGGTTCTCGGCGGTGACTTCGGTGGCCAGCGCCGCCGGCACCATCTCGAACACCATCATCGCCGCGCCGGCCTCGGCCAGCTCGCGCGCCTCGCGGCGCAGCAATGCGGCGCTGTCGCCTTCCTTGCCCTGCACGCGGTAGCCGCCCAGCGCATGCACGCGCTGCGGCGTCAGGCCCAGGTGCGCGCACACGGGGATGCCGCGCGCCACCAGGTGCGCCACGATCTCGGCCGTCCAGCCGCCGCCCTCGAGCTTGACCATGCGGGCGCCGGCGCGCATCAGCGCGACCGCGGCGTCGAGCGCCGGGCCCTTGCCGCCCTCGTAGCTGCCGAACGGCATGTCGGCGATGAGCCAGGCCGCCGGCTGCACGCGGGCGACGCACTCGGTGTGGTACGCCATGTCGGCCAGCGTCACCGGCAGCGTGCTGGTGCGGCCCTGCAGGACGTTGCCCAGCGAGTCGCCCACCAGCAGGGTGTCGACGCCGGCGTCGTCGAGCACCTGGGCGAAGGTGGCGTCGTAGCAGGTCAGCATGGCGATCTTCTCGCCGCGGGCGCGCATCTCGCGCAGCCTGGGCAGCGTGACGGCGGCGCGCGCGGGCTGCGCGGACGAGGAAGCAGGGCTGGAATGGGCGCTCATGGCGGGTTCCTGTGTGGCGGGTGGCCGCGTCGGCGCCCGGGCTCGGGCGCCGACGCGGCGCGAGGCGGCATTGTGCCTATCTCCAGGAGACCGGGTGCGCGCATGCGCGATTGTTGGGCAGCCGACCCTAGACCGCGGCCAGCCGGCCCCGGCAGCGCGCGGGCCACAGGCGCACGGCCAGCGCCGCCACCGCGCCGGCGGCGGCCAGCAGCATCACGCCCGGCCAGCCCCAGCGCGCCAGCACCAGGCTGCCGAGGGCGGCGCCACCGGCCATGCCGACGAACATGCCGGTGAACAGCAGGGCGTTGAGGCGGCTGCGCGCGGCCGGATCGATGCCGTAGACCAGGGTCTGGTGCGCGATCAGCGTGGCCTGCACGCCGAGGTCGAAGGCCACCGCGCCGAGCCCGATCACCCACAGCTGCGCGGACGGCGGCAGCCGCGTGCCGGCCGCCATCGCCAGGAACGCGATCGCGGCCAGGCCGGTGCCCAGCCGCGTGACCAGCTCGGAGCCCCGGCGGTCGGCCAGGCGCCCGGCCAGCGGCGCGCCGAGCGCCCCGGCGGCGCCGGCCAGTCCGAACGCGCCGGCGGCGGCGCTGCCCAGGTGCCAGGCCGACGCGTGCAGCATGACGGCCAGCGTCGACCAGAACGCGCTGAAGCCGACGGCCAGCAGGCCCTGCGACAGCGCGGCCCGGCGCAGCGCGCCATGGCGGCGCCACAGCTGCGCCGACGAGGCCAGCAGTGCGACGTAGGGCAGGCGCGTCGTCGGCCGGAAGCGCGGCAGGGAACGCCAGGCCACGGCGGCGAAGACGGCGATGCTCGCGGCCGCGGCCACGAACATCGCACGCCAGCCGAAGTGCGCCGCCACGAAGCCGCTGACCACGCGCGACAGCAGGATGCCCAGCAGCAGGCCCGTCATCACGGTGCCGACGATCTTGCCGCGCTGCGCCTCCGGCGCGAGGGTGGCGGCGGCCGGCACGATGTCCTGGGCCAGCGTGGCCGCCAGGCCCACCGCGAGGCTGGCCGCCAGCAACAGCGCCAGGCCCGAGGTGGCGCCGGCGGCCAGCAGGGCCACGCACAGGGCGCCGGCCTTGGCCAGGATGATGCGGCGGCGGTCGAAGCGGTCGCCCAGCGGCGCCAGGAAGAAGATGCCCGCGGCGTAGCCGAGCTGGGTCAGCGTGGGCACCAGGCCGATCTGGCCCGCCGTCGCGCCGATGTCGGCACCCAGCTCGCCCAGCATCGGCTGGCTGTAGTACAGCGCGGCGACCGACAGGCCGGCGCCCGCGGCCAGCAGGCCGACCAGGGACCGCGTCAGGGCCGGCGTCGTTGCCTCGGGGCTATGCGCGGAATGAATGTTGGACATGGCGTCGGGCTCGGCTCGGCAGGGGATGACCGCATTCTCCCGGGCGGTCGAAGGCCTGTGAAGGCCCGCACCGGGAACAATGGCTATACATTCAGCGCATGACCAAGTCGAGCACCCCCGCGGACCGATTCGAGTTGATGGAAACCTTCGTGCGCATCGTCGATGCCGGCAACCTGTCGGCCGCCGCCGCGCAGCTGGGCACGACGCAACCCACCGTCAGCCGGCGGCTGCAGGCGCTGGAGCGTGCGCTGGGGGTGCGGCTGCTGCGCCGTTCCACGCATTCGATGACGCTGACCGAGGACGGCCAGCGCTGCCTGGAGCGCGCCCGGGAACTGTTGGCCAGCTGGCACGCCTTCGAGGCCGACGTGCGCGGGGCCGGCGACGAGCCCGAAGGCAGCCTGCGCGTGATCGCCCCGCATGCGTTCGGCCAGCAGCAACTGGTGGCGCCGCTGGCCGACTACCTGGCCCGCTACCCCCGCGTCAACGTCGAATGGCTGCTGCACGACCGCCGACCCGACTTCATCGCCGAGGGCATCGACTGCGCGATCCAGGTGGGCGAGGTGGACGACCTGGCCGTGGTCGCCATCCAGCTCGCCGAAGTGCCGCGCATCGTCGTCGCGGCGCCCGCGTTGGCCGCCCTGCTGCCCGCGGCGCCGGCGCCGGCCGACCTGGCCCGACTGCCCTGGCTCGCCCTGCGGCCGTACTACCGCACCGAGGTGGCGCTGGCGTCGCTGGCCGGCGACGCCGCGGCGCGCTTTCCCATCGCGCCACGCATCAGCACCGACAGCCTGTACGCGTTGCGCACCGCGGCGGTGACGGGCGTCGGCGCGGCGATCGTGTCGGCCTGGGTGGTGGCCGACGACCTCGCGCAGGGCCGGCTGGTGCACCTCGCGCCGCAATGGCGCGCCGCGCCGCTGCCGGTCTGGCTGGTCTACCCGAAGGCCCGCTTCTACCCCGCGCGCCTGCGTCGCTTCCTGGACGTGATCCGCGCCCACGCCGCCGACGCGTTCATGCCCCGGCCGCGCGCGCGCTGACGGTCCGTCGGCAAGGGATGCAACTGGCGCCGCGGGCGGCGCCGCTCGTCGCAACCCGGTTTGCGGTGTCCCGGGTCGCTCCTAAAGTTCATTCATCGGAACACGAAACGCGTGCTCCGAGCCACCCACAGACACCAGGAGCCCATCATGAACAGCACCCGCACCCGCATCGCCGCCTTCGCCCTCTCCGTCCTCATGAGCCTGGGCGTCGTCGCCGGCATGAACGGCATCGCGACGACGCAGTACGCGGCTGCGGACAGCCTCGCGATGGCCGCCTACGGACAGGCCCACGTCGCCGTCCAGCACGTGACCGTGATCGGCCGTCGCGCCAACGCCTGAACCCCGGCGCGCGCCCGCCGCGCGCCCACCGCTCCTTCGCAGCCCCGCCTCCGGCGGGGCTTTTTTCATTCCCGGGCGACACGCCATCGGGGCCGCTGGCCGGCCCGCGAGACACGCCGCCGCCACGCTGGCATCATGGCGCCCATGAAGAAGATGCTGCTGTCCCTCGCGCTCGCCGTGTCCGCCGGCCTGGCCGGCGCCGCCGATCGCCCCTACGACGAGTCCGCCGACGCCAAGGCGCAGATCGCCGCCGCGCTGCAGGCGGCCGCCAAGGCGAAGGAACCGGTGCTGCTGATCTTCGGCGCCAACTGGTGCGAGGACTGCCGCGCGCTCGACCATGCGCTCAAGACCGGGCGCAACGCCGAGCTGATGGGCCGGTTCAAGGTCGTCAAGGTGGACGTCGGCAACTTCGACCACAACCTCGACGTGACCGCCGCCTACGGCAACCCGACGAAGAAGGGCATCCCCTCGGCCGTGATCGTCTCGCCCGACAACAAGGTGCTGTTCACCACCCGTGCGGGCGAGCTCGCCGACGCGCGCCACATGAGCGACGACGGCATCTACGACTTCTTCACCCAGGCCGCGGCGCAGACGCGCCAGTGATGCTCAGGCCGCGTGCGCCGGCGCGGCCTTCCAGCGCCGCAGCGTCAGCGCGTTGGTCACCACGCTGACCGAGCTGAACGCCATCGCGGCGCCGGCCACCATCGGGCTCAGCAGGCCGGCGGCGGCAAGGCCGATGCCGGCCACGTTGTAGGCGAAGGCCCAGAACAGGTTCTGGCGGATCTTGGCCACGCAGCGGCGCGAGATGTCGAGCGCGTCGGCCACCAGGCGCGGGTCGGCGCGCATCAGCGTGATGCCGGCCGCCTCCATCGCCACGTCGGTGCCGGTGGCCATCGCGATGCCAACGTCGGCGGCGGCCAGCGCGGGCGCATCGTTGAGCCCGTCGCCCACCATCGCCACGCGCACCGGCCGGTGGCGACCGCGCCCCGCGGCGGCGCCGGCCGCTTCGCGCAGCGAGGCCAGCAGCGCGGCCTTCTCGCCGGGCAGCACCTCGGCGTGGACCTCGGTGATGCCCAGCAGCTGCGCGACCCCTGCGGCGCTGGCGCGGCTGTCGCCGCTGATCATGACGGTGCGCACGCCCTCGGACTGCAGCCGCTGCACGGCCTCGATCGCGCCGTCGCGCAGGCGGTCGCCGAACGCCACCAACCCCAGCAGCGTGGCCTGGCCGGCGGACACCTCGGCCAGCCACGACACCGTGCGCCCCAGCGTCTGCAGCTCGGCCGCGCGGGCGGCCAGCGGCGCGAGGTCCACCCCCAGTTCGCCCATCCAGCGGGCGCTGCCCAGGCGCAGGTCAAGGTCGCGTCCGCCGGCCGGCGCCTCGGGCACGGCGGCCAGCGCCAGGCCGCTGGCCGGCGCCAGGCCCGCGCTCTGGCGCGCGCTCAAGATGGCGCTGGCGGCGATGGCCTCGGCCAGGCGGGCATCGGCGCCCGCCGACGCCGGCTCGGGCAGGTGCACCCGCGCGGCCACGCCCTTGCCCGCCACCGCGCGCTGCGCGCTCGCGGCGGGCACGCGGGCGTGCGTGGACAACGCCATGTCCAGCACGGCCTGCGCCAGCGGATGCGAGCTGCCGCCCTGCACCGCCGCGGCCAGCGCCAGCAGGCGCGCGGCGTCGCCGTCGACCGCCACGCAGGCGACCAGCATCGGCTTGCCCTCGGTGAGCGTGCCGGTCTTGTCGAACGCCACCACCGAGACGTCGTGCGCGATCTCCAGCGCCTCGGCGTCCTTGATCAGGATGCCGTGGCGGGCGGCGACCCCGGTGCCGGCCAGCAGCGCCGTCGGCGTGGCCAGGCCCAGCGCGCACGGGCAGGCGATCACCAGCACCGCCACCGCGTTCAGCAGCGCGCGCTCCCAGTCGCCGCCGACCAGCCCCCAGGCCAGCAGCGTGCACAGCGCCACGCCGCAGACCACCGGCACGAACACCGCGCTGACCTGGTCGACCAGGCGCTGGATCGGCGCCTTCTTCTCCTGCGCCGACTCGACCAGGCGGACGATGCGGGCCAGCGTGGACTCGGCGCCCACCGCCGTGACCGTCACCAGCAGCAGGCCCTCGCCGTTGATCGCCCCGCCGGTGATGCGCTCGCCCGGGCCGCGCGCCACGGGCAGGCTCTCGCCGGTGACCAGCGACTCGTCGACGTGGCTCTCGCCTTCCTTGACCCGCCCGTCGGCGGCGAAGCGCTCGCCCGCGCGCACCACCAGCAGGTCGCCGACGCGCAGCCGGGCGATCGCGATGTCGGCGTCGGCGCCGTCGCGCCGCACCCGCGCGGTGGCGGGCTGCAGCGCCTGCAGCGCGCGCAGCGCCTGGGTGGTCTGGCGCTTGGCGCGCGCCTCGAGCCGCTTGCCCAGCAGCACCAGCGTGATGACGACGGCGGCGGCCTCGAAGTACAGGTGGCCCGGCGCCATGCCGGGCATGCGGGTGCCGGCCCACCATTCGTACAGGCTCAGGCCATAGGCGGCCGTGGTGCCGAGGGCCACCAGCACGTCCATGTTGGCGCTGCCGCCGCGCAGCGCGCGCCAGGCACCGGCGTAGAACCGCGCACCGAACCAGAACTGCACCGGCGTGGCCAGCGCGAACTGCAGCCAGGCCGGCCAGGCCCAGGACGCGCCGGCCAGGCCAGCCAGCATCGGCAGCAGCAAGGGCAGCGACAGCGCCGCGGCGACGATCACCGGCCGCCAGGCCTGCGCCTCGGACTCGGGCGGCGGCGCGGGCAGGTCGGGCGCCCGCGCGCCATAGCCCGCCTTCTGCACCGCGGCCTGCAGGCCGTCGAACGCCAGCGGCGCGTCGGCGTGCACGGTGGCCAGCTCGGTGGCGATGTTGACGCTCGCCTGGGCCACGCCCGGCACGCCCCGCAGCGCGCGCTCGACCCGGCCCGCGCAGGCGGCGCAGCTCATGCCGTCGATCGGGAAGGACCAGTCGCGGCGAGCGGGCAGGACGGAGGCGGGCGGCAGGCGGGACATCGTCGGGAATTGAAGCGCAAGAAGCAGCCAGTGTCGACGGTCTGGCTGTAACGATCTGCGCCGCCGCCAAAAACCCCACGTGCGGGCCGATGTGCACGGCGTTTGCGCCAGGTCAAACCCGCGCGCGATCAGGGGCCGCATCCAGCGGCGTTGGCTGACATGCTGGAGCGGCGCGACACTGTCGCCTCGCCCCTCCAGGAGAACACCATGACCGAATTCCTCGTCGAAGGCATGAGCTGCGGCCACTGCGTCAACGTCGTCACCGAGGCGATCCACCGGCTCGACCCGGCGGCCACCGTCGACGTCAATCTCGGCACCAAGCTCGTGCGCGTGCGGTCCGACCTCGACCGCTTCCTGCTCTCGCAGGCGCTGGTCGACGCGGGCTACGACCCGATCCCGGTCGGCCTCGAGTCGTCCGACCACCTCTGAGGGAAAGCGCGCAATGCCCCTGGTGACCCTGACCGTGCGCCGCGGCAAGGATGCCGCGTTCAAGTCCGACGTGCTCGACGCCGTGCACAACGCCCTGGTGGCCTCGGGCGTGCCGCAGGCCGACCGCTTCCACCGGGTGCTGGAGCTGGCGCCCGAGGACTTCCGCTACGACGCGAGCTACCCCGACCTGGCCGCGCCGCGCACCGACGATTTCGTGCTGATCGAGATCCTGCTGTCGACCGGCCGCAGCGTGAAGATCAAGCGCAAGATCGCCGCCGACCTGGTCGACGGCCTGCGCCGCGCGCCCGGGCTGGATCCGGACAACGTGATGCTGGTCTTCAAGGAGACGCTGTGGGAGAACTGGTCGTTCGCAGGCGGCCGCTTCATCCACGTGTAGCCGAACCGACGACGCCCGGACAGCGTTGGCCATCCGGGCGTCGTCGGTTGCCGGCCGGTCGCGGCCGAAGGCGCGACCGTGGTGGCCGCTCGCTCAGCGGTCGATCGCGTTCTTGATCGCCTTGCCGACGTTGTTCTTGACGTCGCCGGCGGTCGACTGCACCTTGCCCGCGGCCTGGTCGACCTGGCCTTCGGCGGTCAGGCGTTCGTTGCCGACGAGCTTGCCGGCGGCTTCCTTGACATTGCCCTTGGCCGTTTCGACGCGGCCCTTGACTTGATCCTTGTTCATGGTCGTGCTCCTGTGAGTGGGGGGGGGGG
>Ga0265336_10000191_pt1 | contig 42889 bp, 57 predicted proteins | sample 42119metaG_FD_193583 | JGI IMG/M metagenome (GOLD analysis project Ga0265336, IMG submission 193583) | Rhizosphere microbial communities from Carex aquatilis grown in University of Washington, Seatle, WA, United States - 4-21-19 metaG | ecosystem: Host-associated > Plants > Roots > Rhizosphere...
GACCGGGGCGACAGATGACCGAGAACTCATTAAAAGAGCATTAAGCCAAATTTCATGTCGTTCTATATTCGATAGTACAACAGCCACTTTTCAAGACTTGTGGGAAAATAATTCAAATCGATTAGCCGTAGCGTATCCACCGAAAAGCTCAGGACAAATTTACGACTCAAGTGCAGCTGATTTAGCGCTAGCTTCACATCTTGCTTTTTGGACTGGCCAGCATCATGAGCGCATCAAAAATTTAATGATGCAATCTTTTTTAGTAAGAGAAAAATGGAATCGCTATGGGTACTTACGAGAGACTATACAAAAAGCTTGCTGTCGACAAATTGAAGTCTTCAAGAAAGAAATTGCGGCACAAGCGGCACCTGTTTTACCATCTTCTAGATACAGAGCAACGACTCTGGCTGATTATGTACCTGCACAAATTTCCACAGTCACAGGCAAAACTTTAATTTCAGTAGATAATTTAGAAAAAATATTTGAAGGGTGTGTGTATATTTGTGACATACACAAGATATGGGTACCCTCGGGGTTCACTTTATCGCCCGATCAATTTAGAGTAATGTATGGCGGATATACTTTTGCCATGGATTTCTCGAATGAAAAATTCACCTCCGACGCATTTAAAGCTTTTACGCAATCTCAAGCAAAAAGATTTCCAAAAGTTGATTCTTCTTGTTTTTTCACAGATCAACCACCAGGTGCAATTTTAGTTGAAAATAAAAAGAGAGTTGTAAATACCTGGTGGCCGATAGAAACTAAAAAAGTATACGGGGATATAAGTCCATTCTTAAATCACCTCAGAAAGATGTTACCGGTGGAACAAGATCAAAAGATACTATTAAGTTACATGGCTGCAGTTGTGCAATACCCTGGTAAAAAATTTGATTGGTGCCCGGTAATTCAAGGCGTGGAGGGGAATGGTAAGAGCGTACTTTCTTTATGTCTCGTTGAAGCGTTAGGTTACAATTATGCTAAAACTGTCCCACTTTCAGATTTTAGCGAAAGGTTTAACGCTTTCTTATACAAATCATTATTTGTTTGGATCGACGATGTGGGGCCCTGTAAATCTAAAATAGAAGCTATAGAATCACTAAAAACCAAAATTACTGCTACATTTACAAAGATAGAACCGAAGGGAAAAGACCAGACTTTTGAAAAAATATATTGTAATTTCATGTTAAATTCTAATCACAAAGATTGCGTGCAGAAGGCTCAGAACGAGCGTAGGTTCGCAATTTTTTATACAGCCCAACAAAAAAAATCAGATTTAGCCGCATGCGGGATGACACAAAAGTATTTGTCGGCTTTAGAGAGCTGGTTTAAACAAGACGGGTTTGCGATTGTAAATCAATTTTTATGTGACTTTGAAATCCCGGATGAATTTAACCCCACGGGTGTGTGTAAACACGCTCCAGCTACTTCTAGTATTAATGAAGTAGAATTAATCAATACTGATTTTGTTGAAATCGAGTTAAGAGAAGTGATCGAACAAGACACCCCTGGGTTTAGAGGAGGGTGGGTATCAAGCGTCATGCTGGATAATTGGCTAGTCTCTGTGAAATTAGATAAAAAAATAAACCGGCGTCAGCGGTCCATACTGCTAGAAAATATGGGGTATATAGTGCATCCGGGTTTAACAGACGGCCGAACGAACACTAAAGTGATGCCGGATGGCGCTAAACCCAGGCTTTATATACACAAAGACAGCGGGTTGCAAGACATACGTAAAGATATAGCTAAAGAGTATGCTGACGCACAAGTTAAAAATTAAGTTACGTTAGGCTAAAAGACTACATTTTTTAGTATTTTACGATGGTATTATCTTTCTTGACATATCGACTATTGACGAAATAGTCAATAACTTAACTTAACGGAGGGGTTATGATTATACACAAATTTGAAAAAATAGACGATACAAAATTTTTCAAAGATTTGGCTAAAGAAGCATATGGGGTATCCCCGCATGCTTATAAAAATATCATAAAATATGAAAAAATCAGGGATCCTCTAAAATATTCTATAAGCCCGTCGCGACACGAATTAAGAAAATTATTAGATTTTTATTTAAGAGAGAGAGCTTTAGTTGTGTTTCGAACGGCTACCAAAGATTTTTGTACATCTTACGAACGATTAGGGGGTAAAAAAAATGCAAGAATTTTATGTTAAATTCGGCAAAGAGCTTAAGATTAGCCCAAAAATATCGGTTATTGTCATAAAACAGTCACAATGGGGGGTGCAAATAGGCACAATTGCACCTAAAAATGTATCAATTTGGAGGGAGGAAATATATAAAAAAATTAAAAAAGAGAAATAATTATAGGTCGGCCCCGACTTAAATTGATTTTTGTAATTTTTGGAGGTATAATATCTTCTTTTTGTGGAGAGGATATCGTGCAATTTTTAAAAACTTGGGACGACAAAAAATTAATCACAATTTCTCAGGCTTTATATGTTTTTAGCAGAATAGCTAGATGTCGGGTACGACATAAAAATTTTATAGAATTTTTAGCTAATGAGAAAATAAAGTTTTTTTATGAAAATGGCCGCCGCTACGTATTGCACGCAGATATCGTAAAAGCGGCTGAACTGTGGAAACCTGGAGGGATTTTATGAAATTGCTTATAATTTATACAGACCCGGAAAAAATAGAAAGCCTTAAAATTTTTGTTGAAAAAGCACTAAAGCGGTACTTTCTGCTGTCTAAGATAGACGAAATCCAATGCTATGTCGGTACACGGCTGAGAATAGAAGTCACGGGTGACATAGGGCGGTATTCTCACGGTCAACTGCAAAAGCTTAATGGGGAATTATACGAGCTAGAGCATAATATTACTCAAGCTTTTTGCAATGAGGTTCGTACAACTATTGAACACATAGCTAATATTTTGCATATTTCTCCTCGACATGTTCAGAGACTTTGCAAAAAGGGGGTAATACCGGCGCATAAAAATGACGGAAGATGGCAAATATCGTCTGATGATTTTAAAGACTATTTAAATATTTTTTTTAAAAAAAATTATTGACTATTTCGTCAATAATCAGTATTATCATAGATGTCGGTAACGACAAATAACTCACTGATGGAGATTTTTATGAGCATCCAATCAACATTAAACAATTTATGTTGCGGTAAACACGAAGGGGATCAAATATGTGATTATGCTGTAAACAATAACCCTACTACTCTAAATGTTATGACGCCAGATCAGATAAATAAATTTGAAAACGCTTTATTAGAAATATTTAGATACAAAAAATGGGTATAAATCACTAAAGGAGATATGAAAATGAGAAGATTATATAGAGATACCTAAATTTTTAAAGGTATTAAACAATTTTATGCCGTTAAAATATAAATTTGTTCCTGAGGAGATGGGATTTGTATTAATTACATATTTGACCGCTGGAAAAATGGGGTTTAGAGAAAGTAAAAAAAGTCTTTTTCAAAGAATTTTCAACGGTCATTGATATTTAATAGATAAAGGAGATTTACAAACTGATGAGTGTCCGATTTTTATTCGAGCAAAAAAGAGATTGGTGGGTTAGGAGAGCTAACCCTTTGAATTTAAAACAGTTATTTCCACAGAACGGAGGTATTTCTGATAAGGCCTTGCGCGGATATATATCTGATGATTTTTTTAATAAAACTACAGTAGCTGCAAAAATGAAAGTCAATAAAGAATTTAAAAGAATTAGGCGATTAATTTTTTTAGAAACTTTATCGAAATTGAATCTAAATAACTAACACAGAGGGGGAATAGATTATGAATTACTATAATGACTATGATCACGATGATCGTGATGTCTTAAAAGAAGATATCGATCAACTAGAAACATATTTTTTAAGTACTTTTAAGTTTTTATGCTCTGAACCAGAAATTGCTTTTTTTGAAACCCACTTTAGCGCAATGCGGAAATCGTGTTTTCGGCTGGGGCGGCTAAAAACTAAAAAAGAGTTATTAGAAAAAAATTTGAACATGCACTTTTCTGACGTATTTACTTGTTGTCAAACACTAAAAAACAGAGAAGAGGTAAAAAATAATGGCTAGCTATTATGTAGAATTTAATAATGAAAAACATATGTTGCCGGCTATGTCTTTAGCGGGCGCTAAAACTTCAGCCACAGCGGTGTTGAGAAATAATTTTTCAGGAGGAAAAGTCGGAGGAGCAGCTATATTATACGAAGAGAAAATACCAGTCTTTTGCAAAAAACGGCAACGGTATCCGTGGGGGGTGATGTGGGACGCAGAGTGGAAAGCATTACCTGAAAAAAAGAGGGCTGAAAAATGAAAGAAGCTTTGGAAATAAAAAGTCTAATGATAGAGCCTTATGTGACTTTTATATCTGACTTGGATAGAGTATGTAGATTCTATGCAGAAGATGGCTTTATATACTTAGTACTATTCATACCAGGTGGATGCTTTGCAAATCGCGTATTAGTAAGAGATGTAAAAGAAAGAAGATGTTGGCGAGGCCACAGACACAGTATTCAAACAATACTAGAAACTGATGATGTAAAAGAAGTGTGGCTAAAGATCAAAGATCTTGAGTACGTGTAAATACAAGTTCGAATAAATCGTGAGGACACACACATGAAAAATATCACAGTCATGACATTCTGTCAGAAGCCAGTGGCTGAATACTTTATATATTGTCTCACAGCAATAGCTAGGATTTCGTTAATGGGTCGTGTACTGCTTTGTGATGGAATCAGAAGTAAAAAAATAAAGAGGCAAGCGCATGAATAAATTAGATATTATTTTAGGGGGAGCGGTAATTTTATGTATTGTGGGAGTTATTATATTTTGTCATTACTACCCATAATGTAAATTTGGGTCGCAGACGACTTAAAAATAGGTCGTCTACGACTACTCGCAAGAGCGCTTTAGTCGGCGCTTTTTTTACGTCTCCATTTTTATCCGCATTTATATAGTTGAGTTTAGTATGATTATGACATGGGCCTTCTAGGCCCCTAGAAGGCTATTTATGGAACGATAACACGATTCTAGCTCCTCAGGTACCTTTTTAGGGCTAAAAGCGCCCTGAGCGCTGTAAAGCGATTTTTTGATTTTTCCACAAAATCCTTACTAACTATTAGTGAAATTGTATAAAATCTTCTCAATCTCCCCAAAACCCACTTTTGCTTCGAAAAAACGTAAACACGTCACGGGCCACTGCGGCAGTAAGGCGCAAATCACTTTTCCCGCAAAAAAACGTAAACACGTCACGGGCCACTGCGGCAGTAAGGCGCAAGCCACTTTTCCCGCAAAAAAACGTAAACACGTCACGGGCCACTGCGGCAGTAAGGCGCAAGCCACTTTTCCCCCGAAACTACCCCTTTTTTGCATACTCCTGGGTAAAAAACATAAAATATTATTTACGTCGTTAGCGACCTATTATCGTTTTCATGTTGTTTTAGTAAAGTTTTTTTTTTTACCTCCTGGTTAGCTGTTTTCACCTACTATAGCGGATTTTTTTTACTTGTGCTTATACTAGCTATAATCATATTTAATATATTTGTGTAGTTAGAATTAATAAAAAAAAAATACTAATTTTAACTAAACGAAAAAAAACGTCGCAAAAAACTCGCGAATTCTAACTACAGTTAGCATTTCGCTAACTCTTAGCAAAAACGATTTTAAGTTATTGATTTTGTGGTGTCGTATTGTCGGAATCTCAGACCCCGCATTTTTGTGTATATTATATACAGCGGGCCAAAAGTGGCTTGCGCCTTACGGCCCCTGTGGCCCGTTACGTGTCTGTGTTTTTTAGAGGTGAAATAGTTACGGGCCACTTAAAAAAAAAAAATTATCTTACGTATCAGTAAGTTATATTTTTTCACCATTTTTTTAGGTGTATTTTTTTACTTTTTTTACTAAAACTAGCAAATCGCATTTTAACCACCACGTTAGCAAAAAAATATTTGTCAAGTTTATTTTAGGTCGCGATGTCGCATCCTAATTTATTAATACATTTATTAGTTTATATGCGACTATTTATGGTTTACACTATTGTAAAGTAGAAGGCTCATGAATATTCTCACTAAAAATTAGTGAATTTATGGGGTTTTAGGAGGTTTTCGGAAATTTGCTAAATGTAACAGAAAAAAGTGCTTCGAAAATGGCATTTTTTAGTAAATGGGTTTTCAGAAGTACGATTCACCAGTAATTAGCATTTACTAATTTTTAGTATATAAAATAATAATAAATATATTATGGATAATAGGTTGATTTAGTATTGCTTTTTAGAATAATACTAAAAAGGCATCGATAATATGAAAAGCCCGTATGTATTCAGTAGAAAATTGAGTTTGTAATTAAGTCGCAAACGACTTAAAAATATTTTTAGTAGAGAAAGTTCTTGACTTTCCACTTTTTACTGTTCTAGTATACTGAAAACCATTATGCGATGAAAAATAGGAAAAAATTATGCAGAATAGAGATATGAACTATTTGATACCCCAAAATGACTTTATTTCAGATGAACCTGTCCCTAGAAAAACCCTATTAAAATTTAAGGATTTAGCTTATACAGCGGAAGAAGTTAAACAAACAGTCGGTTCTCTTTTAGTAATGACTTTGCCTGAGTTATATCAAATGTATAACTCTTTAAATATTACAGTACTCGAAAAAGCGCTTGCCTGTGCAGTGCTGCAAGGGATCGGGGATGGCGATATTTCTGTGTTAGATACGCTTTTGTCCCGGGCGTTCGGTAAAAGCCGGCAAGCTCCGGAGATCGCTAGAAAAGTTAAATTAGATACGATTAAATCACATATAGACCCCCTGAGTGCCGCAGCTATCTATAAAGAACTGATGGGCTAAGAGTGGATTTTGATTATAGTTCGCCTGACTACACTGCGGTTTTTAATCATAGAATAGAGCGCTTACAACGTATCAGAGAGCAACCACATAAGCTTCCGATGCTTTATAGTTACTATAGAGAACACCCGTGGCAATTCATCAATGACTGGGGTAATACATACGATCCACGGAATTTAGCAAAAGGTTTACCGGCTACTATTCCGTTTTTACTCTTTAAAAAACAAGAAGAGTGGATAAAGTTTGTTTTTAAAAACTGGAAAGACTCGATATCCGCGCTCACTGAAAAATCTCGCGGGATGGGGCTTAGCTGGTTAGCAGTAGCTTTTTCAGCAACAATAGCTATCTTTAATGACGATGTTACAATTTCATTTGTTTCACGGGTTGAATCAAATGTTGACAAAATAGGAGACCCGGATTCTCTTTTTGAAAAAGCGAGAATGTTTATCGCACTATTACCTCCAGAATTCAGAGGAGATTGGATGGCACATAGAGACTCTTCGCATCTAAAAATATTGTTCCCAGCTACAAATTCTATAATCAGAGGGGAAGCCGGTAAAAATGCAGGGAGGGGAGGTCGGGCTTCTATCGTTTTTGTGGATGAAGCCGCGCATTTACAGCAAGCAGAGTCAGTAGAAAAGTCTTTGTCACAAACAACATTTTGTAGACAAGACATTTCTACCCCCAATGGCCGTGCAAACCCTTTTGCTAGAAAAAGATTTAGTGGGGCTTTACCCGTTTTTACATTGCATTGGCGTGATGATCCACATAAAAACAAAGAATGGTATGATAAAATGTGTAAAGTGCTGAATGACCCGGTTATAATTGCACAAGAACTAGATATCGACTATTCGGCCTCGGTCAATGGTATTGTGATCCCTTCGCAATGGGTTCAGGCCGCCGTGGGGGCTTATGAAAAATTGGGTTTAAAAAGCAGTGGTCCTGGAAAAACGGCTATGGACGTAGCGGACGAAGGATTTGATGATAACTCTATTTCGGTCAGGTTTGGGATGGAATTAAAATACTTAGAGACTTTTAGTGGGAAAGGTAGCGATATTTTTAAGTCGGTAATAAGAGCTTATCATATTTGCGATAACCATTCTATAAGCCTCTTGCGGTATGATGCGGACGGTTTAGGTGCTTCGGTGCGGGGGGACTCTAGAATGATTAATGAGCATAGAGCCGCAGAAGGTATTTCAGAAATAATATCAGAACCTTTTCGAGGGTCAGCGCAAGTCGTATCCCCGGAATTGAAAAATGGCACGGGGGTAAAGAATAAAGACAGGTTTCAAAATCTGAAGTCTCAAAGTTGGTGGCATCTGAGGACTCTGTTTTTAAACACTTATCGTGCAATTGTAGAAAAAATGGAGTACGATGTGGAAAATATTATTTCTATAGACCCACGCTTGCCGGAGTTAAGTCAACTGCTTGTTGAATTGTCGCAACCGACTTATTCTCTAACAAATTCGGGTAAAATAGTAATAGATAAAAGCCCAGACGGCTCTAAATCCCCTAATAGGGCCGATAGTGTCATGATTTTGTATTCACCGGAACGATCTAAAGGATTCTTTGATGTTTAATGTATTTTCAAGATTTAAAAAAAATAATATAGCTAGTACCGATACCGAAAAGAAAGAAAAGCCTTTTACTTTTGATAGTTGGGACAAACAAGTTACAGACTTCTGTGTTATAGAAAAACAAAAGCATGATAAGATTTTAGCAGAAGTAAATAAAAACCAATTTAAGCCTTCTTTACCTCCTATGCTGCCGGATGGCGTTACGATGGACTCCGCGCCTCTGGCAGCACCTTATGCTACTTACTCTCCTTTCGTTCCGACGGCTTTACTGAGCTGGTTCGGTAGCCAAGGATATATCGGTTCTCAGTTTTGTGCGATCTTATCGCAGCACTGGTTGATATCAAGATGTTGTACTATACCTGTCGAGGATGCTGTTAGAAAAGGTTATGAAGTTACAGCCAATAGTGGAGAAAAAATTTCGCCGGAAATTTTAAATGACCTTCGGAATTATGACGACAAATATAGAATACACGAAAATTTAGTAGAGTTCGGAAGGAATTGCAACATTTTCGGAATACGAATTGCTTTTTTTAACATAGAGCATGAAGACCCAGAGATGTATTATGAGAAGCCTTTTAATTTGGACGGGGTACTGCCTTATAGCTATAAAAGCATCACGCAAAGAGATCCAAACTGGGTTACACCTCAGTTAGACATAGAGGCCGCTTCAAACCCAATATCTCCATATTTTCAAGATCCGACTTGGTGGGTAGTATCCGGACGAAAACATCATAGAGAGCACTTAGCGATAATACGTACAGAAAACCCGCCAGATTCTTTAAAACCTGCATATAATTATGGAGGGGTCCCATTACCGCAGCGGATTTATGAACGTGTGTATGCTGCCGAAAGAACCGCAAACGAAGCACCCATGTTAGCTGTTACAAAGCGAATGTTGGTACAATCTATGGATGTTACACAAATAATCCCGAACCAACAAAAATTTGAAGAAAGAATGCGGTTACAAGAATATTGTAGAGATAATTATGGGACAAAATTCATAGGCGCTGAAGAGACTATTCAACAGTTAGATACTTCTTTAACAGATTTTGATTCTCTTATAACTTCGCAGTATCAATTAGTCGCTGGACAATCGGGGATTCCGTTAAATAAATTATTGGGTACTCCGCCGAAGGGTTTTAGCTCAACCGGGGAGTACGAGGAATCTAGTTATCACGAAATGCTAGAAGGGGTTCAAATAAAGCTAACTTGGTTTTTGCAAAGGCATTATGATTTATTAATCCGTTCTGAAATTTGCCCGAAATATGGAATAGCCCCTTTTAGTATAAAAATAGTGTGGGAAAAATTAGATTCACTTACAGAACAAGAAGCGGCTTTGGTAAATAAAACTAACGCGGAAACGGACGCTATCTTAATAGCCTCAAATACTATTGATAATGTAGAATCTAGAGATCGTATAATTAAAGATCCAAATTCAGGATATAACGGACTATCTTCGGAAGTCCCCGAAGAACTTGAAGAAGATAGTATAGAAGAACTTGAAGAAGATAGTATAGAAGAACAAGAGAATAACTATTTAGATTCTAGCGCGCTATGAAGATTGTAAAAAAAGGCAGTCGTATATTTACAAGCGCTAAGCAGTTAATGGCTTATAAAAAAAAAATAAAGGCCTGGACGAAGTCTATGCGGCGGGAAGTAGAGCGGCGGGTATTAGCTTTATTTGAAGCACCTGTGGGGGAAGAGTATCGTGAAATACAGAAGGGTCTATTAACTTTAGATGAGAGTATTTCAAGTCAATCTCGAATTTTATTAAATAGCCTAATTAAAAAGTATAAAAAATTATTCAGTACGCGGTCAAAAGAGGCTTCTGAAATTATGGTCCGGGGCATTCTATCAGACACGAAAAAGAATTTAAATAGAAGTCTTAAGCAAGCGGAAAAAGATATAACGGTTAACTCGGGGTTAATCCCGAGCTATCTCCCTGAAAATGTAAAAGAAACGTCAAAAGCGATAGTACTTGAAAATATAGGGTTAATAAAATCAATACCTGAAGAGTATCTGAATGATATTAGCGGCGATGTTATGCGGGGCATTATTGGGGGCGGTAATCTACAAGAAATTAAAAGAGCTTTATTAAAGCATGGTCAGATAACTGAAAGACGCGCGGATATCATTGCCGAAGATCAAGTGCGAAAAGCTACAAATGCTGTGGCGGCAGAAAGGATGAAAAGTTCCGGTATTGAAGTATTCGAATGGATACACAGTGGTGGCGGGAAAACACCCAGAAAATATCATCAAGAGCGAAACGGGAAATTTTACCGTTTTGATGATTTACCCATAAATCCGCAGACCGGCGAGAGAGAAATACCGGGGCAAGCTCCTAACTGCCGATGCACTATGCGGCCTATTTATGAATTTGAACCCGAATTTAGTAAGGCGGAAAAAAATGACGGAAAGAATTGAAGACCTTAATGGCTATATTGAAATCGAAGGGAATCCTATTTCTAGAGTAGGGGTATTTCCGTACTCCGGCGCGCAGATAAAAGCGCCCGGCTTAGATCCAAATAAAGTGTATTATATATATCGGTCTGAAGAAGAGTTAAGCGATCCTGAATGTATCGAGTCTTTTAAATTAATTCCATGGATTGAAGATCATGAGTTATTGGGCAAAAAAATAGGACTAGAATCCTCTGAGAAAAAAAAGATTGAAGGGGTAATTGGTGAAAAAGTATATTACGAAGATGGGTTATTGAAAGCCAATCTTAAAATTTTCACAAAAAGGATGGAAGATGTTGTAAGTAATGATAAAAAAGAGTTGTCAATAGGATATCAGTGCAAGTATACTATGACACCAGGGGTGTTTAATGGCCAGTATTATGATGGAGTTCAGACCGACCTTCGTGGTAATCATTTGGGGTCAGTTAGAGAAGGGAGAAGCGGTCCGGACGTTTCTGTTCTAGACGCTTTTATATTTACTTTTGATAGTGGGGGGATTTTAAACGTGGAATCTGAAAAAGAAGCGAAAGCCGAAATGACGTTAGAGACTTTAGCTGAAAAGTTAATGGCTCTAGAAGAAAAGATATCGAAATTTATGGCTGAAGACGATAGTGTGGAAGAACGTGAAGAATCTTCTTTTACAAAAGAGGAACCTCAATTAGATGAAGTCGAAGAAGAAAAAGAAACTAAAAAAATTGAGGACGAAGATATGAGCAAAGGGAAATATGCGGCTATGGACGAAGCCCTTTTTGCTAAAAAAATATTTAAAGAAATAAGTCAATGCAAAAAATTAGCCGATAGTCTATCTAAAGTAGTCGGAGTTTTCGATCATGCTGAAAAAAATCTCAATGATATCGCAGCTTACGGGGTTAAAAAGTTAGGACTGACGTGTCAAAAAGGGCATGAAATTACTGCTGTCGAATCGTATTTAAAAGCATATAACTCGGGAAAAAATAGAGTGACTAACACAGTCGTCATGGATTCAAAGCCCGCTGGTACTGCCTTTGAACAATTCTCTAAATATTTAGAAGGGGCTTAACTTATGTCGGTACAAACAACTGTTAATTTTTTTGCGGGATTCGGAAATCCCGGTGATTTTTACGATGATAGTCCTCGTCGCGTGGAACCTTTTTTATTGCAAAGTGGCGATCCCACTCAAAATATTTTTGGACGAGCTTGTACTGTAGTCGCCGGAAATACCGGAGGAATTGCGATCGTGGGGGGCACTGGAGTTTTTGCGGGGTTCTTATGCGATTCAAAATCGGTTATCACGAACGGTACTGTTGCTGGTGGACCTCTAGCCGCGACTTTAACTGTTCCAAATAATATTAATGTTCCGCTTTGCAATTTCGGTTGCATCATTGTTAGTTTGCCCGCAGCCGCAGCGATCGGGGATTCAGTTCTATATAATACGACCACGGGCGCTTTGACTACGATTACTCCAGGCGGCACACCTCCAGGTGGTACGGCTTTTGCGCACGCTGTGGTTGATCGATTCGCAATTACTGGGGCTAGTTTAGCCGTTATTCGAATTTCTGTTGTTTCTACGCAGGCTTAATTACTATGTCTACTCAAAATCAAGTATCTATTGAAAAATCTTTCGTCAACCCACGGTCTAGTCAGGCTCTATCAAAATTAAAATTTAATACAGCTATGGAAGCTATTGAATTTGCGACACACCCCGAAGGCTTATTAAAGCGTGGGATCGATGTGAAAAGTATCGCTTCTCATGCGATGGATGCCGTTTTACCAACGAATCAAACTACTTCTAGTATTCCTTTCCCTGTTCAATTTTTTCAAAATTGGTTACCAGGATTTACTCATATCGCAACAGCGAGACGAAAAGCCGATGATCTAGTCGGGCTTTCGACAATGGGGGAATTTTCTGATGAACAAGTTGTACAATCTGTTTTAGAATTGCAGGGCGGCGTTGTTCCTTATACCGACTATTCTAATATGCCTATCAGCAACTATAACATTAATTATCCTGCATATTCGGTAGTACGATTTTGGGAAGGGATTCAGGTAGGGGTGTTAGAAAATGAAAGAGCCGCTCGTGTAAATTTAGATCCTTTTGCGGCTAAAAGAAATGCAGCCGCTATGAACTTAGATATTGAACGTAATTTTATTGCTTTCAATGGATATAACAACGGCTTAAATAACACATATGGGTTTTTAACAGACCCTAATTTATCGGCGTATATCACAGTTCCTGTTGGCGCCGCGGGGCCAACGACTTGGGCAAGTAAGACTTACACTGAAGTCATTGCGGATATTATCTTATTTTTAAGTAATTTAAGAACGGTTACAAAAGAAGTAGTCGACCCGGATCGGGATGATATTACTTTAGCGCTTGCAACAGCTGTAGTCGATCAATTAAGTAAAGTTTCGCAGCAGGGCCAGTCTAATTCAGTCATGATGTGGTTACGAGAGACTTACCCCCGAGTTCGTGTTGTTTCAGCCCCGGAATTAACAGCAGCTAATGGCGGCGCGAATGTAGCTTATGTATACGCAGAAACCGTAAATGATATGTCAACCGATGATCGACGTACCTTTATGCAAGTAGTCCCAGTGACTTTAAAAAGTTTAGGCGTGAGACAAAATATAACTAATATAGAAGAAGGATATGCAAATGCTACAGCTGGGGTTTTTGTGAAAAGACCTTATGCGGTTGGGCGATATACCGGACTTTAATTTTTTATTAGGAGTAAAAAAAAATGTATGTAATTAAGTCGTATCTTACGGGTGCTGTAAAATATGAAGATAAAAGCGGAATAACCGTGGAAGGACGTACTAAAAAAACAAAAGGCTATGGAGAAACTTTTGTAACTGAAGAGCAATTAGGCCTTTTACGATTGAATAGTATTTTTAAGATACATGAAGGAAACGGAAATATCGTAGTAGTCGAAGAAAATTTGGCAGATGCTAAAAAATGAATAAAAATTACATATACTCAACGATGACCGGCAGTGTAGCATACGCATTATATAAACGGTTGCATGGAGAATTAATCCAAGAAGTAGAAGGTACTCGAGTTTTGATTAATGGGAATTCTCATGTAGCCGTGGCTACAAATCCTTTAAAAACCCATTTTATGACGCAAAAAGGAGCGGTAACAGTTGTAACTGATGAGCAATTAGAGCTACTTAAAAATAATCCGGTTTTTGATATTCATCTTAAAAATGGGTTTATTAAAATAGACTCTAAAAAAGACATCGATAATGCAATTCGGGATTTAAATAAAAAAGATAAGTCTGCGCCGTATTGCCCTGAGGATTATGAAAAAAATGGAAGGCGCTATGAAAGTGGGTCTAGAGTTAAAGCCCCCTCCGTCGGAAAAGTAAATGAATGACTTCAGTAACCTTTGACGTTACAAAATTTAGAGCGATGTATCCACAATTTGCGGACCCGGTTGAATTTCCAGACGTAATATTGCAGGGGTTTTGGGATTTAGCTACATGTTACATGTCCGACGAAAATTACGGTATTTTGCAGGGTAATTGTAGACAAAATGCTCTAAATATGCTGACGGCGCATTTGGCTGGATTATCGGGGGTACAAGCGGCCGGTGAGATAACAAACGTAATACAAAATGCGGTTGTAGATAAGACACAAGTTGGTTTTGTGGCACCACCTATAAAAAATTCTTGGCAGTATTGGCTGAATGAGACGCCGTATGGACAACAATTTTTAGCGTTAATGTGCGTCCTATCTGCCGGAGGATTTTATATCGGGGGATTACCTGAGAAGTCGGCATTTAGGAAGGTGTACGGAATTTTTTAATGAAAATAATTCGAACTAAAACTGAGATCGGTAAGAGTCTACAGTCAGCTGTAAAGAAATTAGAAGAAAATACAAAAGTAGGAAAAGTGGGTTGGTTTGAAAATGCAAAATACGATAGCGGGGTTCGCGTCGCGAAAATAGCGGCAATACAAGATAGAGGCTTGTCAGAAAAAAATATACCAAAGCGACCTATGCTCGAACCCACTGTGGCGAGAGAGCAGCAAAATTGGAAAAGAATATTTTTAATGGAAACTAGAAAACTATTAAAAGATGAAATAGGTATATCCCATATCTTAGAAAGGCTAGTTAACCGCGCAGCGGGGGATGTAAAAAAAACGATTTCACAAATTATAGAACCGCCGTTGAAACCCGCCACTATACGAGCTAGGACTAGAAAATATAAAGATAAGAAAATAACAGATACTTTAAGTAAACCGTTGATTGAGACCGGGATTTTATTAAGTACTGTTACCGGAATAGTAATTGAAGAGAGTAGCGATTAATGCGCGTCCCGGGGTCTAATTTATTAAATATCGCGTTACGGGCTATTTCAAAACAAAAAGTAGGTTACTATAAATTTTCAGGTCGAGACTTAAATAGTATAGGACAATATGAAGACACCTATGACGACCCTATAAATATATATGGCAGCTTTCAGGCGGTATCGAGAAAGATGTATGCTCAGTATGATTTGGACTTTTCGAAGTATTATGCGACTTTTTATACTTCTAATGACATCTTAGCAACAGATAGAGATGTGACCGGAGATAAAATTTCGTATAATAATTACACGTGGAAGTGTGAATCTAACAATGACTGGTTCGCACAAGACGGTTGGAAAGGAGTCTTAGTTGTTCGAATAATAGCGCCGTCATAAATATGTACGATAATCAGTTAATACAATTATTTTTACCGATCGTGTCTGAAGGCTTAGTCAGCCAAGGATTCACTAATGTTACTATAGCCGCAGCGGCCCAAAATTTTCAAGAAGGGGTTAATTCGGGCCCAACTGTTTTTTTTAAGAAAATTTCCGATAAACGTTGGGGATGGCCTGAAATAAAATATTGGTGGGATGATACCGCGCAATTAGAAAAAGGTAAAATATCTCAAGTCATGGAAACTACTTTCCGAATGCAAGCGCTGTATAGACAAGACCCGAATAACGTGGACTCTATAACGGCTTCAGATGTTCTAAATTTAGTTGCAATTATTTTACAAAGTGATTCAACTGTGCAACAATTAGCGTTACAAGGGGTAGGAGTCTTAAGAATTATGGATCTACCAGCTCCATATTTTGTGGATGACTTAGATCGATTTGAGTCAGCTCCATATTTTGATTTTATATTAACGCATACTAATTATTTGGATGTTGTGTCGAGTCCGATAACTGATATATCCGAAGGCATTTACAGGGTTTAAAATTATGGCTATCTTATTTTCGAAATATATCCCAATTAATAGCGTGGTGGGGGGTTCTTCGATAATTCAAAATAGAGAACTTATAGGTCGTATTATCACAACAAATCCTTTATTGCCGACTTCTACCGTCGGAGAATTTACGAGCGCTTATGACACGGGTGTATACTTCGGGACAACTTCGGAAGAATACTTACGCGTAAGTAATGCCTATTTTAACTATATAAATTCTAAAAATTTAAGTAACCCAGAAAAAATATCTTTCGCGCGATGGGCAGATGTGGATACAGCCCCTTTAATTTTTGGATCAAAGATATCAACCACCTTAGCTCAATTTCAAGCAATTACTGACGGAGCTTTTATTTTAACCATTTCCGGTACTTCTAATTTAATCAATGGCCTTGATTTTTCAGCGGCTGTTAGTTTAGCGGGAGTTGCTTCAATTATACAAACTGAGATAAGAACTAACACTGGGGCGGAGTGGACTTCGGCAGTCGTGGCTTATGATAATACCCGTGGAGGCTTTAATTTTACGGGGGGTCTAACGGGTGCAGCTACTATTAGCGCTTCTTTAGCTGGATCGGGCACAGAAATATTGAATCTCATCGGCTGGAATACTTTAGCAATTTTTTCGAATGGCGCCGATGCGCAAAGTATTACTGACATGCTGACAGGGTCTACTAATGTTTCTAGTAATTTTGGTTCTTTTATTTTTGAACCGGTTTTAACTTTGGATCAAATTATTGAAGCCACCACTTGGAACAATATAGTGCCTGATCAAAACGTAACTTATCAATATTACGTCCCTGTGTCTATTGCAAATGCCGCTTCTTATTCGGCAGCTCTGATCGATTTTTCCGGAACCGGGCTAGTGGTTTCTGAAATACCTGGAGAGTATCCAGAACAAGGGCCTATGTGTACTTTGGCTACTACTAATTATGCTTCGGAAAATGCAGTTCAAAACTACATGTACCAGATTTATAATTTTTTAACTCCCTCCGTAACAGATACTACAACTTCTAATACTCTAGATTCTTTGCGCGTCAATTATTATGGGCAAACTCAAACAAACGGTCAGCAGATTAATTTTTTTCAAAGGGGCGTGCTGACAGGGACTTCAGAAGATCCTGTGGACATGAATGTATACGCGAATGAACAATGGTTGCGCGCCGCCTTTGGTACAGCTTTGATCAATTTATTATTAGCAGTTGGAAGAATACCTGCAAATTTAGATGGCGAAAATCAAATTAACGCAACTCTTGTGGAAGGGCCTATTTCAGCGGCGCTAATAAATGGGACTATTAGCGTAGGAAAACCGTTAACTCTAGAAAAAAAGAATTTTATAATAAACATTACCGGAGACTCAAATTCCTGGTATCAAGTACAAGCAATCGGATATTGGCTAAACACAACTATTACGACTTCATTAACTTCAGATAATCGTACTGAACAAAACGCGAAGTACACTTTTATATATTCAGATGATGAGGCCGTTAGGAAAATTGAAGGGACTCACGTTCTTATTTAAGCTTTTTTATTTTAGGATATTATTATGACTTATATTCCCGTAGCTAATAGCAAAGTTAGAATTATCGCTTCAAAAAGTTTTCCAACGGGGTTTACGGCTACCGAGTTTTCGGATGACCAAGATGCTTTTGATATCCCTGAGAAACAAATTGCCGATGGTGCCATTGGGCCAAATGGAGATGCTGTTTATTGGTCTGTTGCCGGATTATATGAGACTAATCTAAGCTTTACGCCAAAAAGCGCGTCCGATCTAAATTTATCTATTATTGCTCAAGCTAACACCCCGGGAAAAGGAAAATTAATAGTTAATGACGTAATTACTCTTTCTATAATTTCTGGCGATGGGAGTAGTTATACTTTCTCTGACGGGAAATTGATTTCTTTTATGCCCGCACAAAGCGGAACAAGTGCGGGGAGATTAAAAAGTAAGGTCTATAAATTTAAATTTGCTAACTTCTCTAGTGTGGAGATACCCCAATAATGCAATCTTTTTCAGAAATAAGGTCTCCCGAAGAATTTCAGTTAAATACGAAAAAATTTTATTTATCTAAGTTAACAGCTTCCGAAGGGCGACAGATACTTATAATGTACCCGTCCTCAGCCCCGAGGCTATTCACACATGCTGATTATGCAAATAATGAACAGATCATGCTGCAATTATTCAAGCACGTATTTGTGGAAATAGAAATCGGAAAATACTTAGCGCTTAAGACTTTAGATTTGATCGACAATCATGTGGATAATGCAATCGACTTAATAGCCCTAGAAAAAAAAATGTTCGAGTATAACTTTGGTTTTTTTCTAGAAGGCAAGATCTTCCCTGGCTTGACAGATTTTGCCGTGAAAATAGAGGAATGGGCTACAAAAATTGCGATGAGTTTTTCGGAACAATTATTTCAAGTGGAAAAGCCACGCTCCGTGAATTAAGCACTTATTATTCGCTAGAAGATGCCTTTTATTTGTGGGAGATTGTTGTTACAAACGCATATAATGAATTTTTAGCGGTGCATAAAAAAGGGTAAGAGCTATGGGTATCGCAGAAACTTTTTATATACTCTTTAAATCAAATTCGGATGATTTAGTTGCAGGTAATGAGAGAGCGGAAAAGTCTACAAAAAAAATACAAAAAGAATTAACGGCTACTGGGCAATTATCGGATAAAGTCGGAAAATCTTTCGGAGGCCTTATTGGCGCTGCGGCTAGGGCTTTTATCGCTATAGCGGGGACGGCGGCTTTAATTGGATCAGCAAGAGCTGCGGTAAATTATGCAGATGGTTTAGGCGAACTTTCGGAAGCTTTAAATATAGATATTGAGAAACTTTCTGTGTGGGGGGATGCGGTAAAACGTAGCGGCGGAACCGCTGAAGGGTTTTTTGATACTTTAAAAACAGCGACAGCCTCTTTACAAGAATTCGCAACAAAAGGCACAAGTAGAACCGCTCCGTTCTTTCAAGCTTTAAATATTCGAATGACTGACTCGAAAGGTAAAGTGCGAGAATTTATTGATATCCTTCCAGAATTAGCCGATAGATTTTCTCAAATAGGAAAACAGGAAGCCTTTGGCCTTGGGCAAAAGTTAGGTCTTGATCGAGGAACGATCATGTTGTTGCAAAAAGGGCGTATTGAAGTAGACGCTTTAATAAGAAAGCAAAAAGAATTAGGGATAGTTACAAAAGAAGACGCCGCATTATCTGCTAAATTTAATGATCAATTAGATGATACCTCTCATGCTTTTAGAACAATCTCTTTAAGATTAGGGTTATTGATTATCCCATCGTTGACATCGCTATTTAATAAGCTTGAAATTATTTTTGTATTTTTTTCAAAGCATAAAGACCTAGCGGTTGGGGCGATTATAGGTATCGCCGGGGCTATAACGGCATATATGCTCCCAGCTTTAGTACGTATGGGGGTAGCTAATGTTATTGCTTTTGCTCCGTTCTATGCTGTAGCAGGTGTGATCGCAGCCGTAGGCGCGGCTATAGCCCTTGTGTATGAAGATATCCAACATTATTTGGCTGGTCAAAAATCGTTAATAGGTTATTTATTTGAAAAATTCCCTACTTTAAAAACAGTAATTGAAGCTGTCGGGAAATCGATAAGTTGGTTTTTAGAATCACTATTGTATACCGGAAAATTTATTCTACAAGTGTGGGATGACGTCACAGGAACTTTACGGGACGCGATCGGGATTATTTTAGATTTTTTAGGACTACTAGGAAAAGCGTACACAAAAATAAAACAAGTCTTTACTAAAAATAAGTCCATAGATATAAATTCTACGATAGCGCAAACGGGAAATGCCGCTTTGGCGTCAGCGAATAATTTACCTTTTTCACAATTCAGCACAAGTAATATTTTGAATAGCGCGAGCAAATCTTTAAGCAGAAATATAACTGTTCAAACTGGTAAAATAGAAATAGTGACCAATGCCACAGATGCCGTTGGCGTGGCTGATAGTTTAGGAGATAGTTTAAAAACGGCAATTAGACAAGCTATGGAAAACGCGGATGATGGAGTTGCGATATGAGCCAAGAAGTTGCGCTATTAGCTTCTACTTTTATTCCGGAGGTCCCTTATTCCCAGAATTTAATAGCTGTGTATGATAGTAATTTTGAACAAGTATTCCCGTATGCGTTAATTGCCAAAGTGTCTGTACGACGCCCGACTAAATTAATGGACCACCCTTTAGAAACTGGCACTGAAACAACGGACCACAGAGTAATTTTAAATACTGAAATTGAGCTACCTCTTATATTACGGCCCGAGTACTATAAAGAGACATATAATAATATAATTCATTTGTGGGAGACCGCAGAGTTATTAACGGTTCAGACAAAAGCAAGCGTGTTTAACAATCAAATAATCGAAGAACCGCCGCATGAAGAGTTAGCTGAAATATATAATACGATAATTATAAATTTAAAATTGAGGCAAGTTCAGATTGCGGTTTCTGGGGTTTCAGAGAGCTATAAAAATCCTACAAAGGGGTCTACGATTGACCGAGGCTCTATTAAGAGTGAGCCTACCGAAGCAGTGCAGGAAGAAAGAATTAGCACTTTGGGAAAAATAGTCTATTCTAAAAAGATGTAAGTATGAATATCATCCCGCTAAATCCTACACCGAATCAGTCATTATCTATTATCTTAGATAATGACTTTTATGATATTACTATTAAAGAATGTCGTGGAATAATGGCGTGTGATATTATAAGAAATAATGAAATTTTACAAACAGGAATTAGGATAGTTAGCGGATACCCCCTATTACCGTATTTGTATCAAGTAAAAGGTAATTTTTTCGTATTGACTAATAACGGAGACTATCCTTATTATCTAGAATTCGGGTCTACGCAATTCTTAATATATGTAAATATCGAAGAAGTGGAGAATTTCATTGCAGGAACTTGACCCAAGGCTAATTTCAATTTCCGTAGAAGTTAATGGGAAAATAAAAACTTATGACCAGAATTTTTCAATATCTGCAAAAGGGACGAAATTTGCTAACGAGCTCCAAAATGAAGCGGAAGTCACAATAACAAATTTAAATAAAGAAATCGCTAATTATATACTAACAGAGACGTCTCCTTTCAATAAAAATAAAACGCCGAAAAGAGTTACGGTGCAAGCGGGCAGAAAGTCTTGGGGGCTGACGACTATCTTTGTGGGGGATATAGCGTCTTCTATTATTTCACAACCACCTGATACTGTTTTGACTTTAAGATGTTTGACTTCTAATTTTGATAAAGGGAATTTAATCAATAGATATCAGAGTCAGACCAGTGCATCTCAAATTGCACGAGATGTTTCAACGGATCTGAATACAGTATTAAATTTTCAGGCGACTGATAAACAGATATCGAATTATACTTTTACCGGTGGGGCTTTAAAGCAAATTGGTAAATTAGGGGAAATGGGAGATTATGACGCCTATATCGATGATGGCGTTTTAGTAGTTAAAGATTCTCAGGTTCCTTTAAAAGAGCGAATTACAATTGTTAATTTAAATACAGGCATGATAGAAAAGCCAGAATTTACAGAACAGGGCATAAAAGTTAAATTTTTTTTAGATGGAGTAACAGTACTGGGCGGGGCTTTAAGAATAAACAGTACTACTAATCCGGCGGTTAACGGAGATTATGTGATCTATAAATTAGGTTTTGATATAGCCAGTCGGGAAACGCCGTTCTATTGGATCGCCGAGGCCTTAAGAAAATGAGTAACTCAAATCCGTCAATTAATCCAGCGAATAACGACGTCCTCGCTGGATTGCTAAATTTTACTTACAAAAAATATTTACAACAAACGGATTCTGCTTTGCCTGCAAAAGTAGTATCTTATGATCCACAAACGAATTATGCCCAAATACAGCCTATGATTATGATTGTGGGGACTGACGGGACGACGCAACCGCGTGGAAATATTGCAAAAGTCCCAGTGCTAATGCTGGGGGCTGGAAGCTTTTTCATTAGAGTACCTGTGAAGTCTGGAGATTTAGGATGGATAATCGCAAACGATCGAGATATATCATTGTTTTTAAAAGATTATACTATGAACCCCCCGAATACAAATAGAATAAAAAATTTCTCGGATTGCTTTTTTATACCGCATTTAATGAAAGACTACACTGTGGCCGAAGAAGATTTTAATAATTTAGTAATACAAAATTTAGACGGATCTGTTAAAATAAGCTTAGGCGAGAATACTATAACTTTAAAAGCCGATACGATTAATATAGAAGGAGAATTGATTGTGTCCGATCGAGTGATTGCAGAGACTGATTTCGCTTCAGGCGGAAATATTACTGCGGTTGGCGATATAACCCCACATACTCCGATACCACCATGACGATTACGACTTTAGGCATTAATGATGACAACGACTTATATTTAGGCGTGGATGGAAATATCGTTATGAAAACAGACATAGAAGCGGTACGTGATATTTGTCTGAATGTTGCACGTACTCAAAAAGGGGAATTGATCTATAACACAGATCAGGGCATTCCAAATTTTGAGACCGTTTGGCGCGGAAATCCGAATTTAATACAATTTGAAAACGCTTTAAGAGAAAATTTAGCCGCTGTGGAAGGAGTAAAACAAATTTTAGATTTAGGTCTGGCTAGGTCCGGAGACGTCTTAAATTATAAGGTGCTGATTTTAACGATATTCGGAGAGGTTGTAATAAATGGTAGCGTATAATTACTCGACTTTAACAGGCCTTATTATTCCGGATACCGTAGATATTCGCACAGGAGTGGAAGGGGAATACAAAGCACTGTTCGGCGCGGGATTGAATTTAAAACCCTCTACGCCCCAAGGACTTCTAATAACTGCCGAAACAAGCAATCGAGACGCGGTAGCTAGAAATAATGCGGTTATAGCAAATCAAATAAACCCAAATGTAAGCGGTGGTATATTTTTTGACGGGATTGGTGCGCTAACTGGATTTAAAAGAAATCCTAATTCGTATTCGGTAATACCTGCGGTAGATGTTGCGGGTATACCGAATGCTATTTTACCCGCCGGATCTCTTGCAGGGACTACTACAGGTTTTTATTTTCAAACCGTGAATCAGGTTGCTTTTGATTCAACTGGTGCCGCGAAAGTTAATTTTCAATGTACTATTGTGGGACCGGTTGCCGCTGATATCGGTACTTTAACGATAATCGTTTCAGGGCCTTTAGCCTGGGAAACAGTAAATAATACTATTGCGGCAACTTTAGGGACAGAGGAACAATCTGATGAACAAGCGAGAATTGCTAGACGAGAACAGATTGCAATTCAGGGCCAGGGGTCTTCTCTTGCAATAACTTCTGCAATTTATGCAGTTAATGGAGTGAAAACTTTAATATTTAGAGAAAATACTTCGGCTTCAACTCAAGTGATCGATGGTGTCACGATGGTGGGGCATTCAATTTATTTAGATATCGATGGCGGACTCGATATAGATATCGCCACAACATTACAATCTGTGAAAGATGGGGGTTGTGCGTACAATGGTAATGTAACGGTGAGTGTAACTGACCCCTATAGCGGCCAAATAATTCCGGTACAATTTTCTAGGCCGGACTTAATACCTGTTTTATCACGAGTAACTATCTCTGCGAATGTTAATAATTTAGTCCCTGACCCCGAGCAAACAGTAAAAGCCGCGATTTTAGCTTATGCTAACGGGGAATTACCGGGAAAAAAAGGATTAGGCGTAGGCATCCCCGTTTCCCCTTTTGAATTCGCCGGAGCTATAAATCGTTTAGCCCCACAGATATTTGTTCAAAAAGTAGAGGTGTCTTACTTATCTCCTATAATTTATGTGACTACTGAATTGCCCATAGAAATTTATCAAAAAGCTACTATCAATTCTGGGGCCATACAGGTAATACTAGTATGAGGATCCAACAATTTGATTTTTCGAATAATGTTTTGGATTCTATAATATGGCAATATGACAATGCCTCAAAAATAACAGGGCTTTTGCAATATAAAAATACTTGGCTAACAGAGAACCATACTGCTTTTTGGCAAAATTGGTATACCGACATTTTTAATTTAGATACCGCTAATGACTTTGGCTTAGCGGTGTGGTCTATAATTTTAGGGCTACCGTTATTTATTGAATTAAATCCAGAATCCCCGACAAAACCTTTTTGGGCATTTGAAAATAGAAAAAATTTTGATCACGGAGTATTTTCTAATGCTACTGACAATGGGGGGATTCCAATTTTAACTACAGAGCAAAAAAGAATCGTACTTAAATTGTATTATTATAAATTATGCAGTCGTTGCGCGACATATGGTAGCTATGGTATTCCGAATACGAATATGTTCTTAAATGCGATTTTTAAAGACTACGGACGATTTTATGTGTTAGATGGGTTAGACATGACGATTACTTACGTAATTGGGTTTAATATCGATCCGAATCTTTTACAGGTTTTGAAAGATTATGATATACTGCCCAGGGCGGCCGCAGTCGGAATAAAGCGATACGTTATTTTAACAAGGCCCGTGTGGGGGTTTGGCCCATACAACAAGAATTTTGACAACGGGAATTTTGGCGATGACTAAATATTATAAGTACCCTTTTGCTGAAGCGGGAACTACTGCATCTATCCCCGATGTGGATCCAGGCGATGGAACTGTTAGCTATCAGACTGGATTTGGCCCAGATTATTCAGCGGACCCTGCCACAAATCCTTCAGCTTTATTTGTACCCCGCGCGGAATTTAATGACCTAATGCTAGACGTTACTGATAACATTCAGCAGTATCAGCAATTAGCAGTGCCTGAATTTATTACTTCAATCGATAATTTAGGTTCGCCATTTCCATATGAAGCCAAAGCTAGAGTTCGTTTTTTTAATGCTGAAGGACAATGGGGCATTTATGAGTCTTTAAAAGACAATAATACAGACGTGCCTGAAATAGCACCCTTAACGCCTTCCAAAAATTGGCAAGAAATTGCATATAAGCTGACTGCTACAGATACGGGTACTGTAAATAACATACGGGCTTATACGGGGGCATCTTTACAAGTTTCAAGTTTCGGCGTTATTTTTATTAGTCGAGCGGCTTTTACCAATACTGGCGGACCGATGACAATACAATTGGGTAATTCGGAAGCCGTATATCCAGTTAAAACTTGTTACAATGGGGTTTTTATTGACCCCTTAGCCGGCATGTATGTGCAAGCCTCAATGCATATCCTAATATACTCATCAGGTGGATATATCTTAGCAAACCCCTATCCGGTTTCAGCAAAGGCTATTGTCACACAAGTAACTTTTTCAGGTACCACTTCTCAAACCATAACCGGTCTTTCTACAAATGCTTTAATACAATTTGATCATGTAGATACAGACTCGATGTCATCTTGGAATAACACCACGAAAACAATACTTCCGACGATAGCCGGAAAATATGATATTAGTGCTCAAGTATCCGCAAGCCCTATTTCCTTAAGCAGCCAAATTTTAGCCATCCGTGGATACATTGGAGGCGTTGATATACCTATAAAAGCCGCAGTAAAAAGAGTTTTTTCTGCCTCGGCTACTGATATATGGAATATCTCAGTCAATTCGATAGCCCTGAATGGTACTACTGATTACATATATGCGACTTGGTCGAACAGCGGAATAGCTAGTACAACCATCGGTGATGTTGGAGAATCTTATGACGGACAGTACCTATGTTTTTTAAATTTAACTTTTGTTGGGGAATCTTAAATCATGGTCGTTAAAGCAATTTACAATAATACTTTTACTATAACTCCTCTTACAATTTTGTCCGGTGAAAGTTTATCTCCATTTTTAAATTGTAGAGTTGACTCGGATCTTTCCGGCATGAAAAGTCTTAGAGCTATTCAATTACCTCAAAATTTTCCGGCATGTCAATTAAATTTTTCCGTTGGTTTTTTAGATGACGGCAGCGACTTAAGCCCGATAACTCCTACGGATGGGGTTGACACGGGGGATTTAGTAGTAGATGCTTTTGGGGATAGACAATTTATACCATTTTTTGCAAATTGGTTTGACGCGGCAGCTATAATCCAGATAAAGACGAGTATAGATATGTCTGAAGATGTAATTATTAATGCCATCTTACAGCCTATTTACGGTGGGTACTGATGAGAACCGCTATCTACATGTTACTTTTTATGGGATCTGGCGCGGGAGGCAATATACCACCCATAGGTACTTTTTTTATGATTACCGAAGATGGGGATCGTATGATTACTGAAGATGGCGATTTCATGGTTACGGAGTAAAAAAAATGGCAGATGTAAAATGGTCAGATAACTCAAAATTTCTAATTCGAACTGTTGTTAATGGCACTGATTATGTGACCGGACTTCAGAGTGGGCAAAATTCAAAATGGCAATGGCAAACAATTTTTGATAAGATAATAACCATTCCTAATTTATCACCCGCAGAACTTGTTTATGTTTCTTCTACAGGTAATGATACGACCGGAAATGGCTCTATTAGTAATCCTTATGCGACTGTTAGAAAAGCTGCTTCGGTAACATCTGGAACCACGCTTCTACCAAAGACTATCCTAGTTTCAAGCAGTCTTGATTCACCATCAAATGATGTTATGCTACCAGCTAACGTTAATATTATTGGCGCTGCTGAAAATGTCGTCATAAATGCTTCGATAAATATGGCCGCAGCCAATGGGTCTTCATCCGTCCTATGTAACTTAATTTTTAATTATCTGAATGTTGCCACAGGTTCATCTGCGTCAGAACCTGTATTTTATATAAGTAATTGCACTATTAGAAATTATGCATTATTTGGCAGTAGTTCTCAGCATATAACTGTGTACTTAGATAGTTGTAATTTTGGAAATAATATCAATTCAAATTCTTTTGATAACTGTACTGCATATTCAAAAAGTTGTATGTATAAAGACACTATGGTCGCTATAGCTCAAAATGCTAGGTTCGTGCAAACTAAATTTTATTCTGAAGGCGACTCCTTCATAAATTCTACTTTATTTTCAACATACCAAGATTCGGTGTCTTTTATAAGAGACGCTCTAATAGATAATTGCGATATCGCGCTAAGAAATAGTTCTCAAACATATTTAATAACTTCCCAAGTTTCTGATTTAACAATTACCGCCGCAAATACATCCGTTATAAATACAGATACTTTGAGTTATGTAGCAGCATCTCTTTCGAATTCCGCTGTCCAAAATTTAGTTGGTGTGCCTAATCTACAACAAGTTTATGATGTAGGAGCTTTGATTCAATTAGACGTGAACCCTTTATTGGTTTTGGGATCTTCCGGAGATCAACTTTCTACGACTTCAGAAGAAGGCACTCAAGCCCACGCTCCTTTATATTTTATTGGCGGATCTTATAATATTGCACAAACCGATATTGATAAAATTTTTATTAACTCAGATTCTGTTCCAAGTGGACTTTATGTTGCGTTAGAAACGGGCGGATTTTTATACGCACAGAATTCAAGCTTCTATGCATTTGCTATAAATTCTCCAACAATGACCGTGGTTTTCCCAGCGGGTGTTACGCTAGATGGTGTAGATGCTGCTAATTTTATTTTAAGACAAAATGACTATATCCATTTTATCAGAACTGCACAAAATACATGGGTATCAGATCAAGGATTTACTAAAGATAAAGTTTTTAATTCTATGATTGCAGGATCTGGAATTTCTATAGCGCAGGATGGTAATGGTAATAGCATTTTTTCTTTGAGTGGAACCGGCGCCTCTACAGCTTACGGATTTTTATCAGTTCAAAACCTATCAGCGCAAATAGCATTTACGGATAATACTACATGGATGCCGATCACGGGTGGTTTCTTATATTCTTCTGTTAACAATTTTTCTGTTGGGAACGATAGCTTAAACGGCCCTTTTTATTTGCAATACCTCGGGTCAGAAGCAGGAGTTTTTCAGATAACAGTTTCTTTTTCTTTACAGAGATTTTCATCAAATACAGCTTGTGGGTATTGGCTAAGCGCAGGTTTAAATAATTCCACTCCTATAAATTCTGGAAAAGACCAATTAAGTTTTTGCCTTGACGGAACTGGGTTTGTGGGATTTAGAAATGCTCAAGTTGTCACCTATACAATTCAAGTGCCATTAACTACAGGGCAAAAAATATACTATCTTTTACAAAATGCGGGATCAACTTCTTCGGTTGATAATGATGTTATGCCTAGGCAAACATTATTTACTATTCATAAAATCGGAGACATAGGTGGTTCAACCTCTGGTGTCACTAGCCTCAATGGGCTTACTGGTGATTTAGAAATAGCCGCCGGAAATAAAGCTCTGGTGACTTTACCAGATTCCACGACTATAAAAATTGATTATACCGGAGAAATTTCAGGAAATTTGACTTTTGTGGATACCACGGGGGCTGTTTATAATTTAACAAATCCTTGTCCGAGACAATTTAATTATACCCCAAATGGATCGGGGCAATCCGTTGTACTGCCCCCCGTACTGGTTTCTGAGGCTGTTAATTTATTAAATGTCGGAGATGTGATAACGATAATAAATAATAATCAGACTTTCCCCTTTGACATAAAAACAAATGATGGTACTTATTTGTGCACGTGTCGACCGTGGCAAATTCAAACTTTAATTCTTCAGGATAATTCTACAGCTGCTGGGACATGGTATTTTTCGGAAAGTCCTAAAAATATTCCTATTATTATTGATTCCAGTTCTGTTCAGGTAATGCCAAATATAAAATACATATTAAGAAATGGCTCTTTAACTAGTGTATTTTTACCGGCCAGCAACGGAGATGATGTGGTTGTTAATGAAGGAGATTGGTTTAGCTTTTATAATTTTGGCGCAGGCGGCTTTAAAATATTTCAAAGTGGAAATGGCGCTTTCACGCACGGAGATCAAATAACCTGGCTCTCTGGCCCGGCTGCAACCCGTGGTGCCGCAGGGTATGTGCAGACAACTCAGAATAACTCTTGTATTGAGATAACCTGCGCTAAATTCATTGCAGGCGGGACGGCGGACGATAATGATTTTGATTTTATTGTGACAAATTCGCAAGGGAGTTTTAATTTCGTATGACAATTCAAAATCCACTGGGCATAACGCCCTTAAACGGTCAATTGGTCTCTTCTGATTCAAGCGGGAACTTGAGTAACAGCGGATCGATGCATTGGGATAATACCAACACACGGTTATTGATTGGTACCGCCTCAGGATATACTGGCGTTACCACGGATCGATTAGAACTATCGGGGGGCACTGCAGGAAGTGTCAATATTTTAGAAGTTTATCAATCCCCGCGGTCTTTTTCGGCGGCCGCCAATGATGGATTTATGCTCTTAGGAGCAGCCACTTCCCCAGGTGTCCTGGGCAGTCATGATTATGGCGCTATCGTGATGGGTAATAACCCTAGTGTTAACAATGGCGGGGCAGGTCTTTTTCAATTTAGAGTAGGCGGCACTGCTTCAGCGAGTTCTGCCAATGGTCTATTTTTACAATGCCTCACAACGTCTGCAAACAGCATCAGTGAAATCGATTTTTATACGGGCGCCTCTGTTAAAAGAATGTCGATTGACGGCTCTGGCAATGTGAATGTGGTGAATTTAACCGCATCCCTACCGGTGTTTACCGATGCTTCCAAAAATCTCACCAGTACTGGAACAGTCGGCGCAACCAGTGGCGGCACCAGCCAATCGACTTATACCTTAGGCGATACTTTATATGCCTCTGCCACCAATGTTTTATCGAAACTCACGGGTAATACCACGGCTGTCAAACAATATTTAAGCCAAACAGGTACCGGCTCTGTTTCTGCAGCCCCTGCATGGGCAACCATCTCTGGCGCAGATGTTACTGGCGCCGCACTAACCAAAACAGACGACACCAATGTCACCTTAACCCTGGGCGGAACGCCCGCTACTGCGTTATTAAATGCGTCTAGCTTAACGTTAGGTTGGACAGGGCAGCTATCTATTGCCCGAGGTGGAAATAATGTTGGATCACAGACAACGAATGGGGTTTTATTTAACAATGGCACCCAAAATACAACAAGTTCTAGCTTTAGTTACACGACCGGGCTACTAACATCTACTACGAATTCAGGCGGATTTTCTCAAATCCGGGCACAGTATACTACAACTAGCGGCGTGGCCGGACTGGTTGCGGATCGTTTTGATCAAGCGACAGGAACAGCTAGAATGCAATACCGCACAAATGGGTCAGCGGTATGGTCTGTGGAATTACGTCCTGCTGATGCGTCTTTACATTTTTATGACGAAACGAATTCAACAGATCGAGTCACAATAAGTCAAACTGGTGATCTTACCGCATTGACTGGAAATATTTTAGTAAATACTCCAGGTAAAACAATTGAAATAAAAGAAGGCAGTAATGCATGTAAGGGCACAGTGACACTGGTTGCCGGCGCCGCTACAGTTAGCACTACAGCCGTAGGAACAAATGATATGATAGTCCTTTCTCCATTTACTGCAGGGGGAACACCAGGCAGTATTCCTTTTCCAACTATCACGAATGGCGCTTCATTTTCGTTAGCTGGATTATCGACAGATACATCTACATACAAATGGCTAATTGTCAAAGCCGCTTAATTTTTAAAAAAATATGAGGAAAAAATATGTCAGATTACACTAATTTTACGGGCACTCCACAGATAATTCAAAATCAGGGTGCGCCTTCCGATAATCAGATTTTGACAGAAAGTCAATTAGCGGCTTTTAATCAAGGTATTTTATTATTTTTTTGGGATAGAGAAAATACTGAATTATATTTTTTACAATTCATTGACTCTGAAACAGGACTTCAAACATGGACTAAATTTCCAATGGATCCTGATACTTTAATGTGGATTGGATTTCTCCCGGTACTTCAAAAGCTGTACTGGTGTGTTTCGAATTCTAATCCTTCAGATAACGAAAATATAAATCCGGTATTCTATGATAATTCATACGGCATACTTTGGTGGTGCAGGGTCACGGGTAGTGTTTTTAAAATGACGTCTTGGGATTCCGATGCGGGAACTCAGGTGTGGACACAAATAATTTAATTTTTTAGGAGAGCATATGAAGATTTTTAAAATACCAGAGCAACAAATGGCACAAATAGGAGCAGAATTAGGTGAATGCCCGGCAAAGTATGTTTTTGGTATTATTGAATTTTTACGGTCTTTAAAGCCTGATGAAGAAAAAGAAGATACATCAAATAAGGATTTAAAAGTTTTAAAAAATTCGCCATTGATGGCTTCTGTGGCGGACAGCGCTAATGCAACTCAATCAACAGAGAGTTGATACAACTTTCGTGACGCAGTCTCAGTTTGATAATTTTAGACGTGAGATGCAACAAGACTTTAATAAACTTCGAGACTGCGTCACGAACTTAATTACGGAAATGACTAAAACCATTTATGTTCAAGAAGAATTAACGAGAGAACTTAAAGAAATAACAAGGATTATTAAAAAAATAGAAATTGAAAGAATAGAATTAAAAGCAAAATGGAAAATATTCTGTTATTTTAAGCCTATTTATCAGGGAGTGTTTAAAACAGTATTACTCGTTATTGGATTTTCGATCACTTTTCACAGCGGTAATGATATTCTGAACTGGGTGAAGTATGGTTTTAAAAGTTGGTTAGGATTTTAATTTTAAATTTTTAAGAGGATACAAAGATGCCTTTGAAATCAGGTAATTCTAAAAAAGTTATGTCTGGAAATATTAAGAAAGAAATTGAAGCCGGGAAGTCTAAAAAACAAGCGGTAGCTATTGCTGAAAATAAAGCAAAAAAGTCTAAGAGGAAAGGGAAATAATTTATGCGCTTCGGTATTCAGTATGCATTTCACCCCACTCCGGAAGGTTTTAGAAATGCGGGGGATGTTATTTTAAATAGCCTGGGAATTACAGGGGTCTCTGTTATTTTAGCAAATCACACAACGGCCGGTTTAATATTAACTGGAACAGGATTTTTATTTAAAATAATATCTAACCTATTTACATCTTAAAATTTCTTAAAGCCGATAGGAACATATTTTTTGTGTCTGTGAGACAAATTCTTTCTATCGGCTTTTCAGTAAAAGGATTTACCTTTCCACCAAGAAAATATTTTGAGCAATTGGGACACCGATATCTTTTAAAGTTATTAAGGGTCGTGCCGTACCTGACGGCCAGAATTTTACATGAATCGCAGATAATTCTTTTCATTTATGATACCTCAGTCCAGTCCAACCATTTTTTGCTTTGATGGGCCAATCTTTAGCCCATTCCGGCATTTCTGACATAATTTTTTCAAATTCTTTTAAAGACCCGAAGCCCATTGCACATTCGGCAATAATTTCATCGTACACGTGAATAATAATCTCGTACCCAGCTTCAGTTAATTTAATAATTGCATATGCCAAAATGTCCCTACTTATAGCCTGTATGACATTTTCTACTAATTTACCACCGTATGTGGTCTGCTTAATCCACCCAACGGGTCCGTTTTGTGGATTAGAATTCCATCCACAAAATGCTATCTGAGGGTACCGCAGTTCATTATATTCTATTTTAGCATCGTGGTATACGATTTTTCTTCCAGAAGGTAGAATACAAAATAAAATATTATTTTTAGTAATATACTTTATACCATTGTATTCAAATTCTTTATTAGGATTATAAATAGAATTTCTAGCTGCAGTCTGTAAGCCATCCCACAACCCCACAATTGCCGGATTTGCTTGCCGCCAAGCTTGTACAGCGATATTTATCTCAGGGTCCGATAGATATTCTTGCGCTTTAAATCTTTTCCAAGCGCCTATCGCTCCCTGGTAGCCACTCGCTAATTCTGCGACTTTACCTATTTTTCTTTTTGGATGATGCTCTCCTGTTTTTTCTTTATAGGATATAAAGTCTTCAAAAGGAATTCCACAGATCTTAGAAGCCGTGGCTTCATAAATCTTTCCATGGCTATTAAATAAATCTATACGCCACTGTTCTTTTGCAACAGCCGCTAAAACTACTGCTTCGATAGACGAGTAATCTGAGCAGATTAAATAATTTCCCGGCGCGGCTGTAATTAAACTGCGTAGGCAGCCAGAAATAGCGTCAAGAGCATTCGGAAAATAAAATTCAAAAAACTCCGAGGATTTAGGTTTTGCTAATTGTAAGACCTGCTCAATAGCAGCTATATTCCATTCTTTTTCAATTAAATTTATTTTATTCCCGCAATAAAAACATACTTCCGGGGAACTTGAATATCGGCTACAACTGCATAAATAAACTACAGGACCGGAATTAGGGAAATTATGAGGCTGTAGCCCACTCCCTGTGGCCCTTCCAGTTCTAGCGCCATGATAAATAAAAAGATCATGCACTCTATTATTTTTAGCTACTTGCTTTAACATGGCATATAGTTTTTTAACGGCCGCGCTATTTATTAAATTTCGTATTTCTAATACTCTTTTGACTTTTTCAGGGAGTATTGTCTTATCTTTTAAAAGATTAGTTACGGTTTCTTCAGAAAGATCATTTACGTGAATATGGTACTCATACATCATCCATTTTTTTATTTTAACTATCTCTGACCCGCTATTTACTTCTCCCCCCGTTATTTCTTGTAATTTTGAAATATATTTTATAAAAATGTCATCGACTATTTTAATTAAATTTTTAACAGAAGGGATATCGATATGTATGCCTCGCCTATTTATCTCTTGATCTATCTGCCAGAATTTTAATTCGATTTCGCTTAGATCAGGTATCACAGCGGAAATTTCAGCTTCGACTTTAGTATCTGTGATATTATAGTTATAGAGCAGTTTAGCGTCTTCAGGATCTTCAGCTGGTAAAATTCTTTTTCTGGGATCTGTTTTTGTGGGGTTTTTTGGAGCACTGAATTTTTTTAATAACCTTTGTCCATCTTTATCTTTTTGTATACCTGTTTTTAAAACTAATCCAGCATTAGCTAAAGACCCTGGCAGACAATGCGCTCTTGCTTTAGCCATTGCGCACCTAATTTGACCCCGTGGTAATAGTGGGAATCCATATTTTTTTTCACAAATATTTTCCCACACCCAGGCTTCAAAAGAAACGTTCCAGGCTTCAATTAATAAGCCGTTTGCTAAATGTTCGAATAGGTCGTAGGGCGGGGGATTCCCAGGTATCCATAATTTTACGCCTGACCCATTTTTTAAATTATATGCTAGACTTAAGACTTCCGCATCCGGATGTTCCGTATATACTGCCGCGCCTATGTCTAAAAGCCCTTTGCCTATCCATCTTTGTCCTTCAGTCTCCCACAGAAATCCTGCGGGAGAGTACGTTTCAAAATCGAAATCTGCAATGACCTCGGAATCCCCAAAAACCGTTTTTAATTTAGTACCATACTTTAGTTCATGCGGCGCAGGAGGCGCAGGAATTATCATGCAGATAGTCTACCGTGCTGTATCAAAAGAGCATCAGTCCAATTGGCATCGATCCAGTCTTGATATTTCGTACCTGCTGCATCTCCGATCATAATTTTTGAAGTCACAGAGGGGGGTAGCGGAGCGGGAGGGACAGATAAAATTTGAGGGTAAGGAGCAGGCTGTTGTTCTACTTGTGTAAATTGCGGAGAATAAGCAGAAGGCTTACTTTGTGGGGAATCAGTATTAACCACTTCGGCATTTAATACTGAAACCGGTGTTTGTTTAACATAATCCGGCAAAGGCTCTTGTCCAAATCCTAATTTCTCAGTATCCGGTGATAAAATGATAGGAGCGCCGTACCCGGTAAATGAAACTATGGGACAATTTAAGTAAATACCAGAGTGTATTTGTTGACCGTTCGAAGCCACGTTCACAAAACCTTGCGCATAATTTCCCAGGCTAAACATTTCCGGGGTCACATTTTCTTTTTTTCCATTTTTGTCGCATAAAATTAACGGAAAACCGTGTTTCAATTTTAAGATCCAAGAATTTTGAAAACCGGCACAATCACAAGGCCTTTTATTATTATTATTCGGAATAGTGCTATCCCCGTCAACAATTTTCCAATGAAAATTTGGGTTATCTATCTGCCCATTTGGAAAAAAGGATTTAGCCAAACCATAAATTTTTCCACCCCAAGCAGTTTCGCGCCAATGACTTTCTCCGCATTTCGGAATAGCTAAAGCTACAAAATATTCATTTCGCGGGTCTCCTTTTTTTGTTACTAAAAGATTTCCAGCCATGTCTGTAGTATTTGGTTCACTAACAGAACCTTGCACTAATCTTCCCACAGGTGTGATAAAAGAATTTTCTTTCATAAAATAATCCTCATGATTGATTGAAAAGTTGTTGTAAAAAGTTGTCTTTGACTTCAGTTAATTTTAAAGAGCTTTGTGTGCGTGTTGAAAATTTGTCAACAGTCTTGTCAGGAATACCTAGGTTTTTTGCTTGCGCTGGCGTTATTAACTCTGGAGATTTTAACAGGTCGACATTAAATTGTCTACCTAAATTTAGCACTTCTTCAATACCATAAGCCCATTTTCGATTACTTAATTTTGATTTTAAAGTGTAATTTTCTACAGCGATTCCGCGCTTTAAATTATTAACGGCTATCTCTTCTAACGCCATTCTTCGAGCTTCAAGTATCTTTTGTATTTTTTTTAAATTTTGCAATTCTCTTCCCACAGAATCATTGTGCATTATTTTGTTGGGGTCGTGTTTAGCTATATCTGAAATAAAAGCGGCTGAATTTTTTAAAGTTAAACATGAAGTTTTAGCTTTACAGAAGTTACAGTGGGGGCCTGCTGAAGTCTTAGGGTTTTCGGACACCGCTAATTTTTCTATCTTTTTAAGATATGGAAAATACTTATCTTTTAATTGTTCAAAAGTCACCCCCCATCTATCTATGCCTATTTTTGAATTATAGTCACGTGGTTGGATAATAGACAGTATGATACGTGTAGTGGGCTTAAAATTTATAAAATTTTCAGTATGTATAATTCCTGCGGCGTATTCTAATAATTGATAGTTTTCAAATGCAGAAATTGGATAATGCCCATACTTTAAGTCCCACACAAAAAGAGTATCTTGTATTGGTGAATAAACATAACAATCCGGCGTACCTTCACATTGTGCATGAATATTATGTATCTGTAGTTTTTTTTCAATGTTTAGAAGGTGCGGGCTTAAATTCTCTTGTTTAAGGGTTTTTATAACGTCATTAATATATAAGGATAAGTCAGTTAATAATCTAAAATTCTTATTGCACATTTTCAATAATTTATTTAAGTCTTTAGCATATTTATAAGAAGTATTTAAATTTTTTAAAATTTCAGCGGCGATTCTGTGGGCTTCTATACCTTCTTCTGCAGCTGTAGAATATGATGCCACAGAGTTCTGGCTTTCTAATTGAAAAGAGCCTGGGCACGCAATACGCCTAGAAACAGAAGAAGGTGATAAAATAGTCATATTAAATATAACAAATTGAATTTAATTGATCTAATAAAATGGGGATAGCCTCTGGAGATTTACTTATCTCATATAAATTATTAAATCCAAATGGGACTATGACTTCTAAGATCTGTTCCATCGTTAAAGTTTTAGAGACTTTAATACGATCATTGATAATCTTCATAAAATCGTTAAAATTATTAGCCGTGTTTGGGACATTAGCTGAAATATTTTGTAATACCGGTGGTGGCGGAGGTATAATACTCTGCGGAGGTTCTACAAAATCTTGAATGATTTTAGAAGAAGTATCTTTTTGAGAAGCTAAACGCCAAGTCCCGTTTTTATTTTTAGTTTTTAATTTAGCGTGTATCTTTGAATCCCACGTCACACCCGCGGAATCTACTTGATTTAAGTCTATAAAATCTAGATTTTTTAGGGGTTTATTCTCTTCAGATAAATCATCTTGTTCAGAAATTTCTGTTGCCGCGATATCCGAAAGTAGAACGGTACTATACCCAGCTGTCTCATATTTATTACATAACTCTCTAAAAGATTGATACAAAAAAGAGACATCTTTTTCTGTTGAACAAAGTGCACTTAGTGTAATATCTCTTTCATCGATTGTTACTTTCATTTTTATCTCCTGTTTATTTTCATAAATTAAAATCTGGTGCCATTTTCACCACCAGTGCCATTATCAAAGCCAGAGCCAGGGCCAAAGCCATCGCCATAGCCATAGTCAGAGACAGAGCCGCAGTTGCTATCGTTCATTTTTCTCTCGAAGATGTTTGTAAGTACTTAATTTTAAATTAATAGCCAGAACCGGAATCAGAGCCATAGCCAGAGCCATAGCCACAGCCAGAGCCATAGCCATCGTCATAGCCATCGTCATAGCCAGAGCCATAGCCATAGCCAGAGCCATAGCCAGAGCCATAGCCAGAGCCATAGCCAGAACCAGAGACAGAGCCATAATCATAACGGCAGTTGCTATCGTTCATTTTTCTCTCGAAGATGTTTGTAAGTACTTAATTTTAAATTAATAGCCAGAACCGGAATCAGAGCCATTGTCAGAGCCATGGCCAGTGCCAGAGCCAGTGCCAGAGTTATAGCCAGTGCCATAGCCAGAGCTATAGCCAGTGCCATTACCAAAGCCAGAGCCAGAGCCAGAGTCATAGCTAGAGCCAGAGCCAGAGCCAGAGCCAGAGCCAGAGCCAGAGTCATAGCTAGAGCCAGAGCCAGAGCCAGAGCCAGAGCCATCGTCATAGCCAGAGCCATAGCCATAGCCAAAGCCAGAGCCAGAGTCATAGCCATCGTTATATCTATAGTTGCTATCGTTCATTTTTCTCTCGAAGATGTTTGTAAGTACTTAATCTTAAATTAATCGTCAGAGCCAGAGCCAGAGCCAGAGCCAGAGCCAGAGCCAGAGCCAGAGCCATAGCCATAGCCATAGCCATAGCCAGAGCCATAGCCAGAGCCAGAGCCATAGCCAGAGCCATAGCCATAGCCAGAGCCATAGCCAGAGCCATAGCCATCGTCATAGCCAGAGCCATAGCCATAGCCAGAGCCAGAGCCAGAGCCAGAGCCAGAGCCAGAGCCATAATCATAGCGGCAGTTGCTATCGTTCATTTTGTTCTCGAAAGGGTAAGCTAAAAGCTGAGACTAATAATAAACAGAGCTTGAAGCAAAACTAGAATCAGCGCTAGCATCAGAACTGTAGACATTTATGATATCTTCCAGGGATTAACATTTAAAATACTTTCTTTTGCAAAATCTGTAACGGGTATTATTTCTATCACATTGAATAAAGTTATTTCATGTACCGGAATAGCAAATTTGCAGTTTTCCGGGTCTTTAGTCCCTTCCATAGCTAATTGAGATAAAGAACACGCACCGCTCCAAAACCAAATTCTAGTTGCATCTAATAGTATGACCTCGTCTTTATCCTTAGCTTTCAGATACCCTGTGAAAACGCCTGCTGAGTAGGTACGTATCAGTACATAAGTTAATTCGTTCATTTTCGCCTCGTTGTTTGTTGAAAGAAATAGTATTTAAAAGTATATTGACGAACATGTCAACAACTATTTTAAGAGATTATCAAATACATGCAGCTCTATACCTATGTTTTTTAAATCTTCAATTGCTTGTTTCATTTTTAAGTTCCTCTAAATTAAGTTCTTTAATAACATCAATTCCTGAAATTTCTAAAAATACCTTAGGACAAAAATTTGGAAGATTTAAGACCAATTGTCTATCATCATCTGATGTGTTATTCCAAGATTTACGCCAAGCTTCTTTATACCCATTTATCTTTAAATAACCCCCTGAAACAAAAAAATTAGGATTATTTATTTTTTCTTGATCTGTCATATTTTTTTTAGAGATCCATTCAGTTAATTTAAAAAATATAAAATTAGGTTTAATACATTCGCTCCATATTTTAGATGAGCACAATTTATTAAATACTAAAATTTCATCTGGGGTTGTTGTGTTAAAAAATCCACTGTTCCAGTTCCCACTGTTCCAGTTCCCACTGTTCCAGTTCCCACTGTTCCTGTTCCCACTGTTCCAGTTCCCACTGTTCCTGTTCCCACTGTTCAAGTCCCCGCTATTCCTGTTCCCACTGTTCAAGTCCCCGCTGTTCCAGTCCCCACTGTTCCAGTCCCCACTGTTCCAGTCCCCACTGTTCCAGTCCCCGCTGTTCCTGTTCCCACTGTTCCAGTTCCCACTGTTCCTGTACCCACTAGCTATTATTGTAGCTTCATAGATATTAATTTTCTCCTCGTCTTGTTGGCATTTTTCAGATAACCATGGAATTATTTTTTGATTCATTCCATTTCCCCCAAATAATTCCAGGCACGGATTAAATGCAATTTACATTTATGACTAGGAATTTCATGACGGGAAGAAAATAATTTTTTATCACAAGTGTTATCACTACAGGCTATAAAAAATCTACCTACATTTGTTTGGTTACATTCGGCTATGCTATCACAGCATGAACAATTAGCTATTGATATCTCCTCCACTTCCCATTTTTCAAAAAACATACTTGCTAATTCCGCCGGTTTATTAAATAACCAATCTCCAACTGATTTAAAATCAACTGGATCAAATCCATAGCTCAGACTTGGTGTGGGCCTGGGTCTAATTAAAGCCCCGATCTCTTTAGCTATTTTTGCGGCTTCATAAATATTCATTTTCGTCTCGTTAGTTGTTGACAGAAATAGTATTTAAAAGTATATTGACGAACATGTCAACAACTATTTTAAGAGATTACCAAATAAATCTCATCAATCAGATATACGCGGCCTGGGACACACAACAAAATGTTTGTGTTCAATTAGCAACGGGCGCAGGTAAAACCGTGTTATTTAGTAAAATACTAGAAGTGCATGACGGGCATGCCATTGTTGTTGTGCATAGATGCGAGATTCTAGAACAAATATCTATCACTTTAGCAAAATTAAATATTAAGCACGACATCATTGCTTCAGATAAAACTATACGCCGACTTATTTCTGCGCATTTATCTTCATTTAACGAATCGTTTTATCAAGCTCAAAGTAGTATTATAGTAGCAAGTGTAGACACTTTACGTAATAAAGTCGATTCAAGATTTAATTTAGTAACTCTCTTAATACAAGACGAGGGGCATCATGCTCTTAAAAAAAATAAGTGGGGGCAAATAGCGGAACTGTTCGAAAAAGCAAAAGGCCTTTACCCTACGGCTACGCCTTGTCGTGCAGACGGAAAAGGCTTAGGCCGTCATGCGGACGGTATGATAGATTGTCTAATTGTCGGACCTGGCGTTCGTCAATTGATCAACGCCGGCTATTTGTGTGACTATATCATATATGCGCCCGCGGGCGATTTAGATTTAAGTCAAGTCCCGGTTGTCGCCGGCGGTGATTACAGTCAAAAAAAATTACAACAAGCGGTTAAAAAGTCACATATTGTGGGCGACATCGTTAGTCATTACGTGAAGCACGCTAGCGGTAAGTTAGGATTAACGTTCGCCACAGGTATAGAAAATGCTACAGATATAGCTAAAGCGTATAGAGAAGCGGGAGTCCCGGCAGAAGTAATTAGTGGAAAAACTCCGGACGCGATTCGAATAGATTTATTAAAGCGCTTTAAAAATAGAGAAATCCTACAATTAGTGAGTGTGGATATTTTTGGAGAAGGCGTAGATATACCTGGAATTGAGGTTATTTCGTTCGGTAGGCCCACAGAAAGTTATGCAGTTTATATGCAACAATTCGGTCGTGCGTTGAGGCCAATGCCTGGAAAAACCCATGCGATAATTATCGATCATGCAGGTAATGTCATGCGACATAAATTACCCGATACTTTTAGGCATTGGACTTTAAATCGCAGAAATAAAAAAGAAAATAAAAAAGAAGAGAATTTTATAAAAATTTGCGGGAACGAGTCTTGTTGTGCGGTGTATTCTAAATTATTAAAAAAATGCCCATACTGTGGATTTTTCACTGAACCGATTTCACGTGAAAGTCCCGAGCATGTAGATGGGGATCTTATTGAATTATCACAAGAAATCTTAGAAAAATTACGTGGGGAAGTACGACGTATAGATAATGCTTGCATTGTGCCGGGTCATTTAGATATGATCGCTAAGCTGTCTTTACTTAAAAAGCACAAGGAGAGGCAGCTGGCGCAAAAACAATTGCGTGAAGAGATCGCAAAATGGGCTGGATTTGAGAAACATAGAAATAAAGAGGACTCAGAAATATATAAATTATTTTATTTAAAATTTGGAATTGATATATTATCAGCGCAGGCTTTAGGCAGAACAAGAGCTTTGGAATTATCAGAATTAATTAAAACTGATTTGGGGGGCATAGGATGTTCTTAGAAGAATGGTTCAAAAAATATAATATACCACAAGAGGCGATTCATGAATTTAAAGTTATGACGTTTAGAGTAGAAGGGGTTTTAAAAAGTCCGGAGGGCGATTTAACAGAATCTTATATACAAAAAATGATAAGGCTAGAAGCGTGTGCTGTAGGAGGGAGGTTGTGGCGGAATAATGTTGGCGCGGTACATACTTCAGATAATAGATTTATTAGATTTGGCTTAGCGAATGAATCTAAAAAAGAAAATCTAATTTTAAAGTCTTCAGATCTAGTCGGCATAAAGCCTGTTAAAGTCACGCAAGAAATGGTCGGTCGTACTTTCGGACAATTCTGGTGTAAAGAAGTAAAAACAAAAGGATGGCGATATTCTGAGGGTGATGCCCGAAGTCGCGCACAATTAGCGTGGATAAATTTAATAAATACTTTAGGAGGCGACGCTTGTTTCGCTTCAGGAGCTGAGTCAAAGCTATGAGAAAAAACCCAGGTGATCGACGTAGAGAAATTCTGAATTGCGGTATAAAGATTGCTAAAAAATGTGGGTATAAAAAGATAACGATGCAAAAAGTTTCTAAAAAATTAGGAATATCCCCGCCGCTTATGCACCACTATTTTAATAATGTGGAAGAACTAAAAAATGAGATTATTAAAGAAGCTCTAGAAAATGGTATTGTAGAAATTATAGCCCAATTGATGGTATTTAAAGACGCTCGGGTTAATAATATTTCTGATACTACTAAAAAACAGGCCATAGACTTTATTTCATCTTAGACTAAAATTTACGCAAGGATGTTGCCATGAAAAGATTACCGCAAGCTCTTAAAGGGCTTGAAAAATACTCTCAGTTTATTTTGTATCGAGTTATTCCCAGCCAAAAAAGACCGGGAAAAACTGATAAAATAACCGTCGATTATAAAACGGGGCTAAATGTAAATCCGTATACGCCCGGGGTTCAAACCGATTTTACTACATTAGCTAATATACTTCCCGCTTTTTCAGATGACTTTCGGATTGGGTTTATCTTATCGGAAGACGACCCCTTCTTTTTTTTAGACATAGACGATTGTCTCATATTAGAAAAAGATAAGTCAGAATGGAATAAAATAGCAAAAGAGGTATGCTCTACTTTTTCCGGCGCTGCTATAGAAATATCTACGTCTATGCGCGGTCTCCACATCATTGGGAAGTATGCTAAAAATATCCCGCATGCTTGTCGCGATCAGAAAAAATTAAATTTAGAATTATATACTAAAAAAAGATTGATCGCGCTAACAGGTATATCCGCTGTGGGGGATGTGAATTTTGAATGCACTGATAAATTAGAAAATTTAATTCAAGACTATTTCACTGCCCAAATTTCGGAAATTATTAAAAAAGAAAATATCTGGAATTTAACACCGCGCCCGGATTGGACCGGGGCGACAGATGACCGAGAACTCATTAAAAGAGCATTAAGCCAAATTTCATGTCGTTCTATATTCGATAGTACAACAGCCACTTTTCAAGACTTGTGGGAAAATAATTCAAATCGATTAGCAGTA
>Ga0265336_10000194_pt1 | contig 42728 bp, 40 predicted proteins | sample 42119metaG_FD_193583 | JGI IMG/M metagenome (GOLD analysis project Ga0265336, IMG submission 193583) | Rhizosphere microbial communities from Carex aquatilis grown in University of Washington, Seatle, WA, United States - 4-21-19 metaG | ecosystem: Host-associated > Plants > Roots > Rhizosphere...
TTTTCTCCTAACGCCTGGGGTATTGAGCGGCCTGTTCATAACGACAAGCGACGCCAACTCCACAATTCTTGCCGGGTTCTTCCATGTATGAAACTCGGCAAAATTATCCGCACCGATGATGAAGAACAGCTTGGACGAGGGGTATTTCCGATGGAATGTTTCTAAAGTTTCATACGTGTAAGACATGCCTTTTCTCGTCACTTCCATCTCGGAGACGTCAAAATGCGGGTTTAATCTGATCGCGAGCTTCACCATCTCCAGCCGATGGAACGAGAGCCTCTCTTCTCCTTTCTTTTTGTGCGGGGAAATGAATGATGGCACAAAAATCACCTTCTCAAGCTTCAGCTGTTCACAAACGCTTTCAGCAACGATAAGATGTCCGATGTGTGGAGGATTGAACGTTCCGCCAAAGATTCCAATTCGTTGCGTCATCTCTTTGTTCATAAGGCCTCACAATGCTTTCTCATAGACATCCAGTGTCTTTTGGGCTGTCACACTCCAGAGGAACTCCTTCGAATGCTTTTTCCCCTTTGAAGACATGTCGGTTCTTAGCGCCGGGTCCCGAAGCAAATTGATCATTGCGTCCGCAAACATGCCATGATTTTCTGATTTGCAGATCAATGCAGCATCTCCCACGACCTCAGGAAGAGATCCTTTGTCGGAGACAATGACGGGCACGCCGCTGGCCATCGCCTCCAATGCCGGTAGCCCGAAACCTTCATAGCGTGAAGGCAGGACAAACATTTCTGCTCCCTCGTACGCAAGAGCTAGATCCTCGTTTGAAATTCTTCCCAGCAATTTAACTTTTTTTGACAGGCCCAGACCAATTGCTAATTCTTGCACCGATCTGTCTGTACCAGACCGCGCCCCTGCGAACACTAGATCAACATCGGGGAAGAGAACATTGACTTCTTTAAACGCCCTGAGAAGGATATCAAGCCCTTTATGAGGCTTGGTGTTTCCGACAAAAAGAATGTAAGTATGGGCGAGGCTGAACTTTGATTTGAAGTCTTCCATCCGGGAGGGGTCTGCCTTCATATGAAATTGTTCTGAGACCCCGAGCGGAATGACAACGATCTTGTCTTCATGCACACGGAATGTGCGGAGGATGTCCCGCTTGGTAAATTCAGAGACCGTGATCACGAAGCGCGCATCACGAAGCGCGTGCCAGATCATTCCGTATGAGTATGACCGCTGTAATAAAGAAAAGTATTCTGGAAATCGCAAATGAATAAGGTCATGAATCGTGACGACAGATTTCCCTTTGAGTCCGAAGGGAAGCGTATAGTGCGGCGAATGGAACACCGAAACGCCCTGTGCACGCGCTTTGCCCGCAAAAAAAAGAAGTTCGCTTAGAGAATATTTACCATAATGAACCGGAGTAATATTCCACCCCTTCGGAAACGATTCAGTCTTTTCATCTTCCGGTGCGACGAAGAGTGAGAACCTGTGAAGAGTGTCCAATAGGGCGAGCTGCTCAACGAGGTTTCTGATATACGTGCCGATGCCGTAATCGTTATATTTTCGGACGTCGATTGCGATTAATGCCATAGCAGAAATGTATTAAGGAACACAGTCAATAAACAATGTCTCCAGTCTCTGGCATCCTGCCTTCATCAGGCCGGTGGTTCACAGCCATTTCTTCACGGCATCGAATACTTCTTGAACCGTTATAATGTTCATGCAGAGATGTCCCTCCTTCTTATTCAGGCACACACTCGATTCGCATGGGCCGCAATAAACATCTTTCGAAAATGCGATCAGGTCCTCGTCCCGGACTTTTGGTTTCCAACGGAGATAGTTGACGGTGTCTCCGTAAATAACGCACGTCTTCTTTCCCGAATATGCTGCCATGTACTGCGGACCTGAATCGTTTCCGATAAAAACATCGACCTTTTTGATCAAGGCCAATGTTCCGGCAAAGCTTAGTACCCCGGTACAATCTATCAGTCGGCTGCCCCAGGGGAACTCACGCACAAGGTCGCGTTCTTCCAGGGACCCTACCACGAATATCGTTGTCCCTTGTGAAAATTCCCCGATCCGTCCGACCAAATCCTTATACCGATCAATCCCCCACATTTTGGACGAGGCTCGTGTAAACGGATGCAACACTACTGTTCTTTCCCCGGTGTGAGTTTTAAATACTTGTTCAGCATCACGCTCAGCCTGCTCATTCATTCCAAACTCCAGCGTGATATATTGCTGAGATTTCTTGCCGATCAGCCTGAGATTTTTGTCTATTTCATGATCGTCTTTTTCATACCGGAATTCTTTCGCCAGCAAAAATCCTCCCCCTGTCCACCCATATCCGTATATTCTTCCCCCGCCGGAAAGGAAAAGAAAAATAATATTCCGTAAATCCCCACGGAGATCAAAAACCAGGTCTGCCTTCGTTTCCCGTACTGCTTTGGATACTCGAAGAAGTTCACGGATGCTTGTTGTAGTTTCATGATAGAACCATGAGCATTCCATTGCAATAATACTGTCGACAGAAGACAATCCTCGAAGCAGAAATTCCGCCGGACTTGCGCACAATGCTGTGATTCGCGCCGTCGGATATTTCTGCCTGAGAGCGGTAAAAAAAGGGAGGGCCTGAATCATATCTCCAACCTGATCGATTCTGACAACGAGAATAGACTGTGGATCCATCGTCTCATTGCGAAATCGCAGCAAATAGAAAACAATCGAGCCGAGAAGGTCGATGCAATAGACAATCCCAATCTTCCATCTATTTTTAAAAATGTACTTACTCACGGCAAGTTCGCTGAAGACAAGAGCATCGTATAAACGTCTTTTAATCGGGATGCAATGCGTTTGTTGGTAAATAATTGAAGGACACGATTTCTTCCTTTTCTCCCTATTTCTTCCCGAACGGTTTTGTTTGCAAGAAGCGTCTCTAACTTCCGGCGAAGATCGTTGTGGTCTCCCTCCGTAAAGACAAGCCCTCCGTCCCCTATTGTAGACGGAATTTCACCAGAATCTGACCCGATAACCGGTATCTCACATGCCATGGCCTCGACAAGTATTCTACCAAATTGCTCTTTCCACATCAGCGTTGTGCGCGATGGAAGCACCAGGATGTCCAGCGAATGCAGGTAATCGGCAATTTGAGCGTGGGGCACACCCTCTCGAAATATTGTCCGGTACGATATCCCGAGTTCCATTGCCAATGCAGTGAGCCGATCCTTATCCGCTCCTTGGCCAAGAACAAAACAACCTATACGATCGTCCAGTAACGCTACTGCTCGCAGAAGAATATCGATTCCTTTTGCCGACTCCAACCTTCCGATGTAGCCGACAACGCCCCCCGGAAAATCTGTTCTTAGACTTGATGAAGAAGATTCTCTTTTGTCAAATACTTTTTCATCTACTCCATACTGCGGAATTACCGCTATACCGCGGCGAAAACCCCTCCTCCGATAAAGGTCCTTCCCCTCTTCATTACCTGCGATGACGAAAGAGGCTCTCTTGACAGTATACTGCAATATCCTTTCCGAGATCCATCGATAGCGCGTCCAAATATTATCCCACGTGAATATAATGCTCGCAGCGCCTGCGGCTTCAGCAGCGCGTATCCCTTGCCAGCACGCCGCGCTCCACGGCTCTTCTTCTATATGTACAATATCCGGCTTCAGTTGTAAGACCAGGCGTTGGACTGAACCCGGTTTAAAGAAATATCCCCCAACCCGTCCGACAAGATATGCTTTTTCAACATGGAAATGTATTTGCGGACACAGAGGCCCCGAAGCCACCACGTCACGATTCGCCTCGTTCCAATGGCTCGGAACAAGCAAGTGAACTTCGATATCTGGATACTTTGCAAGCTCACAGAGTTTTTGCTGATACGATTGTACAACGCTGCTGTGGGAAATAAACAGTACTTTCATTTCCCAGTATCTCCTGCAGCAAAGTGCCTCACTTGTTCCAACATGATATTGACGACCTCAACTTTCATGGCTCTGCAAAGGATAAGATATACCATGCCTCCCAGCAACAACGGGATTGCGAGCTCCAACAGGTTTTCGCGCAAGCCTGAAAGGGGCGCCAGATGGGTCAAATAGTGGTGCGAAAATTCCACAACGATACTAAATCCGGCGGTGGCTGCACAGATTTTTGCAAGTGTCCGCGAGAGTTCCCGAACGTCCATACTAACCTTTGAGCGAAGGTTGAGAAAAAGAAGCAGCGAGTACAGCGTGGAGGTGAGTGAAGTTGCCGCGGCAACACCGAGGAAGCCGAATTCATGTGATAACAGAAGCATTGCGCAAACATTGAAGACAATTGCCATCCCCCCCATCTTAAGCAGGGAGGAGTTCTTTCTGAAAGCCTGATAAAACCTTGGAAGGCTCGATGCGCATGCCTGTCCCGTAAGACCAACGGCATAAAATGTCAATGCCTGGCTCGTCATCATAGTCGACTGAGCATCGAAAGAGCCTCGCTCGAAGACGAGGTGGACAAGCGGCTTGCCCAGAAGAACGAAGGCCATCGTCGCCGGCGCAATGACCGCTGAGAGGCCTTTCATCAGCATGTTAAAGATGGAACTTATCTTTTGTCGATTGTCCGACGTAAAGCTTTCGGACAGGGTCGGAAAGAGAACGGTATTAATCCCTACCACGAGAAAATTGACAAAAAATGCCGAAAGCTTGAATGCAAAATCAAGGGCAGAAAGGCTGCCCGGTTCAAAACCTGAGACGATGCGTTTCTCGATGAGGACATTCAATTGATTCAGCAGAGAATAAAATATCAACGGGGCGGCCAGAATGACCATGCTCTTGATCACCGGGTGCGACGGGTTAAACCTCAACGAGTAGCCGGTTTCGCGGAGAATCACCACCATCTGAACGATAACGAACAAACCGATCCCAATGACATATCCGAACGCAGCAGCGGCAATACCGTATGACCGTCCTATCAGGAGCAGGAGCGTGAGCGTGCCGGCATAAAGAAACATTCTTTGGAATGCCGGAAGGACGAAATACTTGTTTGCGTTCAGAACGTTTGAGAGAAACAGGGAGATGAGCGTAAGAAATATTCCGAGAGAAAGAACGCGCAGAAGAAATGTTGCCATCACACGTGTCTCTTGTGAGAATCCACCTGCAACTGCATCCATAAGAAACGGGGCAAGCACACAGACCGTTCCAGCAATTGTAAACGAGACGATGCCCATGAAATTCAATCCGACACTGAATATCTCGGCAGGAGTCAGCCACTTGCGCTGTTCATGAAAGACCGGTATCACGATTGCGCCGATGATCGTCGCTAGTTCCAGAGTCATCATTGTGGGAATGACGAGGGCCATCTTGTACGCATCGGTGGACGTACTTGTACCGAACTTCGCCGCGATGACCATCTCCTGAGTAACGTTGAAAAGCTGGCCCGCGACGGTTACCACCGCAACGACTCCGACGGCCCGAGATAAACCGCCCTTAAGCCCCATTGAGGTTTTTCCTTAAGTATGCGACGACATTAAATCCCTCAATCCCGGCCTTCGCAGCTAGTTCCAAGGCGTTATGGAACAGTCCTCTCAAGAGCTTGTGACGGCCCGGAATCCATTGCAAAAAACGTCTTGAAGATGCATCGATCGTTAACGGGAAATAGCCGCAATTCGTCGCGAGAAGCCGCAGATTTCTGCCGCTAAAATATAAGAGATGTTCGGGAGGTATAAAAAAAATATCGCGAGGCTTTCCGGGAAACCGGTTCCGTAATTTGTTAGTGTTCGGAGTTGAAAGACAAAGAAGACCGTCGGGCTTAAGCAAACGCCGGATCGTTCGAAGGAATTTCGCAGGCTCGGCCATATGTTCGATCACTTCCCACGCCGTCACTACATCGTACGATTCCGGCGCGACCGGAATATTGTCCACTATGCCGGCAAAAATATTTTTCTTCAGGCGAGCCGATGCCGCCCGCGCTGCCTCCGACGAGATGTCGATGCCGTCGACAACATATCTTCCCGTCTGAGATGCCATTTCAAGAAATTCCCCCGTAGAACACCCTACATCGAGCAAACGTCCCCCTTTGGGATGGAATCGATTAATCTGTTCAAGCTGATAGCTGAACTCTTCCCTTCGGAAGTCGTCCGTATTGCTATATCCGGCATATTTCTCTCCCGGGTCATAGAGATGCTCGTAAAATTTTGTCGTCTCGGCGGGGGATCGATAGTTATCGCAGAAAATCAATCCGCACGTTCTGCATTTCACGAGACGATAAGATTTAATCGAGATAAATTGGTCCGCAGCGGCTGATGAACAAACTGGACATTCCATTCAAATGCGAGAGCGAAAGTGCGTAAGGGCGGCCTGAAGGTCTTTGTCTCCCCGGCCGGAGAGATTAACGATAACCGTGTCGCTGCTCTTCATGGACGGAGCAATCTTCGCCGCGTGCGCTATTGCGTGAGCAGATTCCAACGCAGGGATAATTCCTTCGATCCGCGAAAGAAGCAGCATGGCGTCGAGCGCCTCAGTATCGGTGATAGAGACATACTCTACCAGCTTATTATCCTTAAGATAACAATGTTCAGGACCGACTCCTGGGTAATCAAGTCCTGCAGATATTGAATGGGCCAATTGAACCTGACCGTGTTCATCCTGAAGCAGGTATTGCATCGCCCCGTGCAAAACTCCGCGCTGTCCCTTCGCAAGTGCTGCCGAATGTTTTCCGGTCTCGATCCCTAGGCCTGCCGCTTCCACCCCTACAAGCCGAACTCCCGGAACGTCATTTAAGAACGGATAAAACATCCCCATCGAATTACTTCCTCCCCCTACACACGCAACGATCACCTCGGGAAGCTTTCCCTCCACCTCCAGGATCTGGCGGCGAGTCTCCTGCCCGATGACGGACTGGAAGTCCCTCACCATCATCGGGTACGGATGCATGCCGACAACGGACCCGATAATGTAGAACGTCGTCTCGACGTTCGTCACCCAATCGCGGATGGCTTCGCTCGTTGCATCCTTTAACGTCTTGCTCCCCGATGAGACAGGGCGCACTTCGGCGCCGAGCAGTTTCATCCGATCGACGTTCGGGGCCTGCCGCTCCATATCCTCCTCGCCCATGTACACAACGCACTGAAGTCCGAACAATGCGCAAACGGTCGCCGTCGCGACCCCATGCTGACCCGCTCCCGTTTCGGCGATGATCCTTTTCTTCCCCATCCTTTTGGCGATAAGGATCTGCCCCACCGTGTTGTTGATCTTGTGCGCTCCGGTATGACAAAGATCTTCGCGTTTGAGATAAATCCTTGCTCCGCCTGCGTGCGACGTAAGCCGGTCGGCGAAGTACAGCGGGGTTTCCCGGCCAACAAAATGTTTGAGATAATAACGGAATTCTGCTTGAAAGTCTTCGTCCTCGCGGAGCTGCAAATATCGCGTTGTCAATTCCTCGACCGCAGGCAAGAGCGTCTCGGGAATATATCGGCCGCCGTACACTCCGAAATGGCCCGATGAATCGGGAAGGTCCTTTGGATACATTGTCTTTTGGGAGTTCTGCATGGTCCTATTTGCTGATGTTCGCTTCTCTGGCACGTTGAATGAATTCGCTCATTTTTTTATGATCTTTTATCCCAGGGCGCAATTCCACGCCGCTGCTGACGTCAACACCGTATGGGAGTACTTTCCGAACTGCGTCTGCAATATTTTCAGGTGTAAGTCCTCCAGCAAGTATTATCTTGCCGGACTGCTTCGCTATCACGGCCAGGTTCCAATCAAATGACTTACCAGTCCCGCCATATTCATCGGTCCGGAAAGTGTCCAGGAGATAACTGTCGACGAGGTACGCCTTCATCTCTGCGATCGATTCCTTGCCAGCGACATGAATCGCCTTCAGTACTGGAACGTAGTATCCTGTTACATCGTCGGGCGGCTCATTGCCGGAAAACTGAATCGCGGTAATTCCACTGCGAACGATCGTTTTATCGACATCTTCCCGTTTGGGGTTCACGAAGACTCCCACACGCAGAATCCTGAGCGGGAGTCTTGCCGCAATCTCAGCGGCTTTTTCGGGAGCAATGTACCGCTTGCCTTGCTGATAGAAATTAAACCCGATGGCATCTGCCCCGGAATCAACAGCCGACAACGCATCCTCAAGAACTGTCACACCGCAGATTTTAACAAAAAGGTCTCCCATTCTAATGCGCTTCATCCGTCTGAAGCAGATCTCGAAGAGCTTTTGTGCGATTTTGCTGCGTCATCAGATACTCCCCCACAAGGATCGCATCGAACCCCGCCTGACGAAGCTGATCGACATGATGGGCGTTTCGAATCCCGCTTTCGCTTATCGCGACGGTAGCATTCGGAATAAAGCGCTTCAGCATCAGCGATGTTTCTACGTTCACTTCGAATGTTTGAAGGTCTCTGTTGTTGATGCCGATCAGGGTCGCCCCGCAGTTGACGGCGCGGTCTATCTCGGTCTTCGTATGGCATTCAACCAGGCAATCGAGGTCGAGGTCCCGTGCCAGGTTCTGAAATTTCAGAAGCTCCGATTCGCGAAGCGCTGCAACAATAAGCAGGATCGCGTCGGCTCCGATGATGCGCGATTCGTAAATTTGATATTCATCGACGATAAAATCTTTTCGCAGCACGGGCAGCGCCACGTGTTCCTTCACGAGCTTGATGTACGCCGGCGAGCCCTGAAAATATTTCTGGTCGGTCAGCACCGACAACGCTTTCGCTCCTCCAACCTCGTATTCACGCGCGATCTTCTCGGGGCGGAACGTCTTCGCGATCACGCCTTTAGAGGGAGAAGCTTTTTTGATCTCTGCGATACAGGCGAATTCATCCATTTCTCGGGAGCGGATGGCTTCCATAAAGCTTGACGTCGGCGGCGCTCCTTCAAGGCGTTCCACGACGTCGTAGAGCGGGAAGCGGACTTTTTTTTCAGCGACCTCTATCCGCTTGTGATCCAGAATTTCCTTCAGTTTATTCATCGCTCCGCTCACTGTCTGCACCTCCGGCCATTTTCACCTTCACCTGGCGGATTCTCCGCTCATTTTTCTTCACGACCACAAAACTCAGCTTGCCGAAGGGGATCTCCTCGTATAGATCCGGTATCCTGCCGGTCTGCTTGTGGAGAAACCCGCTGATCGTTTCATAGTCGGCATCGTCGGGTACGGCAGAGTGAAATTTCTCATTAAAGTCATGGACGCTCATTCCGGCATTGACAACGACCGAGCCGTCGAGCGACGTTTCGACATCGCGATGGTCTTCGTCGTATTCGTCCCGAATCTCGCCGACAATTTCCTCCAGGATATCCTCCATTGTGATGATCCCTTCGGTCCCGCCGAACTCATCGATGACAACCGCCATGTGCTGCTTCTTCGTTTGAAGCTCACGCATCAGAACGCTTATTTTTTTCGACTCGGGAACGAAATACGGCGGACGGATGATATCCTGGAGAAGGATAATGTCGCGATGCTCGAACATGCTCAACAGATCCTTCGTATACACGATTCCTACAATATTGTCGATCGTCCCCTGATAGACCGGGACACGTGAATATCCTTCATCAATGACGACACGGATGAGTTTGTCGCGCGGCACGGAGAGTTCGACGGCAACCACATCGGTCCGCGGAACCATGATCTCTTTGACCGTCGTGTCGGTAAATTCAAGTACGCTTTCAATCAGCTCGCGCTCCGTCGAATCGATCACGCCGCTTTTCTTCCCCTCTTCGAGAAGCTGCTTCACGTCATCCTCAGAGTATTTCTGACGCTTTTTCTTCGAAGCGCTTAACAGGCGCGCGATGAACGAGCTCAGGTACGGATGCGGTTTCGAATCACGATCGATTTTTTCACCGTTGCTCATTCGGCTCCATCTCATGGTCGCTGATAGCGAGGCGTGGGCAAGCAACAACCTTGTTCTTCTTCATTCCTGGAATACCGGCTTTGCCCGGATTCTGGTATAATTGATACTGCATATTTCTTCGTTCCTGGTCTTTCATAACCTAATTCGTAGCATCAACGAGTTCCTGCAGTTTTTTCGAAGCTCTTCGGGAATCGATCGATTCTTTCGCCAGCGTTACCCCGTCGCGAAACGACGCCGCCTTGCCCGCGACATAAATTGCAGCGCCGGCGTTAAGAACGGTGATATCCCGCTGCGGAGTCTTTTTGCCGTCGAGGATGTCCCGTACAATACGCGCGTTCGCTTCTGCGTCGCCGCCGACAACCTCGGCGAGGGTACCCTGCGGAATTCCCACCGACGAATGATCAAACTCGTAGGACGTCACAGATCCATCCTTCACTTCGCTGATCGCCGTTTTCCCCAATGTAGAAATCTCATCCAGTCCTCCTTCACCATGTACGACCATCGCTCGTTCTGTGCCCAGATCAAGCAGAACGCGGGCGAGCAGCTCGGTGAGCCGCTTATCGAAAACGCCCAATACCTGCCGCCGGGCTCCGGCGGGGTTCGTGAGAGGTCCGAGCACGTTGAATACTGTGCGAATGCCCAACTCGCGCCGCACTGGAGCGGCATACTTCATTGCACCGTGCATCAGCGGCGCAAATAAGAACGCCATGCCGACGCTATCGAGACATTGTTCGACTTTCTCTTTCGGTATCTCAATGTCGACGCCCAGCGCCTTGAGAACATCGGCGCTTCCGCACTTGCTGGAAATGGCGCGATTACCGTGCTTCGCCACAACAACCCCTGCGCCGCATGCAACAATCGCAGCAGCAGTTGAGATATTAAACGTTCCGAGAGAATCCCCACCCGTCCCGCATGTATCGATAACATTGGAATGTTTCGTTTCGATTTTTGTCGATTTTTCCCTCATGGCTTGCGCACAACCTGAAATTTCGGCAACGACCTCGCCTTTCATCCTTAATGCCGTTAAAAACGAGGCAATAAGCATCTCAGACGCATTCCCGCACATGATTTCCGACATAGTGTCGTACGCTTCCTGCCTCGAAAGGTCCTGCTTTTCAATCAATTTTCGAATCGATTCACGTATCATTTGTCACAATGTAACGTATGTGGGCCAGATAATCAATTTGGGGAAATTTCCGGTAGTGTTACAGTTTCAGCTCCACCGCATTTGGCTCAAGGATGTTTCTCGTTCCCAATCTCCGATTGGAAACGTAGTGACCCTGCCGCTCGGTGTCTTCAGACGAAAAGACGAGATATGCAAGTTGCTCCCAAACAGAGTTTGGGAGCGAGAATGGAAAATCTCAAACTGTAACACTGCCAAATTTTCAGTATGGGGAGCTTTAGTACACCACTTCTTCCAAAAATAACCCCTGGGGAGGAGCTGCCATTCCAGCCCTGCGGCGGTCCTTCGCGTTAATGATCTCCTTAAACGTCTCGATGCTGATATGTTCTCTTCCTACATCAACGATTGTGCCCACCAGGGCACGAACCATCCCGTGTAAGAATCTGTTCGCTCGGATAGAGAAAATCAATTCTCTTGACGTGCGCGCCTCCCACTCAGCCTGGATGATGGTGCATAGATAGTTATCGACCCCGGAATTGGCCTTGCAAAATGACTGGAAGTCTTTCGTTTGAAGGATCATGCTGCTGGCCTCATTCATTAATTCAACATTCAGGGGATAGAATAGCTGCCAACTGAACTTCCTGTCGACAGCCGTCGGCGACCTGGATATGAAATAACGGTAGAATCGTTCTCGCGCGCTGTACCGGGCTGAGAAAGTTTCTGGAACCTCTTCCGCTGAATGGACTACGATCTCGTCCGACAACAGGCCGTTCAGTGCCCGCTGCAAATCATTCGTGCTTATCGTCGACTCTATTTTGAAATTAGCCGCTTGCCCTCGTGCATGAACACCCGCATCGGTCCTTCCGGCCCCGGTAACAGTCACGAGTTCGTCGGTCAGCATTCGAAGGATGGTCTCCAGCTCTTCCTGAACGGAACGCCCGTTCGATTGCCGCTGCCAGCCAACAAAATCGGTTCCATCGTACTCGACAACGATCTTGATGTTTCGCATAGCTTCATCTCTCTAAAAAAAAAGCCCCGGTTTGTTCGGGGCTTACGATCCTTGTGGGATGATACACATGAATCAGAAATGTTGTGTATACGTCAGCCGCATTCCGTCGATCTGACCAGATTCGCCGATCAAATTAGGCTCGAGCTGCCAGGAGCCAAGGCCTAGATCCGCATTCTTGTTGTAATGCCTGACAAGCCGGGCAGCATTGACGGCACTGATGATGTGATTCATAATTACCGCTCCGATGACAAATTTGGAGTTATTCAAAATCTTGTCGCTCGACACACGCATCGCTCTAAAGTGCTGCCGGTCGGCGTCGGTATCCCAGATCCAGGAATACCCTGCCGCAGGATCATAAACGTTAGCGAGGTCCCTTTCGCGGAGCTTCTGGTCGTTGTAATCGTAGACGTTGTTAAAGTTTCCCATGTTGACAAAGAACTGGTCGTTCTTTCCGGATAACGAAGCGCCCGCATGAGCCGAAGCATATTGCCGTGCGTCGCTTTGGTACCAATTGCCGTATTGCTGGAACGATGCATACGTCAGCCATAGCGTGGCTTCCGCAATAAGCGAATATCTCCCGCTCGCAAAATCGTCGGCGTACCATTCCCCCATGCCGGGGAGAAGCAGAGAATAGAGAACTGCTACCGTTTGCTTCTTCTTGGTGACTGTAATGTTGTCAAGAGGTACATTCGGAGTACTCGATCCTCCCCCGGACATTAAGGCCAGATCGAAGCGAAGCAAACGAGGTGACGTCTGTCCCCACGAAAAACTATTGAAAGCAACAATCGCTGCCGCTAAAATAATTATTGGTTTCACGGTTTCCTCTCTTGAAGTACTGGAGTGAAAAGTGCCTGTTACAATAGAGCTATCACTTGTACCAAGTCTCTTGCTTCCTCCGTTATTGGACCGTGAATAAAGGATCTGCAGCCCGCGCCAACGCTGAGGCCTCCATCCCTCTTGATGCACTGAACCCGGCGCTCTTTACGAAGCCAGTGCATCCTTCAGCAGTGCGCTGCTGAAGAACAACTTCTGCGAGGGAATGCTCCAGCGAATCGTGATAAGGAACAAAGACGCGTATATAATTTCCCGTATAACCCGAAAGCATATTGTTCTCGACGGTATTTTCAATCAATACCTTCTGTGTTGTGTGCAGCTGCGAGAGATAAAATGCCTGTTTCTTCTGGAGTCCTAAAATCCTCAAGAACTCGCTCCGTTTATATCTGATACGAGGTTCGACACGCCCCTCGAGTTCCAGGGATGGTGTATTCGGACGTTCGGAATATGTGAACACGTGAAGATAGCTGATTGGCAGATCGTGAATAAAATCGTACGACTTCATGAAAAGGTCGTTGGTTTCGCCGGGAAATCCAACGATCACATCGGCGCCGATGCCTGCATCCGGCGATTTGCGGCGAATCGAATCTACAAGTTTTCTGTAATCGAACGAGGTATACCGGCGGCGCATCTTTTTCAAGATCTCATCACTGCCGCTCTGGAGCGGGATGTGAAAGTGGTTGCAGATTTTTTTCGAGGCAGTCCAAAAATCAAGGAGTTCATCCGTGAGGAGGTTCGGCTCGATCGAGCTGATTCGTATTCTCTCAAGACCCTCAATCGCATGAAGCTGTTCCAGCAGCTTGATGAGCGATGTTCCGATGTGCTTCCCAAAATCTCCGACGTTAACTCCTGTCAGCACGATTTCCCGGTATCCCTGATCCACCAGATGCACAGCCTGCAGTACGCAGTCTTCGATCGACTGGCTCCGGCTTTTCCCTCTTGCCAGCGGAATTGTGCAGAACGAACAATTGAAATCGCAGCCGTCCTGTATCTTCAGGAACGCACGTGTGCGTTCATCGACACCGCCAGAGTATGCCGGCCCAAAATCGGACGCGCTGCTGATTGGGGAAACGAAGACGCGCGGCGAGTCGTATTTCCGAAAATTCCCCGAATAATCGAAGAGACGAAATTTCTCACTTGCACCCAGAACCAGGTCGACGCCGTCAATCGAAGCGATCTCCTCCGGCTGCAGCTGTGCATAGCAGCCGAGCACGACGATGAAAGCATCCGGAGAAACACGCCCCGCCCTCCGAACAAGCTGGCGGCATTCGCGGTCAGCCCGTTCTGTGACGCTGCAGGTATTGATAACGCTGACGTCCGACTTCTCGCCGAACGGGACAATAGTGAACCCCTGCTCAACAAATTGTTTTTCCAGGCTTGCCGTTTCGGCGTAGTTGAGCTTGCATCCCAGCGTATGGAAAGATACTTTCTTCATCCGTCGACAAAAAACGTCCTATAAAAAAAGAGTCCCGATGGTCGGGACTCTCTGTAACGCCAGTTCCGATCTTTACCGAAGCGAAGCTTCTGCCGCAGCAGCCCGTTCATCCGGCGACGGAGCCACAGGAGCCGCATCTTTCAGAGTGATTGGAGGCAGCTTGTGTGCCGAGACGTAATCGTCGACAAGCTTCTGTTCCTTCCCGCGCAAGAACTCGACCACTGATAGCACGATCTTCTTGCTGTCACGGTCAAATTCTATGACGGTCAACGGCAGGGTGTCGCCCATCTGAAATGCTTCGGCAATATTCTTGATCGACGTCTGTGAGAGCTGCGACAGCGGGACGAACCCGTCGACGCCGAGAGGAAGTTCGACGATAACGCCCTTCTCGATAATTCGGACGACTTTCCCTTCGACTTCGGTACCAACTTTGTACGAAGTCGAGAACGTCTCCCATGGATTGTCGTTCAATTGTTTATGCCCGAGCGAAATTCTCCGCTGGTCGACATCAACGCCGAGGATCACGACGTCGATCGAATCACCTTTCTTCACGACTTCTCCGGGATGACGGATCTTTTTGGTCCACGAGAGGTCTGAGATGTGGATCAACCCGTCCACGCCCTGCTCCAATTCCACAAACACGCCGAAGTTCGTCAGATTGCGGACAATGCCGGTGTGCTTCGAACCAACCGGGTATTTTTGGAGGAGTGAAAGCCACGGATCGGGCTCAAGCTGCTTGATACCGAGCGAAATCTTCTTGTTGTCTTTATCGAGAGACAAAATGATGGCGTCGATCATCTGACCCATCGAAACGATCTGTGAAGGATGTTTGACGTGCTGTGTCCAGCTCATCTCTGAGATATGAATAAGACCTTCGATTCCCTTTTCGATCTCGATGAATGCACCGTAATCGGTGAGCGAGACGACTTTGCCGTTGACTTTCGTCCCGACTGGATATTTGTTCTGAATGTTTTCCCATGGATGCGGTTGAAGCTGTTTGTATCCCAGCGAAATTCGTTTCTTCTCTTCATCGAAATCCAACACGACGACGTTGATGGTCTGATCGAGCTTTACAATTTCTGAAGGATGGTTCACGCGGCCCCATGACAGGTCCGTGATGTGAACGAGTCCGTCGACCCCGCCCAGGTCGATGAAGACGCCGAAATCCGAAATGGCTTTGACTGACCCTTCAAGGATCTGTCCTTTTTCGAGACTGCTTAAGATCGCCTTGCGTTGATCTGCCATTTCTTCTTCGACAAGGATCTTATGGCTGACAACGACATTTTCGGACGGATGATTGATCTTCACGACGCGGAAATCCATCTCGCGTCCAATCAGTGCGTCGAAATCGCGGATAGGCCGGACGTCGATCTGCGACCCCGGAAGAAATGCGTCGATTCCCATAAGGTCGACGACGATACCGCCTTTGATCCGGCGGAGACAACGCCCTTTGAGCACTTCGCCGCTTTCGAACGAACGCGTGACACGCTCCCAGATGCGCATAAAGTCGGCGCGCTTTCGAGACAGAACAAGCTGCCCATCTTTGTCTTCGATGCTTTCGAGAAATACCTCGACTTCGTCGCCGATCTTTACATCATTGATGTTTGGGAATTCGTTGACCGGAACAGTCCCTTCGGACTTGAACCCGATGTCAAGTGCCACTTCGTTGTCCCCAATGTGGACAACGCGGCCTTTCACGATCTCTCCCTGTGATATTTTACCGAGAGTCTTCTCGTAAATCGCCGCAAGTTCCTTGAATTCCGATTCCGTATATCCTTTTTCTTCTTCGAATACCGGGGGCGCTGCGTTTATTCCTTTAGACATTACATCTCCTTTAGATCCCACTGCTGAGAACTGCTTGTCGCGAGTTATTGCTTCGAACGATCATCGGATCCGCCGCAACGACCAGCCACAAGATGTTTGATTAAGTGAATGAATATAGTGATTAAGATGACCTTGAATAATTATGCCGTAACAGAAACCATTGCTTCGACAGAAACTTTTATCCGATCCATCAGCCACTGCGGCGTCGATGTCGCACCGCTGACACCGACCGTCTCTGCACCGATGAACCATTCCGGCTGCAGTTCCTTCTCATCTTCGACGAAATATGTCCTCGCGTTTTCTTCTTTTGCGATCTCGTACAGAACTTTTCCGTTTGAACTTTTTCTTCCGGCAACGAAGATCATAACATCGTTCGACCGGGAAAACTCACGAAGCTTTTTATCGCGGCCCGACACCTGCCCGCAAATAGTATCCTTTGCGTGGAAGTCGACGGCCATTTCCTCGAACGTTCCTACCTCAAACTCAGCCTTGATGCGGGACTTTATCACATCCCTGATGAGATAGAACGTGGCTTTGTCCATCGTCGTCTGGGAGAAAAGCACCGTTCTCTTTGTCAGGTCGAGTTTGTCGACCTCTTCTCCCGACTTGATGACGATCGCCGTCCCATTCGTGTGACCGACGAGCCCGACCACTTCCGCATGATCTTTCTTCCCGAAGATGACGATCTGGTAGCCGTTGTCGTAGAATTTCCTGATGCGTTCCTGGACTTTCGTCACCACCGGGCACGTCGCATCGATCAGTTCGATGCCGAGTTCTTTCGCCCGGCGAAAAGTCTCGGGGGGTTCTCCATGCGCGCGGATGAGAACCTTTGCATCCTTGACATCCTTGAGATCATCGAGCGATATAGTTGATAGTCCCTTTTCCTTCAACCGGTCAATCTCGACGGGATTATGAATAATATCGCCCAGCGAATAAAGCTTTCGCGATTCCTGCAATTCCTGTTCGGCAATGTCGATGGTTCGAACGACGCCCCAGCAAAATCCGGAATTTTGGTCGACCGTAACTTTCAACTCAGTTTCTCCTTCGCCTTCTTCACAATAAATTCAACTTGCTCTTCGATGGTTAGATCCGTCGTATCGAGAAGGATCGCATCATCGGCCCTAGTCAGAGGGCTGATCGACCGGTTCGAATCTTTATTGTCCCGCTCGGCCATTTCTTTCTCAAGTTCATCGATCTCCGTCGCAATCCCTTTTGCCGCCAACTCTTTGCTGCGCCGAACAGCGCGCTCCCGGGGATGTGCAAGCATATAGATTTTTACATCCGCTTTGGGGAAAACAACGGTGCCAATATCTCTTCCCTCAAGGACGATCGCCCCCTGCTTTCCCATCGCCCTCTGTTCTTCAACCATAAGCTGCCGGACTTCAGGCACCATGCTGACGGCACTTGCAGCTTTCGTAACAACCGGAGTCCTAATTTTTTCTGAAACGTCAACGCCGTCCAACTCGACTCTGAAGCTCCCCTCTTTTGGGATCAATCGAATCCGGGTCCTGCGCGCCTCCAATGCGACTTCTCGAGCATCCTGCGGGTTGATTCCCTTTTCAAGCACCTTCAGGGTCATTGCGCGGTACATCGCGCCGGTATCGACATGCAAATATCCGAGACGCGATGCGACAAGCTTGGCGGTCGTACTTTTACCGGATGCCGCCGGTCCGTCAATGGCAATAATGAGGCGCTTCAAAGTCTCAGATTTATGTATGGACATGAAATATAGCAATTTTCTAAAATGGAGGCAACATATTTTTGGCTGGAAATCGGGTACAAATCGCTTGTTTCAAACGCTTTTCCCGTTTACCTTGGTGTTGCCTTGAGAAAACTGACGCACGAAGAAATTTCGCTAAAACGGACCCCCCTGGAGGATATCGCCTCCCGTTCCCGGCTGCCATTATACGCGATGGTCGATAATGTGCGGAGCATGTATAATGTAGGGTCGATTTTCCGGAGTTCTGATGGAGCTTTGATAGAGAAACTGTTTCTTGTGGGCTTTACTCCGCATCCGCCGCGGAAGGAAATCGACAAGACGGCCCTCGGGGCAACGGCGACGGTGCCATGGGAGTTCCACAAAGATCCTATGGAGGTCATCGCCCGGCTGAAAAAAGAAAAAATAAAAATCTGCTCGCTCGAACTAACCACCGAAAGCAAACCCTATTACGATCTTAAGAAGGAAGATTTCCCGCTTTGCATTGTCGTAGGAAATGAGATCAACGGGGTTTCAAAAGAGATCATGGAGCAAGCGGATATGGCCATCGAAATCCCCATGTTCGGAAACAAGCAGTCCCTTAATGTCGCAGTTGCTTTCGGTATCGTCGTGTACGACTGCGTCCGCGTACTCACGGTGCCGGACGCACCTACGCCAGCGTAAAGTAATCGGTTTTCTCCAGGGTGTGAATCCGTATCACGCCTGTTCTCACCAGTGTCGTCAATATCCGCGAAGCTCTGCGGTCTGATACATTGATGAGGTGTGCGTACTCTTTCACACTGATCCGCTCTTTTGTCTCAAAATAGGCAAAGAGGCGTCTTTCGTTTTCACCAATTGAGATCGTCAGCGGGGGTCTATCCTGCCTCTCGTTCCTCAGAACCTTGATGACCTCCCGGCTTGCAAGAACCGTCTTGTCATTCACTCTGATGAAAACTTTGTTCTCTTCTCCGTCCTCGCTGCTCAGAAAGTAGTGCGGTTTATCGTCGCTCTCTTCCACCGATGCGGCAATGACGTCCTTGCTGTTAAAGGGCACGATCGCAATGGCCGGCTCGATCGGCGGGTCGCAGAAGTGATTCCCTGCAAGTTCGATCAGGTCGAGTTCCGTTTTCTCGCTTTCCACCCCGACGATAGAGCCGTCGTCATCCACACCGAAAAGGATTGTCCCGCCTTTCGTGTTTGCGAACGCGATGAGCGCGCGGGCGATCTTCTCCGCCGAGGAGATCTTTCGTTTGAACTCAACTTGAGACCCTTCTCCTCCAATGATCAACTCTTTGATATCATTTGCCTGCATTCAGTATCCTCGAGCAGTCATGCGTTCCAAGATGATTGATGCCCGTCTATCGACATATTCAGACGGTTGGTTGGGCTGGTGCCGCAGCGGACTGGGGATGACCGCTGCAAGCCGGGCAGCCTCTTCACGAGTGAGCGAGGAAGCCGATTCGCCAAAATATTTTTTCGAAGCTGCTTCCGCTCCGAACACACCGTTGCCCCATTCGATAACATTCAGATATATTTCCAGGATCCGTTCTTTCGAGAGGACCCGTTCCATCCGAAGCGTAATAACAAGTTCCTTAAGTTTTCGAAGAGGGTCTTTCGACGTCGACAAGAAAAGGTTCTTCGACAGCTGCTGGGAAATCGTGCTTGCACCGCGTGCAGCTTTTCCTTTTTCAATGTTCTTGCTTATCGATTCTTCGACTTCGTACCAATCCACACCACCGTTTTCGTAAAATGTGCCGTCTTCAGAAACGATCACCGCGTGCACAAGATTGGGAGAGATCCGACTTAGGGGAATCCATGATTGTTGTTCATGAAATGGTTTCCCCGCTTCGGCGGCTTCACGCTCCCGCTGCATCATGAGCGCGGTCCGGTGCGGGTTCACCCTTTCCAATTCCTGGAGTCGAACGTTTGGAAGCGACAAGTATTCGAGCGAGAGCAAAACGAGAACGCTGTACGCAACCGTCCGCCAGGGATGCTGCCGCGACCACTCGACTGCCGAGCGTGTTCCGGCTCTCAGGGCGGTGCGAATTTGAAGAAGCTTGTTGTCCGCGAAATCTCTCAGCATCCGATCGAGTGCTTAGTCTGATCGAGAAAACTCTGCAGGATAAGCGCAGAGGCCATGGCGTCAACTCTTCCTTTGTCCGTTCGACGCTGCTTTTTCGTCGTTCCCATTTGTATCAATGTCTGCTGAGCGATGCGCGACGTGAAGCGTTCATCCCATGCTACGACGTCTATGCCGAGTTTCTCTTTCAGGCGGCTCATGAATTTATCCACCTCTCCTGCTTTGACGCCTTTTTCTCCCTTCAAGGTGAACGGCATTCCGATGACGACAAGACCCACATCGTATTGCCGTGCGATATTCACGATCGTCTCGTAAATCTCTTTGTTGTTCGTGAATGCGCCGACGCTCTGGGCAATAATCCGAAGGGGATCGCTGACCGCCACGCCCACCCTCACAGTTCCGAAGTCGATCCCTAAGACCCTTTTATCCATTCGTGTCCTCAAACCGCTCAACTTTGGTGATCCCTTTCAGCCGCTTCAGACGGTCGACAATTCCGGTAAGGTGCTCCGTATTTTTTACGTAGAGAATGAACTGTCCGTCGAACAGGGAATCTTTTGTTGCGATATTGACGCTCCGGATATTCGTGTTATTGTACGTCGAGATGGCGTGAGTAATTTCGTTGAGAAGGCCGGAGCGGTCTTGTCCCGAAAGTTTGACGCCGACAATAAAATCGACGTCATCCGTCGGCGGCCAGGAAACCTCAACTATTCTCTCTTCGTCATTCAGCCGCATCGAAGCGACATTTCTGCAGTCCTTCCGGTGGATCTTCAATCCGTCGCCCGTGGTAATAAACCCGACGATATCGTCGCCGGGAATAGGATTGCAGCACTTCGCATAATTGTGCATGAAATTGTCCTGAGTACCGAAGAGAGATATTCCGCTCGTAATGCTTCGCGCACTCTTGACAAACCGATTGAAAAGGACCGAGGCACCGTTCTCTCCTTTTTGTTCCGCTTCCGACACGGGCCGTTTCGTTTTTTCGATAAGCAGCCCGATCATGGCATCGGGGTCGACCACCTGGGTCATGATGCCGAGATAAAAATCCTGCGTGTTGTTGATCCGCTGGAGATGGACAAATTTTGTCAGCTCATCGTCGTTGATATGGAGTTTAGCCTTCTTGATCTTTTTATCCCAGATCTCCCTCCCTTCTTCGATGTGTTTTCTTTCCTCTTCTTTGATCCAGTGGCGGACCGCGGATTTCGCTTTATGGGTAACAGCAAATTTTTCCCAATCGGCATTCGGCGTTTGTTTCTTCGATGTGATGATCTCGACCTGGTCGCCGCTTTGAAGGATGGTGTTCAAAGGAACGATGCGCCCGTTCACTTTCGCTCCGATCGTGTGAGATCCGACGTTGGAATGAATTTCAAAACCAAAATCGATCGGCGTTGCACCTTTCGGAAGGATTTTCAGATCCCCCTTCGGAGTAAAGACGTAGATCTCATCCTGGTATAAATTGAGCTTGAAACTCTCCATCAACTCCTTTGGAGTGTCATCCGTTCGCTGGTCGAATATTTCTCTCACCCAGTTCACCCAATTCTCCAGTTCCTTGTCGAGCGTTCCGACATTCTCTTTGTACATCCAGTGCGCTGCGACCCCTCGTTCGGCAATTTCATGCATTGACTTCGTACGTATCTGCACTTCCACCATTTTCCCTTCCGGGCCGATCACGGTCGTATGGAGGGATTGATAGCCGTTCTTCTTGGGGATGGAGATATAGTTTTTGAACCGCTCCGCTACCGGCTTATAGATCTCAGAAACGATTCCGTAAACGGAAAAACATTTATTGTCGTCGGTGGTATCCAGTACGATCCGGACCGCGAACATATCGTAGATCTCGTCAAGGGGCTTGTTCCGTTTCAACATCTTATTGAAAATACTGTAGAGATGTTTCGGACGCCCCTCGATCTCAAAAACGTACCCGCCTTCTTTGAGATGGCTCTCGATGGGAACGGTGAACTTGCGGATGTAATGTTCCCGTTCTCGCCGTTTCGCTTTGATCGCATGAACAATTTCTTCGTACTCTTTGCGATGAAGATGCTTGAACGCAAGGTCCTCGAGTTCCCATTTGATCTTCGCGAGGCCGAAGCGATGGGCGAAGGGGGCATAGATGTCGAGGGTCTCCTTGGCCAACCGCTGCTGTTTTTCGAGCGGGAGGTATTCGAGCGTCCGCATGTTATGAAGCCGGTCCGCAAACTTCACGATCATCACGCGGATGTCGTTGACCATTGAAAGAAGGAGTTTCCGGTAGCTTTCCGCCTGGGTGATCTCGTGGCTCCGGAAGATATCGGTGATCTTGGTGGTTCCATCGACAATGTCTGCGATCGTATCGCCGAACTCTTCGCGAATGTCTTTGATACTGAAGTCCGTATCCTCAGCAACGTCGTGCAGCAGCGCACAAGCGACCGACACATCATCGAGGGCAATTTCTTTTGCGACGACAGTAGCAACCTCGTACGGGTGATAGAAGTATGGTTCTCCCGATGCGCGAATGTCGTGTTTATGCGCTTCAAGGCTCAACTCGAACGCCCGCGTAATGAGGTCTTCGTTCACCGACCGAAGGTTTTTTCTGCATATCGCGAGCAGATCGTCGAGTTTCTTTTTGTACTTTGCCTGAACCATCTGTTTTTATCGCTTATGCTGTCTGCGTAATTGATGCTTTCCGCCGCTTAACTACCCGTGAGTGAAAAGTCAAAAGTGAATAGTGAAAAACGTTGAACCAATTGGGTCTTTACTTTTAACTTTTAACTTTTCACTATTCACTATTTACCAGCTCTTTCGCCTGCTCCAATATCACTTTTGCCGCTTTGACCTTCTTACCGATATCCCGTTTCGTCTTTCCAACGAAAGGCTCGTATCTCACAATTGCATCACATTCCTCTATAGCGGCTTTGTAATGGCGGTCTTCCATCGCATACTGAGCGAGTTTCAAGCGGCATGCAGCTTCAGAATATTGGTTGCGAACCGGTGAATGTAAGACGCTCGCGAGCACTCTGGATACTACCGACCTGACAAGAGCTGTGTCCTGATGAGGCATGTTTTCAACTATGCCCATAAGACACCAGAGGAACGCACGGTTGTCCGGGTATGATTCAAGCCCTTTCTGTACGACTGAAAATGCGCTGTCGTATTGCTTCTCCTCCATATACACCAATGTGAGACTGTTCACAGCAACAAACTTTTCAAATGTCCCTCTTGCCGCTGCCAGCGAGAGAAGGTCTATTCCTTTCCGTTCTTTGTTGCTCAGAAAAGGAAGCCACGAGAGGAACTCCGTTTTTTTACTCCTCCAGTAATAGTATGTACCAAGGCCGTTCATGGCATCGTAGAACTGAGGATTAATCTCCAAACAGCGTTCGTACATTTTCGCGGCATTCATTCCGTCGATGATCACACTCGACCAGCTGCCAGTTTCTGATTCCGAATAGGCGCGGTAGGAAAGCGCGCTTCCCGCGTAATAGTACCCCCAGTCGGCCGAATCTTTGCTTTCAATAAGATGCTCAGCGAGTGTCTCTCCTTTTGCGATCAGCGAATCAAAGAGCTGCTGATCGAATGAGAGTTCATAGTCTGAATACTCTGCTTGCAGAACGGCGGCAAGATACAAATAGGCAGCCGGATTCTCCGGCTCGTTTCTCGTCACGGATTCAAACAGAGCCTTGGCTTCGGGATAATCCTGCTTCAATGTCAGGTCAATTCCCTTGAGCAGCGTCTCATGGACGTTGTGTTCCTCAAGGGGCAGCGCGGGACTCATGCATGGCACGGAAATTACAAATGCAACAACGACCATGAGAACATGCCCAACTCCGAGCAAGTCGGGAGAGACTGCATTCTCCTTCCTGGGATACTGATGACTGATTACTTCCGTCGATCTTTCCATCTTAATCGTCACTCTGTGCCGAAAATTCTGTCCCCCGCATCGCCGAGTCCCGGGAGAATATAGCCCTTGTCATTGAGAGCACGATCGAGGCTCGCGCAGAAGATCTGCACGTCCGGGTGATGTTTCACCACTGTCCTCACTCCGCTCGGAGCGGCAACGAGACACGCAATGCGGATATTCTTTGCCCCTTTCTTTTTGAGAAAGGATATCGCCGCCGTCGCACTTCCCCCTGTGGCCAGCATCGGGTCAATGAGGATAACCAACGCTTTTGATATTTGCGGCGGAAATTTTGAATAGTAATCGACCGGCTGAAGAGTCTCCTCGTTGCGGTACAGTCCAACGTGTCCGACCCTGGCTTCCGGGAGGATGTTGAGAAAGCCTTCCACCATCCCGAGCCCTGCGCGAAGCACGGGCACGACAACGATCGGCTGTTTCAGAGAATACCCTTTTGTCCTTTCCAACGGGGTTTGGACGGGAAACTCCTTTAACGCAAAATCTTTCGTTACCTGGAACGCCATCATTCCCGCTATTCGCGAAAGGATATGACGAAACTGGTCATTCGACGTTTTAGCATCGCGCAGATACGTAACATCTCTTTGAATGATCGGATGTTTGACAACGGTGAGATTTTTCATAGGATGACAGTCGTCAATTGCTTAGGAGAAGCAGCTATTGGCCGTTGGCTGTTAGCTGTTGACCACTAGTTATTAGTTCCTCACTTTTCACTTCTAACTTTTCACTTTTAACTTTTTACCCAATTGTTCCGCAGCGATCGTAATTCCATCCCACAGCGGAGCGAACGGAGGTGTATAGATTAAGTCAAAATGCTCGACTTCGTCGATCGACATTCCGTGCCGGATCGCAACAGCCAGGGTGTTAGCCCGAAGAATCGCTCCCCCGCCGCCGATGACGTTCGCGCCGAGGAGTTTTCGCGATTTCCTGTCTGCGATTAGCGTAATGAATATATCCTTCGCACCGGGCATGATACCGACATTCGATTTTGCCTGAATCGTATGGGAAACGGCGTCAAAGGACGCTTCATGTGCCTCTCTTAAACTCAGTCCAACGTGTGCAACTTCTTTGTCGAACACCCGCACTCCGATCGCCCGGATCGTTCCGCCGTAACTTGCATTTCCGCCTGCGGCATTTTCCCCTGCGACCCTTCCGGTCTTGCTCGCCGTCGTCGCCAACGCCTGATACATGGGTTTCTTGGTAACCAGATTTCTAAGTTCGCAGCAATCGCCGGCGGCGAAGATACTCTCTGCATTGGCAGCATTCATTCTATCGCTGACACGTATGCCGCCGAACGTTCCGATCTGAATGCCTGCTTCTTTTGCGAGTTTAGTGTTGGGAGCTACTCCGATTGCAACGACAACCAAATCGGTTTCGACGGTCATATCAGCAGTCCCCACCGCAACAACAGTCCCTTTTCCTCCAACACCAAACCACTCAACTTCCGTTTCCGGAAGGAATGTTACGCCGCGCCTCTGGATTTCTTCGAGCACGAGTTTTCTTCCCCCTTCTTCCAGTCCGGACATAGGCATCGTCCCTTTGTGGATCATCGTCACTTCGATTCCGCGCCGGACAAACGCCTCTGCCATCTCCAGACCGATGAACCCGCCCCCAATGACAACGGCTCGACGTGGACATTCTTCAGCGACATATTTCTTTAGTGCGTAGGCATCGTCCAGGCGTTTTACTGCAAAGACGTTTCTGCTCCGGTCTCCCTCCAGGTTCAACAACTTCGGCGACGAGCCGGTCGCAACAATCAATTTGTCGTAGCGATGAAGCTCCTTCGTCCTATCCTGCAAGTTGCGGACTTTTATCTCTTTGCGGGAAGGAAGAATTTCTTCGACGGAATGAAATACCCTTGCGTCAACTCCCTTTTCTTTCTTCAACTCCTCAGGAGTGAAAACAATCAATTTCTTGTCGTTCTCAATCTCGCCGCTGACGAGATAGGGTATTTCACAAATGCCGTACGAGATATACTCTCCCTGTTCAAAGAGTACTACTTCGGCATCAGGGTCAATGCGTTTCGCTTTCGCAGCGGCACTCGGCCCGGCTGCCAATCCTCCGATAACGAGGATCCGGCGTTTCATGCATGTTTCCTTCTGAACTGAAGCGTGAGCGGAACACCGACAAAGCCCCAATGTTCACGGATTTTGTTTTCGAGGTATCGCTTGTAGCTGTCGCTCACCAATTTGGGTTCGCTGGCGAAGAATGTAAAGATTGGCGGCAGCGTCTTCACCTGCGTCACGTAATTCAGCTTCACGTCCTTGCCGGTTTTTGTCGACGGCGGGTAGTGAAGGATATCGGCAAGCAAGATTTTGTTCAACTCGCTCGTGCCAATGCGCTTTGACCGCTCCGCATGGACGAGTTTTGCCATTTCGACAACCTTGAATATTCTTTGCTTCGTCTTAGCCGAGATAAAGACCAGCGGGATATAGTCATACGTGCGAAGTTTTTCGCGGATCATTTTCTCAAAGTTCTTTGTGGTCGAGTTGTCCTTATCGGCGACAAGATCCCATTTGTTCACCGCGATAACGGCCCCCCTGTTTCGGTCGATCACCGATTGAATGATCATGAGGTCCTGTTTCTCGATCGTTTCGCTGGCATCGAAAAGGACGACCGCAACATTGCACCGCTCAATGCTTTTGAGCGTCCGTACGGTCGAATAGAATTCGATGCTCTCGCGTATCCGTTTCTTCTTGATGAGTCCGGCTGTGTCGATCAGGATGATCTCTTCCCCATAATGTTTCAGCACCGTATCGATCGGGTCGCGCGTGGTACCCGCAATAGGCGTTACAATGGTCCGGTCTTCGCCGATGATAGCGTTCACCAGCGATGATTTACCGACGTTCGGCTTCCCGATGATCGCGAGCTTCAGGCGTGTGTCGTCGGGCTCATCTTTGCCGTTTGCCGGAATATTTTTGGTGATGACGTCGAGAAAATCGCCGATTTGTCTTCCGCCGAGAGCGGACACCGAGGTTGGATCGCCAAGACCTAACGAATGAAATTGTGCCGATTCATACTCCGAGGCCGCGTTGTCAATCTTATTTGCGACCAAAATCACCTGCTTGTTGGTCTTCCGCAAAATCGACGCAATCTCTTTGTCGATATGCGTGATTCCCTCCTTTGCGTCGACAACGAAAATGATCTCGTCGGCTTCGTCAATTGCAATGTGCGATTGCTCGCGGATCGCCTTCTCGAACAACTCTTCCGATTTTGGGACAAATCCCCCAGTATCGATCAACGTGAAGGATTTCCCGCACCACTGGGCCGACGCATAATGTCGATCTCGCGTAACTCCCGGCTGGTCGTGCACGATCGCATCCTGCGATCCGACAATCCGGTTGAATAACGTCGACTTGCCGACGTTCGGGCGGCCGATAATTGCTATGAGATGATTCGACATTCTTGGTGCCCGTTTAGTGATGTGAAGCGTATCATGCCAGATACCGCCATAATCATGTATATAATAGACAAAAACGGGGAGACTTTCAATTGATGGGAAACGTACCACTTCTACCAATTTATTGATCAACCGCACACACCTTGTTTGCATAATTCCGAAACGCGAAATTATTCGATTGAGAAAAGTGAGCATCCGTCGCTTACCCGCGCCCATGTCCATCGAACCAGGATATCCGAGCCTGGCTTGGATCTGTTTGCATATTCTTCAAAAGCTAATTAAATTGGCATTGAATTCGGCAGATGAAGCGTATTTTCCCCGCTTAACAAATTTCCCACAGAAACTCGGAACAGGACGAAGAATGGCTGGCAAAGTCGTAGGAATTTTTATTGCAGGGAAGAAAGAGAAAAAACCGAAGTCGGTTAAATCTGTCGAAGTGGTCGCGCACCGAGGCCTCGTGGGCGACCGCTATTTTACGAATTCAGGGACTTTTTCTGACGCAGAGCCGCATGGACCCGGGCGTGAAGTAACTCTCATTGAAATGGAGAATGTTGACCTCCTCCAGAACAGTATTCATAAAGAGGTCAACCCGGCACTACTTCGAAGAAATGTATTGACGCAGGGGATTCGCATTAATGACCTTGTCGGGCGGGAATTCATGATCGGCAATATCAGGCTGCTTGGCGTTAGATTGTGCCATCCATGCGCACACCTTCAGCGATTGAGCGGCTGGCGGGTAAAAGAATACTTGAAGGAAAAAGGAGGCCTGCGCGCTGATATTCTTGAGAATGGGCGGATACATGTAGGCGACACCGTAGATCTCCCCCGAGATTCCCCGCCGGCAAAATAGCATAATCCTTTCCAATGAAAATCCCTTGACGCAATCTTGATAGCCGCTTTCAAATGATAATGCATTTTAGGAGTTTATTTCTTGAGACATTCGATATTCATTTTCTTCGCCGTCCTTTTCGGGTCTGCATTTCTTTATTCCCAGCAGCTCACAGTAGTTGTTAACGCGTCAGACAAACCAATCGTTGGCGCCACAGTCCGGCTTTTGGAACTTGATCGAGTTGATCATTCCGATGCGCACGGTCAGGTGATCTTCACAAATGTGCCGAATGGGACTTACAGAGTATTCGTGCACGTCATCGGCTATGCCTCTGCGACAAATAATGTCTTGGTTGACGGCCCATCTGCCGAGACGTCGTTCGCGCTTCACGAATCAGCGATCGGCATCGAAGAAGTCGTCGTTTCGGCATCGCCGTACGCGCGCACCGCGGATGACCAGTATCAATCAGCCGAATCGAGGTCGATGCTGGAATTGCACGATAATCCCGGCTCAAGCTTCGCCGAAAAAATATCGGATCTCCCCGGCGTAAGCGTTCGCGGTAACGGGTCTGCTCCCTCCCGCCCCATCCTTCGCGGACTTTCCGACAACCGTGTGTTGATCCTCGAAAACGGGCTCCGCACCGGCGATATTTCCACGTACGACCCGGCACATGCCGTGCCGATCGATGCGCTCAGCATTTCACAAATCGACGTTGTGCGGGGCCCTGCTGCTATTCTATACGGTCCGAGCACGATCGGAGGGTTGGTAAACGTTGTCACGAACACGATCCCGGAGTACTCGTCCGATCCGTTCTCGGGAAGGGTTTCAGTTGAAGGGAATTCTGTGAGCGATGAATACGCCGGCTACTTTGACGGAGTCTACAGCGATGCCGGCCATGCTTTTGGGATCTCTGCCGGAGGACTTCATTCCCAGGACATACGCATTCCTGGGGGCGAATACGCCGACCCTGCAAGCGGTCAGGAATTCGATCTTACCCGCATGCCGCAGTCATTCGACCATACCCAGGAAGGAAGTATCGGATATTCCTATCAAAACGATTTCGGTATGATCGGCATAGGCGGGAAACATTACGAAATGAATTACGGAATTCCCGGTGTGCCGCCGAATGCAAATTGGATGAATGTTCCGCCGGCCACCTCGCGGATCACCCAGTACAAGAATTCACTCGAGATGCGCGGCCTGTTTGTTCTAGACGGTTCACTGTTCAAGCAAGTCAGACTTTCGGCAAATTATGTCGATTACCGGCACTCTGAATTCCCGACGGCCGAAGACTCTACCGGCATCTCCGACCCGCAAGCGAATGAATTTCATAAACAGGCATTCAACGCAACCCTTCAACTCGAAGAACACCAATTTGATAAATTCCAGGGAGTCGTCGGATTGTGGACCGACATTGAAAACCTTACTATTGAGGGGGATATGCCGTTAGGGCCCAATTCGATCACAACTGGCGTTGCCGGATATGCGTATGAAGAGTATCTCGCCGATGAAAGGACACGCTTCCAGCTTGGAATCCGTTACGACATCAACCGCATTCATACGACACCGTATGCCTCGTCGACTGATTCAGTATTCCAGGTGCTAAACGTTTCCCGATCGTCGAACGCCGTAACGGCATCGGCAGGTGCGATTGAGAAGGTGACGAATGAGGTGACCGCATCGTTGAGCCTTGCCCGGTCCTTCCGTCCCCCAACCGTTCAAGAACTTTTTGCAAACGGCCTCGACGCAGCGAGCGCCACTTATTCAATCGGCAACGCTGACCTCACTCCCGAAACCGGCTTCGGCATCGACGCATCGTTAAAGGGAACTTTCAATAATGTTGAAATTGAAATATCTCCATATGTTAATTTTATCAACAATTATATCTATGCATTTCTGAATGGCGATACATTGCAGGCGTTCCCCGTCCGCCAATTCGCAGCAACTGATGCGCGGTTGGAAGGATTTGAAGCATTGATCGTAGTGCAGCCTGTTCAGAAAATTGCCGTACGAGCCAGCATCGATTATGTCAATGCAGAGGATACCAGGAACAACGTTCCCCTTCCATTCACGCCGCCAATGCGCGGCCTCCTTAGAATGAATTACCAGGATGCGGCGTTCTCCGGCATCATTGAATGGCGTCTTGCCGCAAAGCAAACGCGTCTCGGCGACGGCGATACTCCGACTGCAGGGTACGGCGTTGTCAATCTTGGGGCTGGGATTCGTTTCGCTCATGGCGGAATTGAGCACACGCTGAGTGTTCATTGCGACAATCTTTTGAACCAGGTCTATCGCGACAATCTTAGCGTGATCAAAGACTTCGTTCCGCAGCCCGCGCGAGGCGTGAGAGTGAATTTCGACGTCTTGTTCTAGGCCAATCACATCTTTCACAAAATACAAGCTCATCATGGACAATGTCATCTCATGGGGTATATTCATTGTTGCCGCACTTATGGAAGTGAGCGGAGACGCATTAATCCGCAAGGGGCTGCGGGGTTCCGGCCTCTTGCTGATCGCATTTGGGATCTTGACGCTCGGATGTTACGGCCTTGTTGTCAACAGTGTGAAATGGGATTTCTCAAAATTGATGGGAGTGTATATCGGGATCTTCGCTGTTGTCAGCATCCTTTTCGGCCGCCTGGTCTTCAAGGAGGGTATTCCATCGTCAACATGGATCGGGCTAGCAGTAATCGTTGTAGGGGGCTTGATCATACAATTTGGACAGAGATAATTCATTTTATGAATAACCAACTTCAATCATTGAAAGCTGACCTTGAGGAGTTCGGCAAAGCGAATGACGCCGCGCATAGCGAGTATTCTCAACGGATGCTCAATATTACGCGTGATACAGGCGAGTTCTTATCAGTGCTTGTGCGGGCAATGTCAGCCCGCCGCGTGCTTGAGGTTGGCACCTCTAATGGATATTCAACACTCTGGCTCGCGGAGGCGGCGAGAGACATCGGCGGGGCAGTCATGTCCGTAGACTTTTCACAGATCAAACTCAAGCTGGCAGCCGCAAACTTTGCGCGAGCCGGCGTGTCCTCGGTGATCACGCTTGTCGAGGAAGATGCCGGGAGCGTACTCGAACGCCTTGAGAACGGATCATCCGATTTCATTTTTCTTGATTCCGAACGGGCCGAGTATCCCCGCTGGTGGAAGCATATTCGGCGAGTGCTCCGTCCCGGGGGGTTGCTGGTTGTCGATAATGCAACCTCTCACCCCGAACAAATGGCGCCTTTTATCACGCTCGTGAACGGCGATGCCGAATTCAGGACAAGCGTGGTCCCGATAGGCAACGGAGAGTTCATGGCCGTACGGCAGGTTGGCTAAGTTGTGTGAAACATGATAGCATACACCGATCGAATGTGACGATAGCATACTTCAATTTCATCATGAGGAGTTACCATGAAGATATCTGGGCTACTGCTGATAATAATGCTGCCTTTGACCGCTGTCGCGGGCGAGTCGACTCCCAAAACGATCGTCGAACAATTTTTGAGTTCTCTTCCGCGGGGACGGTACGACGCTTCGTACGGCGAGTTATTAAATGGTTCATCACTCTCCACAGAAAACCCGCAAGCAGTGACAAACCTAAAGAATCAGACAGAGAAACTTCTCCCTCTCTACGGAAGCATGCTTGGATTTGAGCTGATTCACGAAGAGAGCTTCGGAACTTCCATAGTTCGTCTTGTGTATGTATTAAAACAAGAGAAGAATGCGACGGTGTGGGAATTCTATTTCTATAAGCCGAGGTCGTTTTGGTTCCTATCGTATATCCGGTTCAACGACCAATTCAACTATTTGGAATCAAAAGAATGAACAAGGCGGCAATTTGCTCTTGGCAATTGCGATCTCCATTCAGTCTTTGTTCAGTAGTACACATCAACTATCAACAATTACTCAGCATACAACCGATCAATGACTAAAGGACGGCTGGAAGCTTTCAGCGATGGCGTCATCGCCATTATTATCACGATCATGGTACTTGAATTGAAGATCCCTCACGGCGCGGACTTAACTGCGCTGTTCCCGCTTGCCTCAACATTCCTGAGTTATGCTTTGAGCTTCGTGTTTCTCGGCATATACTGGAATAACCACCATCATCTTCTTCAGGCTGTTAAGCATGTTGACGGCCGCGTCCTTTGGGCAAATCTTCACCTATTATTCTGGTTGTCATTGACCCCATTTGTCACCGGGTGGATGGGCGAAAACCAATTTGCATCCGGCCCTGTCGCTCTCTATGGCTTCGTCCTTTTGTTCTCAGCGATCGCTTATTATATCCTCACGCGTTCGCTTCTGTCGATCCACAGCAAAGACTCGGCGCTGGCTACTGCCCTCGGGAGTGATTTCAAAGGGAAAATTTCGGTCGTTATCTACGCCGCAGCAATCGTACTTTCGTTCCTCAACTCCTGGATCGCCGGCGCGATGTACGTTCTCGTTGCGATAATGTGGCTTATCCCGGACAAGCGGATCGAAAAAACACTTGTTCAATGATGCAGGGTTCAGAAGAATGAGCTTATCAATCCAAATCAGGCGTGCTCTCTCGGATGATGTCGAGGGGATCACGACAATATATAATGAGGCAATTCTCACGACGACGGCGACATTCGACACCGAACCGAAGACAACGGCGGAGCGCATGGAATGGTTCATGGCTCATGATGACCGGCATCCTATTTTAGTCGCGGTTGTCGAAGGAAAGATTGTCGGCTGGGCTTCATTGAGCAGATGGTCGGATCGCCCTGCGTATGATGACACGGCAGAAACGTCTTTTTACGTACAGGCCGAGCGACGCGGCCGAGGCATCGGGCGAATGCTTAAGGAAGCCATTATCGAAGAAGCCCGCAAACTGCATTTTCATACGCTTATCGCGCGCGTGGCCGAAGGAAGCAAGGAGAGTTTGCATCTCAACGAAAGCGCGGGCTTTACACATGTCGGGACGATGAAACAGGTGGGCCGGAAATTCGGAAAATTACTGGACGTTCACATATTGCAGAAAATGCTCGAGGAACCGGGCAAACCTCTCTGAACCTTGACCGATTGGTCTCTACCGGACGTCGCTTAAAAATTCCTTCACGAACCTGCCAAGCTGCTCGAACTCGATAAGGAATGCATCGTGCCCGAAAGGCGATGTTATTTCGCGGTATCGCGCTCGGGGAAGCAATGTCGCGAGCTTCTTTTGTTCGTGAACAGGATAGAGGATGTCGGAGTCAATTCCGACACACAACGTTGGAATATCCGCGGATAAGAGAACTTTTTCAACGCCTCCCCTCCCGTATCCAACGTCATGAAGGTCCATCGCCCGTGAGATGTAGAGATATGTGTTCGCATCAAATCGGTCTACCAGCTTCTTCCCCTGATAACGGAGATAACTTTCAATTTGAAATAGATTTGTGGAATCGAACCGCGTTCGATCGCCGTTTCCATTCGTCTTGAATCTGTCCCTGTGAAATCGGTCAAGGAATGAGACGTCGCTGCGGTACGTGACCATTGCAACCTGACGAGCCAGCGACAATCCCCGTTCCGGCTGACCGTGACCGTAGTACTCGCCGTTGAGCCAATCCGGATCGTTCATGATCGCCTGGCGGGCAATATCATTCAAACCGATACACCAGGGCGAATGCGCGCTCGCCGTTGCGATCGGAATCATCGAACGGACGACGTCCGGATACATCACCCCCCATTCCAATGCCTGCATTCCGCCCAACGATCCTCCGATGACCGTCTTCAACCGCCTAACGCCCAGAAAATCGACCAACGATTTCTGCACGCGAATCATGTCGCGAATGGTCATTTGGGGAAACGACATGCCATACGGTTTGCCCGTGCGAGGATCCGGGGAAACCGGCCCCGTGGTGCCGTAACATCCTCCAAGAAAATTTGAACAGATGACAAAATATTTTCTTGTATCGATCGCCTTCCCGTCGCCGATAAACGAATCCCACCATCCCGCACTCTTCGGGTCGTTCGCAAGCAGGCCCGCCGCGTGCGCGCTCCCGGTCAGAGCGTGGCAGACGAGAATGGCGTTATCACCGGCAGCGTTCAATTCGCCATAAGTCTCATACGAAACGGTGACCGGCGAGAGAGTTTCCCCGCATTCCATCTCCAGAGGATTCTCTTTAGAAAAGAGAAGGACCCCTTTCATCGCTACGATATTTTCAATAAGTGTCGTCATATTTTTTCGCTATCCCCTTCTTCCCCCTCCTCGTTGAGGAGGGGGTGGCATGACTAGCAGGGGATCGTCATTACTACTTACGCGTGAACTGCGGTCTTGACTGCTCGAAGAGCCTCATCGAAATCTTCGAGAATGTCATCGATGTGCTCAATGCCGACCGATATACGAATCAATTCCGGCGTAACGCCTGAATCCTGCTGTTCTTTGTCCGAGAGCTGCTGATGAGTCGTCGACGCAGGATGGATGACGAGGGTCTTAGCGTCTCCGACGTTCGCAAGCAGGCTTGAAAGCTTCACGTTATTGATAAATGACTTACCCGCTTCAACGCCCCCTTTGATCCCGAACACCACGATCGATCCGAATAATCCGGCGCGCAAGTATTTCTTTGCGCTTGCATGGGAGGGATGGTTTGGAAGTCCAGGATACGAGACCCATTCGACCTGCGGATGCCGCTCAAGCCATTGCGCGACTTTCAACGCATTTTCATTGTGACGGTCGACGCGAAGCGACAACGTCTCCAGCCCCTGGAGGAAGAGAAACGAATTGAACGGGCTGAGGCAAGGACCGATGTCTCGAAGGCCTTCCACACGGGCGCGGATCGCAAATGCGATATTTCCGAACGGCCCGCCGGAACCGAAGACATCCCAAAATTTCAACCCGTGATATCCCGGGCTTGGCTCGGTAAAGATAGGAAACTTTCCGTTGCCCCAGTTAAATTTTCCAGAATCAACGATCACTCCGCCAATGGAAGTGCCGTGACCGCCGATCCACTTTGTCGCAGAGTGGACGATGATATCTGCACCATGCTTGAACGGCTGAATCAGGTACCCGCCTGCACCGAATGTATTATCCACAATGAGGGGGATGTTATTGTCGTGGGCAACCTTTGCAATCGCCTCGAAATCGGGGACGTTGAGCCTCGGATTGCCGATCGACTCGATGTAGATGGCTTTTGTTTTGTTGTCGATCAGTTTGCGGAAATCCTCCGGCTTATCCCCTTCGACAAATTTCACGTCGATCCCGAGGCGTGGGAATGTCACTTTGAACTGGTTGTACGTTCCGCCGTAGAGGTTGCTCGTCGAGATGATGTTTTCCCCGGCCTGCGCAATGGTGGTGATCGCAAGGAATTGAGCCGCCTGCCCGGATGACGTCGCTAGTGCGGCCACACCCCCTTCGAGCGCTGCGATGCGTTCTTCGAACACCGCCGTTGTCGGGTTCATAATGCGCGTGTAGATGTTGCCGAATTCCTGCAAGCCGAACAGTGCTGCCGCATGTCCTGCATCGTTGAAGTTATACGATGTTGTCTGGTAAATCGGCACTGCGCGCGACTTTGTCGTCGGGTCCGGGATTTGGCCGGCATGCAGTTGCAGGGTTTCGAAGCGGTAATGTCGTGCTTTTCCGTTTGTAGCCATTCTGATCTCCGCGAAATAAATGAAATATGTGTAAGTCTCAAAGAGCGAATCGCTCTCCAGACCGGTTAATTGTCAATGTTTTGACCACCTAGAAGGAATTACACAGCGGAGGGGCGACAACAGAGGAAGTTACCGACGAAGTATGCAGAAAGATGTTCAAGCACCCGCCTGCACGCATAGAAAAGATGTAAGCTGAAAATATTCATGAATTAGCCAAAATGAAAAAACCTCTTTTGCGATGAACAAGAGAGGTCTCGAACGATGCTGCTCTTAAGTTCATCTTTTTTCCCGAAAGTTCAGGGAACAGAAATTAGCACCTGACGATCCGCTGAATGGCGATCCGGTTGCTGTGGCTTCGCAGGGTCTGTCCCTCCACCACTCTTGATGAAATCAATTATTTCAAAGAGGTAACTACCAACAATATATAATAAATCCGAAAGTTGTCAAGAGGTATGTGCAACTTTCTTAATGAAGCTCTCTGTCCAAGTCGATTTTGCGCATTTTCTTCACCTCACCTCTGCCCTTTTTCGAAGCCAGCCGGGCATTCTTAGAACTTTTTGTCACTGACGTCGGCGTACGATGTTTCACTGGCTTCATCGCCTTTTGCAGAAGAAAGGTAAACTTCTCGATCGCATCCTGCTTATTCTTCCACTGGCTCCGCGATTCCTGCGACAAAACGCGGAGGCATCCGGCTGAATCGAGCTTCGACCTCAGCGCGTTTGTTAAGATCGATTTCGTGACGGGGTCCAGGGCAGAAAGACGCACGTCGAATATCAATTCGACGCGTGTGGATACCTTGTTCACGTTCTGTCCCCCCGGTCCGCTGCTTCGTGAGAATCGAAACTGCAGATCTGAAAACGGAATGTGTATCCTGTTGTTGACAAAAATGGTATTCATCAATCAAGGCAAATAAAAATCCGTCGACGGAAATCCACGTTCAGCGGAAAATACCATTACACTCTTGCGTGATCTCTTGCGCGAACAAGCACATGAACGCGATCGGCTTTTGGAGCGTTGGCGGAAACTATTCCAAATTGAGCGCGTCTTTTTGTCCGATGTAACTTACGACATCTTCGCCGCCATCCACTCCAATGACGTTGCCGGAAATGAAGTATGCATCGTCATGGCTTAATAGCGAGATCGCCTTTGCAACATCCTCGGGAGTGGTGTTTCTCATCGCCGGACTCTTCGCCTGTGCGACCTTTAACATCATTACCGCACCCGGTATTTTTCTGAGAGCGGCGGTATCAGTAACGCCGGCCATGATCGCGTTGCAGGCGATTCCGTACGGGCCGAGGTCATGCGTGAGCTGGCGAATGTATGATTCAAGCGCGGCCTTGGCAGCAGAGACAGCGCCGTAGTTGGGGAGTTGAGAGTGACCGCCGGAGCTGGTCATCGCGTAGACGCGCCCCCCTTTTTTCAGAAGGCTCGCATTGAATGCAGCCTGCGTCCAGTATACCAGCGAGTTCGCCATCACGTCCATCGTCATTTCAACCTGGGCCTGCGTCATCTGCTCTTTTGCATCTTTGCAGACGAGAGGGCGCAACGTCCCGAATGCAAGGCTGTGCATCAGAACTTTGAGATTCGACTCGGGGCTCTTATGGAATTCCTTCTTGAGCCCTTCAATAACTTCATTCCTTTTTTCCGGGTCGGAGGCATTGACGTTAAAGAATATCGACTGCACTCCCTGTGCATCAACGTCTTTCTGTACTTTCTCGGCGTTGGGGAGCGTAATTGCGCGGTCGAAGTGCACTCCGCAGACATTCATCCCATGGCGTGCGAGTTCAACGGCAGCTGCTCCGCCAAATCCGCTCGAAGCTCCGAGAATTAACGCCCATTCGGTCTTCTTAAATCTATAATCACTTGCCACGTGTACACCCTTATAAATAGTTGATGGGAAATAGATCTGCGATCAAGTTCAACACCAGCGAGCTGCCGTAATTCCTCCGAATTCAACGTTACACTTTTTCAGACAACACCAATTTGAAAAAGTTACCGGGCATTCTTCCGGAACATCGTCTATTCAACCGTGACGCTCTTCGCCAAGTTCCGCGGCTGGTCAATGTTGCAGCCCCGCTTGACGGCGATGAAGTACGCAAGCAACTGCAGCGGTATGATGTTCAAGATCGGCGAAAGCAGGTCGACGGTATGCGGAACCCGGATCACGTGTTCGGCCAACGATTCGATAGTTGTATCGTCTTCGTTCACCACCGCGATCACCCTCCCCCTCCTTGCTTTCACTTCCTGGATATTCGAGATGATCTTCTCATACGTGTTGTCTTTCGATGCGATGACGATCACCGGCATATTCTCGTCGATGAGCGCAATGGGGCCGTGTTTCATTTCAGCGGCTGGGTACCCTTCAGCATGAATGTAGGAAATTTCTTTCAGCTTCAGCGCTCCTTCGAGCGCCGCGGGGAAGTTGTATCCTCTTCCGAGGTACAAAACATTGACATTGTCCTTTAGTTCTTCCGCGATGGCTTCGATCTCGCTGGTATCACGAAGAATCGTCTCGACTTTGTGCGGAAGTTCGAGAAGCGCCTGCCCAATCTTCCTTCCCTCGGATTCAGAAAGTCCCCGCTGCCGGGCAATCATAAGCGTGATGAGCGAGAGAACAACCAGTTGGGAAGTGAATGCCTTGGTCGATGCCACGCCGATTTCGGGCCCTGCATGGATGTACACTCCCCCCTGACTTTCCCGTGCAATCGTGCTTCCGACCACGTTGCAGATGCCGAAGACGGCGGCGCCTTTTTGTTTAGCTTCGCGGAGGGCTGCAAGCGTGTCGGCCGTTTCCCCGCTCTGGCTGATCAGAAATACAACATCTCCCTTTTTGATGATAGGATTTCGATAACGAAATTCAGAAGCGTACTCGACTTCGACGGGAATTTTGCCGTACTGCTCGAGCATATATTCCCCCACTAGCCCCGCATGCCAAGACGTCCCGCACGCAGTGATGATAATGCGCTGAGCGTTTTCAAGGATCGGCATCACATCGCCCAGCCCGCTGAGTTTCGAATTTCCTTCGTCGAGCAGCACACGTCCGCGCATCGAATTCCGCAGAGTCTCGGGCTGCTCCATGATTTCCTTGAGCATGAAGTGCTCGAAGCCCCCCTTTTCAATCTCTTCGATATCGATGGTCACCTGATGGACTTCTTTTTCGATGTCGACGTTGTCGATCGTCCGCGTCTCGAACGACTCTCTCGTAAGCACTGCGATCTCTCCGTCCTCGAGATACACGACGTTGCGCGTATGCTGAACGATTGCCGCCGCATCCGACGCAACATAATGTTCGTTTGTGCCGATGCCAAGCAGCAGCGGGCTCCCTTTTCTCGCTGCGACGATTCTGCCCGGTTCGAGGGCCGAAACTACGGCAATGCCGTACGTCCCTTCGACTTGCCGAAGAGCAAGCCGGACGGCAGTCGGGAGATCGCCGCTGTATTGTTTCATTTCTTCGATCAGATGGACCAACACTTCGGTATCGGTAGCCGAAACAAACACGTGCCCGGTACTCTCGAGTTTCTTGCGGATTGAAATATAATTTTCGATGATGCCGTTATGAATGAGCGCTATTTCATTCTTGCAGTCGGTATGCGGGTGGGCATTGACGTCGCTTGGAACACCATGAGTCGCCCATCGAGTATGTCCGATACCCGCGGTTGTATTCAGGTTCAGTGCAGGGATCGACTTTTCCAAATCTGCGACCTTCCCTACTTTCTTGTAGACCATCATCGAATTATCTGCAAGAAGAGCCACGCCGGCGGAATCATAGCCGCGGTATTCAAGCCGTTTCAGGCCATCCAACAATATTGGAAGCGGATTTGACGCACCGACATAACCAATTATTCCACACATATATTATTCCCGAGTTTATCGAACAATTCCAATAACACCCATCATCCGCCCGGACGAATTTCCGTCGCGACGGTACGAATGATACTTATCTGACTCATGAATGGTACACCCTTCATGCACTTCTATGTTCTCCTGAAGAATACCTTCCGACTCCAATTGCTGCCGGTTTGCTCCCTTCATATCAACCCTCCATTTCTCCGATTCCGTCTTCGATACGAAACGATCGTCAAATTTTTCGGCGACTTCGTCTCCTACTTCGTAGCAGCATTTACCGGCGGCGGGACCGATAAAAGCTGTGATATTCCGGGGATCGCTGCCGAAGGTGTCCTTCATTACCGCGACCGCATTTTTCGCGATTCCCGAACTTGTGCCGCGCCATCCCGCATGCACTCCGGCAACCGCCCGTGTCACCGGGTCAAAAAGAAAAATGGGGACACAGTCTGCAACACTGATCACAATAAAGACGCCGAAATCATTCGTGGCCAACCCGTCACAATCTTCGTAACCTCCCCAGGTCTGAATAGAACGAACCGTATTTGAATGGCACTGCATTGGAAACGCAAGCTCATCCAGGCCGATGTGGAGCGCACCGAAAAAAATCCTCCGGTTTTCAATAACATTGACTTTATCGTCTCCGACATTGAAACTCAAATTCATCCCCAACCCGCCGGGGCTCCGCCCTCCGCCGCGAGTGCTCATTCCAAAAACGATTTGTCGATAACGGGATAAGGCTTCGGAGCGAATAATCTCCATTTGGTAAACAGTATCGTTAAAATTGGAATGAAAATCAAATTCGGGTAATGCATGAATTTAGGATGGTGTGACACTTGCTCGCGCAAAGTCGCTGAGACGCAAAGAGAATTGATATATTTTCCCTCGCGGCTTGGCGTCTTTGCGCGATATTTTCTGTCATACGAGACAACATTCGCGATGCATGCGCATTAGAGGGCCTAAGTCAGAGCGCCGCTTCTTAAACGAGAAAGATCTGCCCGTGATTGAATATACCGACTGCCTTTCCCTGCAAAATTTTCCCGTCGAAAGGCGAATTTTTGGATTTCGATTTGAATTTGCCGACTTCTACCTTCCACCGAAGATCAGGGTCGAGAAACGTAAAATTCGCCTCGCTCCCTTCACGGATATCGGCCGGTCGTTTGATTATTTTGCGCGGGTTTGTAGAGAATTTTTCAACCATTTGCGAGATCGAGATGATATCCGGCGCGACCAGCTCCGTAATCGCGAGGCCGATCGCAGTTTCCAATCCGACGATCCCGAATGGCGCCTGCAAGTAATCGACCTCCTTTTCATCCAATGAATGAGGAGCATGATCGCTCGCGATGACATCGACAATTCCTTCTCGAAGCCCCTGTTTGATCGCTTCGACGTCATCCCGGGTTCGCAGAGGAGGGTTCATTTTTGTGTTCGTATCGAACGACCGGACGGCATCGTCGGTAAGCGTAAAATGATGGGGCGTGACCTCGCATGTGATCGCGACTCCTTTCTGCTTTGCCTCACGGACAAGTTTCACTGAACCGGCAGTGCTCATATGCGCCACATGGTAACGGGACTTCGTGTATTCCGTCAAGAGAATGTCGCGGGCGATCATGATCTCTTCGGCAACGGGGGGAATCCCGGGCAGCCCCAATTCCGTCGCCACAAACCCTTCATTCATTACGCCGCCGCGGACGAGAGAGGGTTCTTCACAATGTTGAATGACGGGGACGCCGAACATTCCCGCATATTCGAGCACCCGGCGCATGATCTCAGCGTCAAATACGGGAGCGCCGTCGTCGCTCAACCCGACAGCCCCGGCCTGCACAAGCTCTGCAATAGAGGACAATTCTTTGCCGGCCCGCCCTTTTGTTACCGCCCCGATCGGATACACGTCGACGATGCCATTATTGACAAGTTTCCCCTGCGAATGAACGAAACGGACAATCGACTCATCGTCGATGGCGGGGTTCGTGTTGGGCATGCAGCACACGGATGTGAAACCCCCGTACGCGGCAGAGAGAGTTCCAGTCTCGATCGTCTCTTTGTGTTCAAAGCCAGGTTCTCTCAAGTGAACATGCATATCGATAAATCCCGGAGCGACAATTTTCCCTCTCAGGTCGATCACTTCATACCCGGCCTGTGGAGCGATCGAAGGCTTCATTGATTCGATGACCCCGTCGACAAGCAAAATGTCCGTAATAGTGTCAATATGTGTTGACGGGTCGAGAAGCCGTCCGCCTTTTAGCAGATATTTCTTTGCCATGGAAATCCTAATTCTCTGTGTGAGTTAGTGATCACTAATTGACTGTCCCCAGGAGATACAACACCGACATTCTGACCGCAACCCCGTTCAATACCTGTTCAAGGATGACGGAGTGCGGTCCATCCGCGACATCGGCGGAGAGTTCGACGTCCCGGTTGATCGGTCCCGGGTGCATGATAGTGATCGGATGATCGACCTTATCGAGCCGTTCTTTGGTTACGCCGAAAAAGCGGTGGTACTCGCGGAGCGAGGGAAAAAGGCCGCCGGACTGCCGTTCCATCTGAACACGAAGGACGTTCAATGCATCGACGTTTGGAAGCACGTCGTCGATGCGATGGTACACCTCGACACCGAGTTTCTCTATCTCTTTGGGAATGAGGGTCGCCGGCCCGCAGACCGAGACTGTCGCGCCCATCGTCTTCAAGCCGTAGATGTTCGACCGAGCCACCCTGCTGTGCGTAATATCACCAACAATGCATACTCGCAACCCATCGAGTCGTCCGAATTTTTCATTCAACGTATACATATCCAGCAACGCTTGCGTCGGATGTTCATGGCAGCCGTCTCCTGCATTGAGCACTGCCGATTGGACAACCCTGGTCAGGAAATGGGGAGTGCCCGCGGAGTTGTGGCGTATCACGACCATGTCGATCTTCATGGCTTCAATATTTCTGGCAGTGTCTTTCAGCGTCTCTCCCTTGCTGACGCTTGACCCGGACGCGGAGAAATTTACTACATCGGCAGAGAGTCTCCGTTCCGCCAGTTCGAAAGAAATCCGCGTACGGGTAGAGTTTTCAAAGAACAAGTTGACAATCGTCTTGCCCTGAAGGGTCGGCACTTTTTTGATCGGCCGGTTCAGTATCTCCTTGAACGACACGGCCGTATTGAGAATCAGTTCAATATCTGCTTTCGGCGCTCCGTCGAGCCCGAGCAGGTGGCGCGATGATAATCCCATGGGTCATCCTTCTTTGGGTTATGGTTTTACCGGAAGTAAAATAACTGCGTCTTCGCCGTCCACCTCGGCCATCTTCACCTGAATCTCTTCATCATTGGATGTCGGCACATTTTTGCCGACAAAATCTGCTTTGATGGGGAGTTCGCGATGTCCCCGGTCCACGAGAACGGCAA
>Ga0265336_10000199_pt1 | contig 41964 bp, 38 predicted proteins | sample 42119metaG_FD_193583 | JGI IMG/M metagenome (GOLD analysis project Ga0265336, IMG submission 193583) | Rhizosphere microbial communities from Carex aquatilis grown in University of Washington, Seatle, WA, United States - 4-21-19 metaG | ecosystem: Host-associated > Plants > Roots > Rhizosphere...
GACGACGATGAGGAAGAGCAGCATCATCCCGCACCTCCGGTTGTTGCAGCGCCCTCCGATGGGACGGCTGTCGCTGTGGCTGTGCCGCCGCCGCCTGTCAGACAAGGGGAGCGTCACGATCATCGGCCCCGGTATGAACGGCAGCACCGCAACGTCAATCTCACCAAAGGCCAGGAGATCATCGTCCAGGTCACCAAAGAGCCTGTCGGGAAGAAAGGAGTCCGTGTGACGACGGAAGTTTCGCTCCCCGGCCGCTTCCTCGTGCTCTTGCCGTTCGACGGCAAAGTCGGTATCTCGAAAAAGATCAGCAGCTTCAAAGAGAAAAGGCGCCTGAGAAAACTCGTGCGCAGCATTCTCCCCCCGTCGTTCGGCGTTATCGTCCGCACCAACGCAGAGAATCAGGATGAGAAAGTATTTCTCCAGGACCTGGAATCTCTCTTGACGACCTGGAAGGAGATTGAGAAAGCGGTGAAGGAAGAAACTGCTCCGGCGCTCCTCTATAAAGACATGGCAACCACATCGAGCGTGATCAGGGATCTGTTCAGCGAAGATGTCCAGCGTGTTGTGATCGATAATAAGAAATTGTTTAAAGAGATCAAGACGTACGTGAAACTTGTTTCCCCCCAAATGGTCGAGAAGATCGAGTACTACGGGAAACGGGAACCGATCTTCGATGTCTTCGGCGTGGAAAAGGAAATTGCCACAACCCTCGCGCGGAAAGTGTGGCTGAAGAGCGGCGGCTACATCATCATCGACCATACCGAGGCGATGACCGTGATCGACGTGAACAGCGGCCGTTATGCCGCGAAGCAGGAACAGGAATTGAACTCGCTGAAGACGGACCTTGAAGCGGCCCGCGAAATATGCCGGCAGCTTCGTTTGCGCGACCTTGGAGGCATCATCGTTATCGACTTCATCGACATCTCGGAAGAAAAGAACAAGAAGAAAGTGTACGATGAAATGAAAAAGGAGTTCCGGAAAGACCGGGCCAAGGCGACAGTGCTTCCAATGACAGAGTTTTGCCTCGTCCAGATCACACGACAGCGGATCCGGCAAAGCATCATTCATAGCTTCACGGAACCATGCCCTGTGTGCGGCGGCAGCGGCTTGATCCAGTCGAAGACCACCATCGTCAGCCAGATCGAACGATGGATCCGGCGGTTCAAATCGGAATCGAAGGAGTTCCGCCTTATCCTGCGCGTGCATCCGAGTATCGCGGCACACTTGATGGGAGGGACGATCAGCCGGCTCACGAAGATCAAGCTCCGGTTCTTCGTCCAGATCAAGCTTGAAGAAGACAAAGCCCTCGCGATCGACGAGTTCAGATTTATTTCGCGGAAACAAGACAAAGACATCACTGCTCAATATAAAACGTAGAAGGATTATTCAATGAAGTTCTTTATCGACACAGCAAGCCTCACAGAAATAAAAGAAGCGAACGACCTTGGAGTACTGGACGGCGTTACCACGAACCCGAGCCTCGTCGCGAAAGAGGGAAAAGAGTTCATCCCCCTGCTGAAAGAGATCTGCGCGATCGTCCACGGTCCGATAAGTGCAGAAGTTGTTTCGACCGAATTCGACGGAATGATGAAAGAAGGACGCGAGCTCGCGAAGATACACGAGAACATCGTCGTCAAAGTTCCGCTTATCAAAGACGGGCTGAAGGCGGTGAAGGCGCTGAAGGCTGAAGGCATCAGAACGAACGTAACCCTCTGCTTCTCCGCCAACCAGGCTCTTCTTGCCGCAAAAGCAGGCGCGTATTTCATCAGCCCCTTCGTCGGCAGGCTCGATGATATCAGTCAGAACGGAATGGAATTGATCGGACAGATCGTCACGATCTACCACAATTACGGGTACGACACACAGGTGCTCGTCGCAAGCGTGCGTCATCCGCTTCACGTGATTGACGCAGCAATGATGGGTGCCGATATCTGCACGATGCCATTCAAAGTGATCGACCAGCTCATCAAGCATCCGCTGACCGATATCGGCATCCAAAAGTTTCTTGCCGACTGGAACAAAGGCAAAAAGAAATGAAACAGACGCCGTTCCATTCGATCCATCGGCAGCTCGGAGCGAAGATGGTTCCTTTCGGCGGCTATGAAATGCCGGTGCAATACACCAGCATCATCGAAGAACATAAAGCGGTACGCACTGCGGTCGGCGTTTTCGATGTCTCGCACATGGGGGAATTTGTAGTGAAGGGAAAGAACGCTCAGGCATTCTTGCAGCGCATGACGGTCAACGACGTCGCGGTGCTTGTGCCGGGAGAAGCTCAATACTCTGCAATGTGCTATGACGATGCGGGGATCGTCGACGACCTTCTTGTTTACAAGATCGGCGAGAACCATTTCATGGTTGTCGTGAACGCGTCGAACGTTGAAAAAGACTTCGAATGGATGAACCGGCATCTGATGCCCGATGTTGATCTCAGGAACGAGAGCGATGCTACTGCGTTGCTGGCGATTCAGGGTCCAAAATCGCAGACGGTCATTCAGAAACTCACGTCTGTCGATCTGAAATCGATTCCGTATTATCGGTTTAAAGAAGCAAGTGTCGCGGGAGTTGATATGATCCTCTCTCGGACAGGATATACCGGTGAACTTGGTTATGAAATTTATTTCTCACCGTCGTACGCCGAGAATGTTTGGAATGCGCTCTTCAAGGCAGGTAAAGACTGCGGCATCAAGCCGATCGGCCTCGGTGCCCGGGATACGCTGCGCCTTGAAATGGGATATTGTCTGTACGGAAACGATATCGATCAGACCACAAATACGCTTGAAGCGGGGCTTGGGTGGATCACAAAGCTCAAAAAGGGAGAATTCCTCGGAAAACCGGTATTAGAAAAAGTAAAAGCAGAAGGTCTTAAGCGGAAGCTTGTGGGAATCGAGATCGAAGAGAAGGCGATTGCTCGTCACGGCTACGCGATCCTCTCGAAAGGGACTCAGATCGGGTCGGTCACGAGCGGAACATTTTCCCCCTCCCTCGAAAGAGCTATCGCGATGGGATATGTGGATGCCGCGCACTTTGCAGACGGCAGTCCGGTCCACATCGATGTGCGCGGGAAAGAAGTAAAGGGCAAAATTACGGCGCTGCCGTTTCTTAAAAAATAGCATTATGTAAAGCTGCGTAAGTTTTATCTTGATCTATTTTGCGTCTTGGCGGCTTTGTGCGAGGAAGGCTTTTAGACCTTGATCCCCAAGAACCAAAGCCTAAGCGAGTGTAGTGTCAGCGTCACAGATGATTACAGAGACAAGGTGTTGCAATGAAAATTGACGTGTACTTTTCTCCTGCTCAAGTCGATGAAATGCAGCTGCGCGACAAGAACGTTGTCGTGATCGACGTGTTGAGAGCAAGCACGACGATCGTGACGGCTCTAAATAACGGAGCGCGGGAGATCATCCCGGTCGGTTCGATCGAATCGGCGGTGAAGGTCTCCGGAAACCTCTTTGGCGACGTTGTGCTTCGCGGAGGTGAACGAAACGGCAAAATCATTACCGGTTTCAATTTGGGCAATTCTCCCAGCGAGTATACGGAAGATGCAGTGAAAGGAAAATCAATTATTTTCTGCACGACGAACGGATCGTCAGCGATGGTGAAGGCGAAATACGCCAAACGAATGGCGGTGGGCGGCTTCATCAACGTATCGCTCGTGGCTGATTTCATCCGCCAGGCGGGGGAGGATTTCTCAATCGTCTGCGCCGGCGAAAAGCAGCTCTTTTGCATGGAAGACGCGGTCTGCGCGGGCATGCTTGTAAAAATGCTCGTTGAGGATTCCCCCGTTGTCGTCGACGTGAATGACGCAGCTGGAGCAGCACAGGTCCTTTACAAAACAGTCGGCAAAAATCTGCTCAAAATGGCAAAAAGCTCCGACCACGGAAAGTACCTTGTCGACATCGGCTTCGAGAGCGACCTGAAAACATGCGTGAGCGTCGATTCCATTCCCGTGCTCCCCCTCCTGATCGGCAATGTGATCAAACTGAAAAAGGAAGAGGCGAAGCACTCCATTACTCTTGATGTTCAAGAGGGATAAGAATTTTTTTTCAATGGACGACACCCCAATCTCAACGGAACACCCGGCACCTCGCCGGAAGAAAAATGACGAGGAAAAAAAGTCGCGCCGCAATAAGCAGATCGCGTCATTCCTCGTTATGGTGCTGGGGATCCTCATTCTTCTCTGCCTTGTATCGTATTCTCCCGCCGATGAAGCGAGCGGCGATGTCCCCGTTTCACAACTTTTCAAGATCTTTACCAACGACCCGCTGATCCAGGAGAAAGCGAACGCCACGAACAACTGGCTCGGCCTGACCGGGGCGATTACGTCGAATTTTCTCATCAATTCGACGGTCGGTTACGCCGTCTTCGTACTTCCCTTCATGCTCATTGCCTGGGGATGGATGACGCTCCGACGCGGCGATATCCGCCGCCTGGTGTATTTCACGAATTACGTTATTGCCATCGCTGTGCTGTGGGCCACGTTCTGCGGGCTCCTGAGACTTGTCGGAATGTCTGAGGACCTTTCGCCGCAATGGAGCGGGGCGGTCGGGGCATTTCTCTCGAGTGTGCTGCGCCAACTGATCGGCGCGGCGGGAGGAATTATCGTTACGGTGTCGCTCCTCTTCGTCACGCTTACGCTTGCCATCGACCTCGACCTTCACGTCACATCCGAACGTCTGAAAAATTTCTTCGTCTCGATCGCGTCGGCCGTCAGTGAAGCGCTCGATCGCTGGAAAGAGCGGCGTGCCGTCCGCATCGCGGAAAAAGAAAAACAAAAGGCGTTAATACAGGTAAAGCGTCCGGCAGAAGAGATTTCGCAGAATCCCGGGCGCGTTGCCGTACCTAAAATCGTTTCGCCCCGTCAGGTGCAAGCGGTTGCTGTCGAAGTGATGCCGCCTGTCAACGGCGCCGGAGAGAGAGAGGATCCCGCGGTAGAGAGCCCGCCCGGATCGGATGAGGAGACGCCGCTCGATATCAAGGAAATGGTGCGTGAAGAAGAAGTCGGTTTGGACGAGCGGGATATTCAGGACGAGGAGATCGACTACGTATTTCCTTCGGTCGACCTTCTGAACTCGCAGCGTCAGGCCGAAACGATCGACGATGCAGAATTGAAGGCCAACGCAGAATTGCTTCGGGCGAAGCTTGCCGATTTCGATGTCGAGGTTGCCAACGTCAGCGTCACGCCCGGCCCCGTTGTGACATTATACGAACTTGTTCCGGCAACGGGAGTCAAGGTCGCAAAAATAGTCAACCTTGCGAACGACCTTGCTCTTGCCATGCAGGCAAAAGGCATCCGTATCGAAGCGCCGATCCCGGGAAAGGGAACGGTCGGCGTTGAAATTCCGAATCGCAAACCGTCGCTCGTGACGATCCGAAGCATTATCAACTCCGCGAAATTCCGTGACGCACAGGCTGCGCTTCCGCTGGCGATGGGTAAGACGATTTCCGGCGAAGTCTACGTCGACGACCTGTCGAAAATGCCGCACCTTCTTATCGCAGGTTCAACCGGCTCCGGAAAAAGCGTCGGCATCAACACGATCCTTGCAAGCATTCTCTACCGGCTTCATCCTTCGGAAGTAAAATTCCTGATCATCGATCCCAAAAAGATCGAGTTGAGTCTGTACAAGAAGCTCGAGCATCATTATCTCGCAATTTCAAAAGACATCGACGAGAAGATCATTACAATGCCGCAGAACGCTGTTCTGGCGTTAAAATCTGTCGAGCTTGAGATGGAACAGCGCTACGACAAGCTCGCGCATGCCGGTGTGCGGAATATTGCCGACTATAATGAACGCATTACATCCGGACGACTGAAGGATTCCGACACATTCAAGCACCGGAAGCTTCCGTATATCGTGATCATCATCGATGAGCTCGCCGATCTTATGATCACAGCTGCACGCGAGGTTGAAGAACCGATCACGCGGCTGGCACAGCTTGCACGTGCCGTCGGGATCCATCTCGTTGTTGCGACACAGCGCCCATCGGTCGATGTTATCACTGGTGTCATCAAGGCGAATTTCCCTGCCCGCATTGCATACCAGGTATCGTCCAAAACGGACTCGCGCACGATCCTCGACATGAACGGCGCCGAACAACTTCTCGGCAACGGCGACATGCTCTATATGCCGTCATCCAGCCCGAAGCCGATCCGCATCCAGAATGCGTTCATTTCGAGCGATGAAGTGGAATCGATCGTCGACCATATCGGCAAGCAGAAAGGCTACAGCAGGCCGTTTGAGCTCCCCTCGGTGCTGGAAAAACAGCGCGCTGCGTTGAGCTCCGGAGGGGGGGAACGCGATGAGTTGTTCCAGGAAGCCGCTCGGACAATTGTCCGCCATCAACAAGGTTCTGTTTCGTTACTGCAGCGGCGCCTCAAAGTCGGCTATTCACGCGCCGCGCGGCTGGTCGATGAGCTTGAAGCCGCCGGTATTGTCGGACAATTCGACGGCAGCAAAGCGCGTGAGGTGCTCGTTGAAAGTGAAGCGGAACTCGAAGCCATTCTCAGGAGCCTGATATGAAACTACGAACGTTGGCAGTTTTCATAATGTTCACATTGATGCATGCCCACGTCTCACCGCTTCACTGCGGCCAAAAGGAAAAACTGAGCGCTGCCGCCGTTCTTGAAAAAGTACAGGGAGCGTATTCGAACGTTGAGGATGCCACTGCCAGCTTTACTCAGACCGTTTCATTGAAGTATGCGAAAATTGAACAGACGTATACCGGAACGGTGATGATGAAGAAGGGGAACAAATACCGTATCGAGTCGCAAGAGCAGATCCTAGTGACCGACGGGACAACCGTCTGGCTGTACTCTCCCGTCAACAAGCAGGTGCTCATCGATTCGTTCAAGGAAACTCCGGATTCATTCTCCCCCGAAAGATTCCTTGTCGGACTTCCTAAAAATTTCCGCGCGGCCCTCGTCGACGACAGCGGCGGGGATACCCATGCGTCGTACACGTTGAAGCTCTCGCCGAAATCCGGCGTCGCGAAATACCTGAAATCGCTCAAAGTATGGATTGACGACGCGGATTGGAGTGTCCGCGGCGTCGAGTACATCGACAAGAACGAAACGAAGACAATGTACTCGCTGAAGGATGTACGGTTCAACGCCGGAATTCCGGATGACCGTTTTGTCTTCGTTGTTCCGGAACATGTTGAAGTCGTCGATCTCCGTTCCAACGGACACAATGCGCCTCACCAGTGAGCCTGATGAGCCTGATCGTGATGGCATGACCTTCTTCCATAGAGCCAACAAATTTTTGTCCTGAACGTTAATCAAACATTCACCGTCGCGGCATTACTTTTAGAATTGCCAGAGCACAGTGTTGTCCCCATGATACGCGCCAAAACATATATCCGATACGTTTTAAGTTTTGTCATCATGGCGTTGTTCATGTACCTCGCTTTTCGCGGGCAGGACTTTAACGCCATCTGGACGTCATTGACGCAGGTTCACTTCGTTTGGATCTTTTATCTCCTTGTTGGCGGCATTCTCAGCCATGTCGTCCGCGCCTGGCGATGGCAATATCTTCTCGTTCCCATCAAGCGGAACGTTTCTCTCCGGAATTCTTTTTCTGCCGTGATGATCGGTTACATGGTGAATAATTTTTTGCCGCGGGTCGGCGAGGTTGTCCGGCCCTACACGCTCGGGAAGCTCGAAGGAATCTCAAAAACTGCGGCATTCGGCACGGTCATTATTGAACGCATTATCGACATCATCACCTTTTTTTCAATCCTTCTGGCAGTGATGTTTTTCTATTCGGATTCCTTCGCAGAGCTGTTCCCGTCGTTCGCGGCGATAGAGCCGATCTTCCTTGGAGGTTCGGTGAGTGCGTTTCTCCTTTTTATCCTTCTGTTCTTCAAAGCGGAATATATCTTTTCGCTGCTGAAGGGGTCCCTCGTGTTCCTGCCCGTAAAACTCCGCGGGAAAATTGACAGCCTGTTCGAATCGTTCATCAGCGGATTTGCCATTGCCAAATACCCGGGGCAGTTCGTGATGATCATTATCACGAGCTACATGATTCAGGGGATGTATCTTCTGCTGATGTACATCCCATTTTATGCCTTCGACGCGATGGCGAATCATTCGCTCAATTTTGGTTCTGCCACGATACTGCTCGTCGTTTCAACGGTGGCGTTTGCCGTCCCGACGCCAAGCGGGTTTGGGACGTATCATTCCTTCACGTCGTTCACTCTCACTCAGTTGTACCATGTTGACAGTGTAACGGCACTCAGCTATTCGATTCTCACACACGAGGTCGGGGTGCTGCTGACGGTCGTCATAGGGCTGTATTATTTTTTCACAGATCACATTCGGGTCACTGAAATTGTGAAGGACGCCGGCTAACGGTCCCGGCACTTACGCAAAAGGATGAACTTTATGAAACAGGTTTCGCAGGAAATGAAGAAAGGCACGATGCATGTAGAGGACGTGCCGGAACCGGCTCTGAAAGGGGGCGGGGTGGTTGTCCGCAATGAGTATTCGCTGATCAGTTCGGGCACGGAGAGATCGTCCGTTCAAAAACGGAAAGGAAGTATGCTCTCCAAAATACGTTCGAATCCCGACATGGTAAAGCTCGTCATTCAGCAGATGCGGCAGCAGGGTGTGCTGAATGTGTACAGGAAAGTGATGACAAGGCTTGAAGCGTTCTCTCCTCTCGGGTACAGTTCAGCAGGGACGGTCATCGGCGTCGCCGGGGATGTCGATGACTTTGCCGTCGGCGATCGGGTTGCGTGCGGCGGCAGTTCCGCCAATCATGCCGAAATCCTTTTTGTGCCGAAAAATCTCTGCGTAAAAGTTCCGGCGGATATGACGATGCAGGAGGCGGCGTTCACCACCGTCGGCGCAATCGCACTTCAGGGCGTAAGACTCGCCGCGCCGACACTCGGAGAAACGGCGGCCGTCATCGGCCTCGGACTTGTCGGGCAATTAACTGTCCAGATATTAAAAGCAGCCGGCTGTTCGGTGATCGGGATCGACATTGACCCCCGTTCTGTTGCATTGGCCAAATCACTTGGGGCAGATGCAGCCTACCAGCGAGCTTCGAAAGGTCTGATGAGCGATATCCTGTCCCAGACACACGGTGTTGGGGTGGATGCGATCATCATCACGGCGGCAACAAAAAGCAGCGACCCGGTGCAGCTTGCCGGCGCGATCGCCCGTGATAAGGCGCGCGTCATCCTCGTCGGGGACGTTGGTATTTCCATCCCCAGAACGCCGTACTACATGAAAGAGCTGGAATTCAGAATATCGCGGTCATACGGACCCGGACGGTACGACAAGGCCTACGAAGAGAAAGGACAGGACTATCCCCTCGGGTTTGTGCGATGGACGGAGAAGCGCAATATGGAGGAATTCCTTCGGCTTGTGAAAGCGAAGAAGGTCAACGTCGAAAAATTGACGACGCACACCTTTCCCATCGCCGATGCCCTGAAGGCATATGCCATGATTCAGCGCGGAACAAAGGAGCGATATATTGGGGTATTGCTGGAATATCCGCATGGAAAGAAATCTGTTGCGAATGCTGTTTCAGTTGCGCCGGAGCGTGAATCAAATGGTTTGGTCTCCATCGGTTTTATCGGCGCGGGGAACTTCGCTCAAAGTTCGCTTATACCGTTCCTCAATACCAAGTCCGTAATTCTGAGAGCCGTATGCACTTCCAACGGTTTGAACGCGAAAAATGTTGCACGGAAATTTGGGTTCGAGTCAGCAACGACTGACCCGAAGGAAATTTATGCGTCCAGCAAGATCGATACCGTGTTTATCGCCACACGTCATAACCTTCATGCATCCTTGTGCGTGCAGGCACTAAATAATCACAAGCACGTTTTCGTTGAAAAACCTCTCGCGCTTAATGAGAAAGAGCTTGCCGAAATCATCAAGGCTCATGACGCGGCAAAGAAACGATCCCATCTTCGATTCATGGTCGGCTTTAACAGAAGATTTTCGCCGTCGGTGCGTCAGGCGAAAGCCTTCTTTGCCGATGCGGCAGAGCCGATGCTCGTGAATTACCGGGTGAACGCCGGCTTTCTGCCGAAGGACCATTGGACGCAGGATCCGGCGGAAGGGGGCGGGAGAATTATCGGTGAAGTGTGCCACTTCATCGACACAATCCAGTACCTCACGGGAGGCGAACCAACGGCCGTTTTTGCACAGTCTTTGTCCCTGACCGGAGAACGGTCGCAGAGCGACAATATCGCGATAACAATTCGCTTCTCGAACGGTTCAGTAGGAGTTATTGAGTATCTCGCGAACGGAGATCCTGCGCTCTCAAAGGAGCGTATTGAAATTTTTTCGGGGGGCAAAACGGCGGTCATCGACAACTTCAAAATTTTGGAGTTGTACCACGGCGGGGCACGAAAAGTTCATGAGAGTCTGACGGTTGAAAAAGGACACAAAGCTGAAGTGGAAGAATTCATCAGCTCTGTCCACCTTGCGAAAGACCTCATCTCGTTCCAGAGTCTGGTTGTTACAACGCGTACGACCTTCAAGATCATTGAATCGTTGGAGAGTGGACTTCCTGTTGAACTCTAGACTTCCGGTATTCACCGCAAAGATTGCCGTTGCTGCAGCCTTCATCGTGTGCTCGACGGATCTTTCCCGTGCCCAGTCCGTGCCAGATAGTGCGAATGGATTCATGCTGAGGGCGAACACTTTTTCACTCTACGGCGGAATGGGAATCGCGCTTGCGGACGCTCCCGGGCTTACGAGTTATATCAACACGCTCGGAGACCCGGCAATTGTGAGCGGTTTTGCGACTGACGTTGAGTTTTTCGGGGGGGCTGAATTTCCCTTAAGCTTTGAATGGGCGGGTGTCGTCGAGTACTCATATCTTTTCAAATCGTACTCTCTTTCGATCCCGGAAGAGGGAACGTATACGATATTCTACAGCATGCACATGCCGACAGCCATGGTGCATTATGTGATGACAGGCGAAGGGTATTTCCTAAAATTCGGCGGAGGTATCGGCTATCATACCGGGCTCCTGGAACAAAAGGACGGCTACGGCAACGACTTCACCTATACGGCTCACGGCATCGGTGTGAAGGCTCAGGCCGTCGGCCAGACGGCATTCGACGAACATTTGTACGGATATATCGGAGGAGATCTCCGGTGGGAGTTGCTTGGACAATTAAAGGGTGGTGGCGGCACGGTGCCGCCAAGCCGCGGCAAGGTTCCGTCACTATCAATGTTCGTCGTCGGCCTCAGCTTTGGCCTGACCTATCATTTTTAAAACGGCAATTCCCCCGTGGAGATGTGCTCCTTCCCCATTGGAAGAGGGCAGACCACGGCTGACATTTAGTTCACAACAATAGGAATAACTCAATGAAACCATTTCTTGTTTTCCTCTGTGGAATAATCATGCTCTCCGCGATTTCCGTCAGCCAGGAAAAAAAATCGACAAAGAAAGGAAAATCATCTGTGGATTCAACGAAGGCGTCTCACGGGCTCGTGGTCATCAAGACTTCAATGGGCGACATCACCGTCCAGCTAGCGGACGACAAAGCGCCGAAACACGCGGCTAATTTCCGCAAACTGGCCAAAGAGGGCTTTTATGCCGGAACAACGTTTCATCGCGTCATTCCCGGGTTCATGATCCAGGGGGGCGATCCGAATTCGAAAGATGACGACCGATCGAACGACGGACTTGGCGGGCCGGGATATACGATTGACGCCGAGATCGGGCTGACACACGGCCGGGGTGTGGTCGCTGCCGCCCGTCAGGGAGATGAAGTGAACCCCGCGCGCAAGTCCAACGGCAGCCAGTTTTATATTACGGTCGCACCTGCGCCATTCCTCGACGGGCAGTACACCGTTTTTGGAAAAGTGGTCAAGGGCATGGACGTTGTGGACAAAATTGTCGCCGTGCAGCGTGACCGCAGCGACAATCCGATCCAAAAGGTCGTCATCACGAGCGTGACGGTTCAGTAGAGGATAGTTCTGCGATGGCAAAAAGCGCCAAAGGAAAAATCTCCGTCGATTCCTTTCTTTCTTCCATCCGCAAGAAGGATTTTGCACCGGTCTATTTCTTTTTCGGCGAGGAAGATTTTCTTATCGATGAAATTGTCGATGCTGTCGTTGCCGAAGGAATCGACCCGGCGACCAGGGGCTTCAATCTCGATATTATCCATGGCAGCGAAACCGACGGCAAAGATATCGTTTCCATCGCCTCTTCTTTTCCTATGATGGCGGAACGGAGGGTCGTCGTCGTGAAAGATTTCGACCGCGTTTCTAATAAGGAACTTGTTGAGCCGTACCTCGAACATCCTTCGCCGTCAACCTGCCTTGTCCTCATCGCCTCGAAGCCTGATACGCGTAAGAAGCCGTACCCGCTGTTGAAAAAGAACTCTGTCGGCGGCGAATTCGCCCGGCTGTACGATAACGAGATCCCGGCATGGATTCAGCGCCGTGTAACGCAGCTGCACAGAACGATTGCTGTCGACGCTGCCGAACTGCTTCAGGCATACGTCGGCAATTCTCTCCGGGAAGTCTCGAATCAAATAGATAAATTACTGATCGCTGTGGGTAGCAAACCGGCGATCGAAGTAGAAGACGTTGAAGCCGTTGTCGGCATCTCGAAGGAATTTACCGTGTTTGAGTTGACCAAGATGGTCGGCGAAAAAAATATCTCGAGGTCGATGGAAATTGTCGAACGGATGCTGGACAGCGGCGAATCACCGCAATTGATCATTGTCATGCTCACACGCCATTTTATCATTATGGCAAAGCTTCGCGAACTCCATGCCGCGGCAAAATCGGAATTCGAATTGGCGGGCGCCGTGAGAGTCAGCCCGTATTTCATCAAGGAATATGTGTCGCAGCTTCGCGGCTATTCTCCTGCAGCGGTTGAAAACGCCTTTCTCTCACTCGCGCGCGCTGACCGAGAGTTGAAGTCCTCAGCCACTGACCCCAAGCTTGTGATGGACGTGCTGCTATGCGAAATTATGGGACAATCGGCGGTCCGATCCCCCCAGCCGTCAGAATAACAAGCGCACATGCATCTACTTTCCCCGCCGACGAATTACGAATGGATAAGCTTCGCTCTTCTCATCGTTGGATTGACGGCGTTCATCGTTGCCGCTGAACTCGTGAGAACGGCGCTTCGATGGTCGCCCGAAGTGACGCGCAAGCTCGTCCACATCTCAACCGGCGTCCTCATCTTTTTTGCGCCGAGAATTTTCAGCTCGGGCATCCCCGCAATTCTTTTAGCTGTCATCTTCATTACCGTCAACTTTGCCGCGATTGAACTTGGACTTCTGAAAGGAATGCACGGCACGAACAGACGCTCGTACGGCACGGTCTATTACCCGCTCGCATTCCTGATTCTTGTTCTTCTCTGCTGGGATACCGTTCCCCAGATCATTTCTATTTCCATACTCGTGCTCGGACTCGGCGATGCGGCCGCCGCGATCGTCGGGGAAAATCTTTCTTCAGCGCACATCTACTGCCTCACAAGCGACAAAAAATCCCTCGAAGGCTCCGCGGCGATGTTCGTCACGACATTTGTGGTTGTTGCCTTCCTTCTTATTGGATCATTCGGCCTCAACGGAACTCTCGAATTCGATTTTGTCCCCGGCTTCTCCCGCCCAGTGCTCGGCGGATTGATCGCCCTTGCCGTATCGTTCTTTGCCACGGCATGGGAGGCCATTTCTTCGAAGGGTCTGGACAATCTTACAATCCCTCTATCAACGGCGTTCGTCCTCCAGCTCTTTCTCGTTCCGCTGCCGCACCATTCATATGAACAGTTTCTCATCGGGCTTGCGCTTGCATTCATTTTTGCAGCGGCATCTTACGCTCTTCGTTTTTTGTCGGCGAGCGGAAGCGTGGGAACGTTCATCCTGGCGTCGATTATTTTTGGTCTGGGCGGATGGCAGTGGACCGTCCCGATTCTCGCATTCTTTCTCTTATCGAGCGGACTTTCCAAATTCGGGAAAAAACGGAAGGCAGCGTATGAGTTAATGTTTGAAAAATCCGACACGCGCGATGCCGGACAGGTTGCAGCAAACGGAGGCATTGCAGGCGTTATCATGCTTTGTTGGTATTTCTTTCCAGGATACGATGGCTGGTATTTCATCTACCTTGCATCACTCGCGTCAGTTACGGCAGATACATGGGGGACGGAGCTGGGACTTCTGTCGAAAGGATCTCCGCGATCAGTTATCACATTAAGAAGAGCGCCAACAGGAACGAGCGGAGCCGTGTCGATCGCTGGATTTACGGGCGGAGTGCTCGGCGCATTCCTCATCGCGCTTAGCGGACTTTTTTGGATGAGAGGCGATGCTCTCCTTTCCACATTCGTGTTGATCGTTGTTTCGGGCGTTGCAGGGTCGCTTGTCGACAGCGTGATCGGTGCAACTGCTCAGGCAAAATACCGATGCGGCGTCTGCGGAAAATTGACCGAGCGGAATAATCATTGCGGATCTGCAGCGTCGCTCGTTGCCGGAGTGCGTTGGGTGAACAATGATGCCGTGAACTGGACATGCGCAATTGGCGGGCCTCTCGTCTTTATGGCGCTTACCGCTGCAGGAATGTAGGAATGTAGAATAAGCTTGGTTGTCCAAGCCCCTCAAACCGCTGATTTCCCCCCTCCTTATTCATCTTTACTTTCCCTGAAAAGATTGCTATTTTGTTACTGAAAACTTATGAAAACGGTCAAAATTTCATCAATTTCAGTAGGCGGAGGCTCTCCTCTAGTTTTAATTGCCGGTCCATGCGTCGTTGAGAGCAGGGAGATGATCTTCTCGACGGCTGCAAGAATCAGGGAAATCACATCACGTCTTGGCATGCCGTTCGTCTTTAAATCCTCCTACAAAAAAGCGAACCGGACAAGCGTGAGCGGTTTTACGGGCATCGGTATTGATGAAGCGCTTAAGATACTGGCAGAGGTGAAAAAGGAATTTGGCATTCCAATTCTCACGGATGTGCACACGGCGGAGGAGGTCCGTGCTGCAGCTCAGGTTGCAGACGTTCTCCAGATTCCTGCATTTCTGTGCCGTCAAACCGATCTCCTGATCGCGGCCGGGAATTCCGGCAAAGTGGTGAATATCAAAAAGGGACAGTTTCTTGCTCCTGAGGATATGATCCATCCCGTCGAAAAAGTCGCATCGACAAAGAATGAAAGAATTCTGGTGACGGAACGGGGTGCGACGTTCGGATACCATAATCTCGTCGTCGATATGCGCGGATTGCAGGTGATGCGTTCGTTCGGTTACCCTGTCATTCTGGATGCGACACATTCCGTGCAACTCCCGAGCAATGACGGCGGAAAAAGCGGCGGCCAGCCGCAATATATTTTTCCGATCATGCGGGCTGGCGTTGCTGTTGGGATCGACGGCCTCTTCATCGAAACGCATCCCGAGCCCGCCAAAGCGCTCAGCGATGCGGCAAGCCAGCTCCCGCTTTCGCGCCTGGAAGAATTATTGACCCAGGCAAAGGCAATCGATTCCCTTGTCAAGACGAATGGATGGTCGTGAGTCAGAGTTCTCCTCACAACGGACAGCAGGCACTCTTTCCGCGTCCGCTGACAGCGTTTGAACGTGAAACACTTCTCTGGCTTCTCCCCGCAGCACGGTCCGGGTACAATGAGTATCGAAAATATATTTCGGATTGGGTTGTTGTCGGTGAAGGGCGGCGAGGGGAGGGAAACTACATCCTCGCGGATGAAAAAGTTCGTCCCGATGTTGAATCGCCGCTGCCGCAAGTCTTTGCCTACGGAGTGATCGAAGCTGACAACGTGAGTATCTCCGCGACGCTGAGAGAATTGTTCGAGGACCAGCTTGAGTACGAAATCGTGAGTCTTCGCGGGGAGATGATTCCTCTGCACGTAACGGCACGGCGGCAATGGAATTTTTCTTTGTGGTCTCCGAATCAGCCGTGTCCGGCATGCGGTTCAGCGGTCCGCCAGGTCACGATCCGGAGAGAATCCGGAGGAGATGCAACACTGGCCGTGTGCGCTGTCGACAAGCGGCTGTGGATCTTCGATGCTCTCGACGGCGTGAATCATCTCATTCCGGTGACGAATTTCCACAATGCGCTGATGCTTCACAAAAATAATCGCGACCCGAAAACCGCTCTTGCGGCGGAAAATTTCTTCAGACACCTCCAAACGTTTTCCGATGCCGACCTCGGTGCGGCATTTGTCCAGTACAATAAGCTGAGAAAAAAAATCGAGCTTGGCAGAGTCGTTTTGCCAGGCTCAAAACAGACGACACTCGTCGATAAAGTCCTTTCACTTTTTAGAAAATGAGCACTCAATCGTTCGATATTGAAAAGGGGAAACAGGTCATCCGCATCGAAGCGCAGTCGGTCGCAGCCCTCGCCGATAAGATCGATGCCACATTTGCGGAGGCTGTCCGGATAATTTTTGAGGCAAAGGGAAGGATCGTGGTTACTGGCATGGGAAAATCCGGGATTATTGCTCGGAAGATCGTAGCAACGATGAACTCGACCGGCACTCCTGCGATCTTTCTTCATCCGTCGGATGCCGTTCACGGGGACCTGGGCATGGTGCGGCGTGAAGACGTCGTCGTGTGCTTGTCGAAAAGCGGCGAAACGCAGGAAATCTGCCAGCTTATCCCCATGTTCAAACGGATAGAGGTCCCGATCATCGCGATGCTCGGGCGGATGAACTCATCCATCGCAAAAGAGGCCGACGTCGTGCTCGATGTCACCGTGGAAGAAGAAGCCTGCCCGCATGATCTGGCGCCGACATCTTCGACGACTGCGGCGCTCGCGATGGGGGACGCTCTGGCGATACGCTTCTTGAAAAAAGAAATTTCAGCAAAGAGGATTTTGCGCTGTTTCACCCCGGAGGCAACCTCGGCAAGCGCCTCCTCCTGAAGATCGAAGAGTTGATGACCGGCGGACCTCTGGTGCCGAAAGTGTCTCTCACAACCAGCCTCAAGGATACGATCCTTGAAATGACCACCAAACGGCTTGGCGCGACGTGTGTCGTTGACGCGGACGGGATCCTTCGCGGCGTCATCACCGACGGTGACCTTCGCAGGCTTCTGCAAAAGACGACCGATGTATCCGGCGTTACTGCCGAAGAAGTGATGACGCGAAATCCTAAAACGATCCTGTTCGGAGCGCTCGCCGCCGCGGCGCTCCAGGAACTGGAAACATTCAAAATTACGCAGCTGATTATCGTGGATAAAGAACATCGCCCGGTAGGAATGGTCCATATTCACGAATTGGTGAAAGCAGGACTTGCGACCCAGGATCGAGGTTGAGGCGATGAGAACGACCATAGCTTTTCTCGGTGTGTTTGCCGTCTTGATTTCAAACGGCTGTGAGGAGAAGATCAAGCCGTCCGTTCTTGGAGGAGTCTCGGGTGCTGCGCTTCCGTCCCAGGAGAGCTGGAATACGACTATCACATTCACCGATTCGGGGATCGTCAAAGCGATCTTGAAATCGGGTCATATCTCGGAGTACGAAGGAACCAAACAGACGCTGCTCGACAGCGGAGTGCATGTAGACTTCTTCGACCAGCATGGGGTTCACTCATCGGTTCTGACCTCCCGCACCGGGAAAGTCGACGAAAATACGAACAACCTCGAAGCAACGGGAAACGTGGTGGTTGTCTCCGACAGCGGAGTAGTTGTCGAGACGGAAAAGCTGTTCTGGGACAACCAGCGCCAGCTTATCCATTCCGATGAGTTCGTCAAAATCACTTCCCCGAAAGAAAAACTACAGGGCCATGGATTCGAATCCGACCAAAACCTGAAGAATTACAAGATCTTCAAGGTCACGGGAACGGCGAAACAGCAATAGATCGGGCCATGATGCAGATAGAAGACAAACATAAGGGTCGACTCATTGCCGAGTTCCTCAAAGAAGGCGGATCGGGATGTGCCGGCCTGTTTTTCGCGATTTTTTTCCTTCTGAACTGGAATGTGTTCGGGCAGGGAAAAGATGATATCATCTTGAAACATGCGGACGTCTTTGCCGGCAAGAACGTGAACGGCGAAGATATCCGTGAACTTACCGGCAACGTACATCTGGTCCAAGACAATGTTCTAGTGTGGTGCGACCGGGCGGTCCAGCATCTTGCAAAAAACGAAGTCGAACTCACCGGAAGGGTGAGGGTCCTCCGAGATACCGTGACGTTGACGGCAAAGCGAGGCACCTATTACGGCAACACGAAAAAGGCGGTTTGCGAAGACGGCGTGCGGCTCGAAACGACCCACGTGACGCTGCTGGCCGATTCCGGAACGTATTTCACCGAAGAAAGAAGATCGTTCTTTCACTCACACGTCCGCGTGATCGACTCAACAACGACGATCTTCAGCGATCAGCTGACGTATCTCGAAAAAGAGAGAGAATCGATCGCCGTCCGCAACGTGAGAGTGATCAACGCCGACAACAACGTTCAGCTGTTCGGCGACTACTTGGAGCATTTTGACGATACGCACTACAGCCGAATCACGGAGCAGCCTCGACTCATGCAGATTGATACGTCGTCGAAAGGTGTTGTCGATACTCTTGTCGTAAGAAGTCTCATCATGGAATCGTTCGACGATTCGACCAAAAAACTCATCGCCACCGACAGCGTCGCGATGGCGAGAGGTGCTCTCTCAGTTCGCTGCGGATGGGCGCGATATTTTACGCAAAAACAATTTATTGAGCTGCGCCTGGCGCCCGTTGTCTGGTACGACGACAATCAGGCCTCGGGCGATTCGATCACGCTGTTTATGTCTCACAATAAATTGCAGCATGCTGTCATACGGAACAGGACATTTGCGCTTTCGCTCAGCGACAGCGCGTATCCCGCGCGCTTCAATCAGCTGACGGGGAGAAAAATTGAGATGTTCTTTCAGGACGATAAGCTTCGTGAGATGGCTGTCGATCAGAACGCGACCAGTCTGTACTATTTGTACGACGGGAAAGATCCGAACGGCGCGAACAAAACAAGCGGCGATAGAATCATGATGACCTTTCTGGAAGGGAAGATCGATCTTATCCGCATTGTTAAGGGTATCGAAGGAACGTACTATCCCGAGAACATGGTCCTGAAAAAAGAGACGAAATACAACCTCGACGGCTTTGAGCTGAGGACAGACCGTCCCACGCTGATGTCTATTTTTCCAACTCTAAAAAAATTATGACTGATATACAACCCGGCCCCGCAAAGAATCCCGGCGATGAATCAGCGCCGAACGCTGCAATCCCGGCAGGCGGTAATCGAATTGTTCTTCGCGCCGAAAATTTGTTGAAACTGTACAAAAAACGGGCTGTCGTGAAAGATATTTCGGTAGAGGTGCAGCAGGGAGAAATTGTCGGTTTACTTGGTCCGAACGGCGCAGGAAAAACGACCACATTCTATATGATCGTCGGGATGATTCGTCCGAACGGCGGGCATGTCTATCTTGAGGAAAAGGATATTACACGCCTGCCTATGTACAAGCGCGCACATGCCGGCATAGGATATCTTCCGCAGGAGCCGTCGGTTTTTCGGACGATGACCGTCCGGGAAAACGTCCTCGCAGTGCTGCAGATGACGAAACTCTCGACGGCGGAACAGAACGCGCGGTGCGACAAACTGCTCGGAGAATTCGGCCTCACTCACTTGTCAAAAAGTAAAGGATACGTTCTTTCCGGGGGAGAGCGGCGGAGGACGGAAATAGCCCGTGCGCTCGCCACCGACCCTAAATTTATCCTGCTTGACGAACCGTTTGCGGGTATCGATCCTATCGCAGTGGAGGAGATCATGAGGATCGTAACGGGACTGCGGTCTCGCGGCATCGGCGTTCTGATTACGGACCACAACGTGCACGAGACTCTTTCTATCACCGACAGGTCCTATCTATTGTTCGAGGGGAGGATACTTAAAGCGGGGTCGGCCGAATCGCTTGCGAACGACCCTCAGGCAAGGAAACTCTATCTCGGGGAGAGTTTTAAATTGGATCGGTACGAATGAGAGATGAAGGTTGGCAGGCTGGAGACAGGAGGCAGAAGAAGTGAAATTTTGATCCGGCCAGCATTGAAAGAGAAACAAATACACCTTTCCGCCCGGACTGCGGCCTCCTGTCTCCTGATACCTGAATTCTTACAGACTTTTAAAAAACAAATTCAATCAATTATCGCATAAGGATGCCACATGGTTGTCGTACTCGAGCAGCACGCCACAGAACAAGATGTAGAGCGCATCATCAAAGTGCTTCATGATTTCGGATTTGACGTGCACCGGTCAACGGGAATCAATCAGACAGTGCTCGGCGCGATAGGGGTGAAACCGGATTTCGATACGCGGCAGCTTGAACTTCTGCCGGGTGTTGCACATGTGTACAGGATTACCGATCCGTTCAAACTTGCGAGCAGATCGTTCCATCCGGAGAATTCAGTCTTCGACATCAAAGGGGTGAAAATAGGGGGGAAGGAAGTGGTCATGATGGCCGGTCCCTGTTCGATCGAGAGCGAGGCACAAATTTTCACTATCGCCAAGCATGTCGCGGCGCACGGGGCGAAGTTTCTACGGGGGGGAGGATTCAAGCCGCGTTCATCGCCGTATTCGTTCCAGGGCATGGGCGAGGAAGGACTGAAGCTGATGCGCCGCGCAGCTGACGAGTTCGGATTGCTTGTCATCACCGAAGTGATGGATTCGAACCAGATAGAGCTTGTTGAGAACTATGCCGACGTCCTTCAGATCGGCGCGCGCAACATGCAGAATTTTACTTTCTTGAAAGAACTTGGAAAATCGCGGACGCCTGTGATGCTGAAACGCGGTTTGGCTGCGACGATCGAGGAGTGGTTGATGTCGGCGGAGTATATCTTGTCAGGAGGGAACAAGCAGGTGATCATGTGCGAGCGCGGCATTCGCACCTTCGAAACCGCGACACGAAACACGATGGACATCAGCGCAATACCGGTGATCCACGCTAAAAGCCATCTGCCCGTTGTTGCGGACCCGTCGCACGGAGTCGGCATCCGGGATAAGGTGATACCGATGGCGCGTGCAGCGGTGGCCGCAGGCGCCGATGCCATCATGGTTGAAGTTCACAACGATCCCGATCATGCAAAATCTGACGGGGCACAATCGCTTTTTCCAGAGCAGTTCGACGAATTAATGACGCAGGTGCGCATTATCGCAGAAGCGATCGGAAGAAGCATAGCGTAGAGGCAATTAAGAATTATGAATTAAGAATTATGAATTAGGAATTCAGAGTAGAGTTAATGATTACTGTTTACTGTTCACTCCCCATGTTCATTGTTCATTGATGATTGTTAATTGATATGAAAATAGCCATCATCGGTCTCGGTGTTATCGGCGGTTCGCTGGGGCTCGCGATCAAGCAGACTGATTCCGGAAACACCATCGTTGGATTCGATTCCCCAGGAGTGTTGCGCCGCGCGAAGAAGCGAAAGGCAATAGATGTCGCCGCACCGTCGCTTCGAGCCGCCGTGTCCGATGCAGAAATTGTCTTTTTATGTACACCCGTTGATTCTATCTTAAAGCTTCTTTCCGATGTTTCCCGGTTTATATCCTCCACGACGATTGTCAGCGATGTCGGAAGTGTAAAAGGAGTGGTGCAGGCCAGTGCGAAGAGATATTTTAGATCGCGGGGGATATTCATCGGTGGGCACCCGATGGCGGGGTCGGAGGGAAGCGGTATTGAATACGCCGACGCACTCCTCTTCCAAAATGCCGTCTATGTTCTCTGTCCTCCGCGCGGCCGGGCGAAAGAGACCCGGCTGCTGGCTGCGCTTCTGAAGTCGATCGGCGCGAGGGTATTGACGATGGATGCTCGCGAGCACGACCGTGTCGCTGCTGCAATCAGCCATCTCCCCCAACTTCTCGCAGTAGGTTTGATGGACAGTGCATCACGGAAGAACAAAGGCAACCCTGCATTCCTGCAGCTTGCCGCCGGCGGGTTCCGGGACATGACACGGATAGCGTCGAGCCCGTTCCCTGTGTGGAAAGACATCCTTTCCAACAACAGGAAAGAAACGAAACGAGCGCTGCAGGAGTTCGAGAAACTCCTTCGACAATTCCGCAAAAGGCTGAACCAACGCTCATTGTCCGATGTCGGTAAAAAGTTTCTCCGCGCGAAATCATTCCGCGATTCGATCCCGAAGAACACAAAGGGTTTCCTTCATTCCCTTCATGATCTTTTTGTATGGGTCGATGACAAACCGGGTACGCTTTCAACCATGACGACAACGTTGTTCCGATCGGGGATCAATATCAACGATATTGAATTATTGAAAGTACGTGAGGGACAGGGAGGGACGTTTCGCCTCTCGTTCGAATCGGGCGAATCGGCACGAATGGCGGCGAAGTCCCTTCGTGCGAAAGGATTTCGGGTTGCAAAGTGAGAGCGTTGTGCAGAAAGTTGATGGATGGCGGGAATGAGAACCTGGATCCAATTAATTAGAAAGATCAAAACTAGAAAAGGATTGTGATGGCGCGTAAAATGTTTAATATCGTTACGGCACTTGTTCTTTGTTCTTCACTCGCCTGGAGCTGGGGAGGAACAACGCATAAGTTTATCAATTTGCAGGCGATTAAGCATTTGCCCTCATCATGTCCATTCTTTGCGAACAATGCGCAATGGATCAGCGATCATGCCGTCGATGCCGATAACCGAAAAAACAGCGACCCGACGGAGGCTCCAAAACATTTCATCGACATTGAAAATTATCCCGAGTTTGCAACTCGGACATTGTCCCACAACTATGATACGCTTGTCGCGAAGCACGGACAGGCGTTCGTGACGAATGCCGGTGTCGTGCCTTGGTCAATTATCTGGTCCTTCGATTCGCTGACGAACTGTCTGCGAAGAGGAGACTCGGCGAGGGCGCTCCAATTTGCAGCGGACCTGGGACATTACGTCGGCGATGCACATCAGCCTCTTCACGTCACGGCAAACTACGATGGCGGAGAGACAGGCAACAACGGGATCCACAGCCGGTACGAATCGACAATGCTTCAAAACTACAACTATTTGAATCAAGTTTCAGTGGTTGCCAAACACGCTCATTTTGTCCCCGTGCCGATCGATACTAACTTCGTTTTCATTTATCACGGCAATAGTCTTGTCGATTCAATACTGAAGGGTGATAATTATGCAAAGGGGATCGACCCGACATATAAGAGCTCTTATTATGCCGCGCTCTGGGAAGAAACCGGACCGTTGACACAGAATCAGATTCAGGATGCCACGCTTGACCTGGCGAACCTGTGGTTCACTGCGGCGATTAATGCGGGGCTTATTTCAGATTCATCTGCTCCCGTTTCAATAAGCGATGCACCCTCGAACATAGCATTCGGAAGAGTTGCTCTCGGGAGCTTCAAAGACACAACGATAACTATCACAAATAATGGGGGCGCGGTACTTTACATCTCGAGTATTGCGTCGTTGGGGAATTCCTTTTCCGTCCGGACAACGTCTGCAAGTCTTGTCCCGGGCCGGTCTCTTATCGATACGCTTCGATATACTCCTGATGCTATAGGTCCCGTAAGCGCAAAAATTGTGTTGTCAAGCAACGCATCCTCTTCGCCGGACACAATCGTGGTCAGCGGGAACGGCTTCGGCGAGGCAATGCTGCACCTGCTGACTCATTCCATTTCGTTTGGCAATGTCAGAGTCGGTCAATCGAAAGATACGACGATCACGATTACGAACAATGGAAGCGACACATTGAAGATTTCCAGCGTTGCCGGCGTAACCGCCGTATTCAATGCAACACCATCCGGACACACCCTCCTCGCTGGTCAATCGTTTACGGATACCCTCAGCTTTTCTCCATCGTCGATCGGCCCTGTTCTTGGGCAGATTGTCATCGTGAGCAACTCGTCGACGTCTCCGGATACATTGACGGTAGACGGAAGCGGTCAGTCGTTGACCGGGGTCGAATTCTCGCAGACAGGAGTGCCTGATCAATTCGGTCTTAGCCAGAATTACCCTAATCCGTTTAATCCTTCGACGCTTATTCAGTACTCGCTCCCATACCGAAGCACCGTGCGGATCAGGGTATTCAACGTCCTGGGGCAATTGACCACAGAATTGGTTAGCGGGGAACAGCCGGCTGGGTATCGCGAGGTGGTATGGAACGCAGCGGTTCCAAGCGGAATGTATTTCTACCGGATTGAGGCAGTGTCGGTCAATGATCCCACATACAGGTTCACAGCGGTGAGGAGGATGCTTCTGTTGAAGTGACGCTTGGGATGTTTCACAACTATTGAAAAGTTAAGACGTTGGTTGAGGCAGCTTATATTATTCAGGCAATAAATGGTTTTGACTTGCTTCTCGTCAAGTAATATTGAAAGCCACGTTCCATTTTTATTACTTCTGCCAACAATTCTCGCCGTATCTTCGCAGAGTTGAGAACAAAGGCGCTTGCTTTGGCGCTTAGAAAATCGAGAATATCGATCTGTACAAAAACCTGTGTGAATCCGTGTAATCGCACGCCTCAATCTGCAGTCAGGGTGCAACCAGAGCAGGTCTGACCAGTCAACCTTGGCATACGTTTTGAGCAGAGCTACCCTTGGTCCACTCATATCTTTCTCATCATGGAGGTTTCATACTATGAGCGTCAGTCAGCTAGCTAAATCGATCGCTGAGTCTCCGACGTTGAAGTTGAACGAAGAGGCGAGAGTATTACGGGAAAAGGGAGAAGCAGTGATTCACCTTGGTGCCGGGGAACCGAAGAATAAGGCTCCGATCAACGCTATTCTCAGCGCTGCCGCCAAGCTTAACGCGGCCGATATCAAGTACACACCTACTGACGGCATCCCATCGCTTAAGAAAGCAGTCATACGGTACACTGAAGAGAACTACGACAGAGTCGTCGCACCGGAAAATGTCATTGTTTCTTCTGGAGCCAAGCAATCGGTATTCAACGTTCTCTACTCGATCGTCAATCCGCAGGATGAAGTTATCATTCTCGCACCGTACTGGGTCAGCTACCCGGATATGGTGAAGATGGTCTACGGCGTGCCGGTTATCGTTACGCCCGAGGACGGCGGATTCTATCCGAGAATGGAAGACGTTCGGAAAGCAGTCAGTTCGTATACGAAGGCGATCATCGTCAACAGTCCCAACAATCCTTCAGGAGTCGTCTATTCCGAGGAATTTATCTCGCAAATTGTGGAGTTCTGCGAGGCAAAGGGAATCTATGTCATCATGGATGACATTTATCACAAGCTGGTTTTTGACGGTAAGACCGTTCCCGTTAGCTATAAGTACACGAAGAAAGATATCGAATCGACGCACGTCATCGTCGTCAACGGTGTTTCAAAACTCTACGGGATGACCGGTTTCAGAATTGGCTGGACGATTGCAAGCAGGGAACTCGTCGGGATCATGTCGAACGTTCAGGGACAAATCACGTCATGCACTTCGGTGCTGCTGCAAGCTGCTGCTGAAGGAGCAATGACGGGACTGCAAAGCGTTACTGAAAGTCTCCGCATGACGTTGGAGAACAACCGCAACGTCATGATGCAGGAACTCCAGTCTTTCACCGGAGTGAAATGTACAAAACCGAACGGAACATACTATTGCCTTCCGGATTTTCGCGCATACTATAATAAATCGGTGGATCTCTCACAGCTCCTTTTGAAAAAAGCCCTTGTTGTTACGGTGCCGGGAAAAGAATTCGGTATGGAGGGGCATCTGCGTCTCAGTTATGCAGGCTCGATCAAAGACATTACTGAAGGCGTTGCGCGCATAAAGTGGGCGCTCGATCCATCTTCACCAAACGAAATCTACATTGGCGACCGTAAACTTGTGAGGGACTGGCTATGAACAACATCTTAGACATTAAAACACCTGCCCAAAGCGAAGCGGCCGTGTTGAAGAGCGATTATGGGCTCGCCAACCATGGCATCGAGAACTTGCGTATGGCGTACTGGAATTTGCCGACGGAAGCGTTGGTTGAGGAGATTACCTTCCGGCGAGAGGCGAAAATTTCACATCTCGGACCGATCGTTGCCAACACGGGAAAGCATACTGCCCGGTCGGCCAACGACAAATTCATCGTTAAAGAACCGTCCACCGAGGACAAGATCTGGTGGGGTCAGTACAACCGCCCGTTCAGCGCCGACAAATTCAACGACCTGTTCAATCGGATGCAGGGATTTTTGCAGGGAAGAGACGTCTTCGTGCAGGATTGCTACGGCGGCGCCGACCCGAATTACCGGATGCCGATCCGTATCATCAGCGAGTATGCATGGCATGCGATGTTCGCGCGAAATATGTTTATTCTCCCCCAGACGAATGAAGAATATCGCCGGCATGTACCCGACTTTACTGTTATTGCTCTCCCGGGATTTAAGGGAATACCACAAATCGACGGGACGCCGACGAACACGTTTATCGCGCTCAACTTTGCGCAGCGTCTGTGCATTATCGGAAACACGGCGTACGCGGGCGAAATTAAAAAATCGATCTTCACCATTCTCAACTATCTTCTGCCGCTGCAGGGTGTCATGGCGATGCACAGTTCCGCCAACATCGGCAAGGACGGCGATGCGGCCATATTCTTCGGCTTGTCCGGAACGGGAAAAACAACGCTCTCTGCCGACCCCAAGCGAAGCCTCATCGGCGATGACGAGCACGGATGGAGCGACGAAGGAGTCTTCAATTTTGAGGGAGGATGCTATGCTAAGGTGATCCGGCTCTCAGCATCCGCCGAACCGCAGATCTACGCAACAACGAGAATGTTCGGGACAATCCTCGAAAACGTCGTTTACGACCCTGTCACGCGGCTGATCGACCTCGACGATGAGTCGATCACCGAAAACACGCGCGCGTCATACCCGCTCGAGTATATCTCGAATGCCGTTCCCGAAAAAATGGGAGGGCATCCGAAGAATATCATTTTGTTGACGTGCGACGCTTCTGGCGTCATGCCGCCGATTGCACGGCTCACTCCGAATCAGGCGATGTATCAGTTTATCTCGGGATACACGTCGAAGATCGCAGGGACCGAAGTCGGGCTTGGCAAGGAACCGGAAATGACGTTTAGCACATGCTTCGGTGCGCCGTTCATGGTGCATCATCCCTCGTTTTACGCGGACCTGCTGAAACGTAAAATATTGAAGCATGGTGTAACGTGCTGGCTGGTCAATACCGGCTGGATCGGCGGGCCGTTCGGGATCGGAAAAAGGATCAGCATCGGCCATACGCGCGCGCTCCTCAATGCGGCCCTTACCGGCGAGTTACAAAAGGCAAAATTCTCCAAGGACCCGGTCTTCGGCTTTGAAGTCCCCACGAGCTGCGAAGGTGTCCCGGCCAATGTGCTCGATCCAGCCGGTTCGTGGCCGAGTAAAGAAGACCATCTGGCAAAATACAAACAGTTGGCGTCGCGTTTTATCGAGAACTTCAAGAAGTTTGAGGATGGTTGTCCGAAAGAAGTTATCGAGGCGGGACCAAAGATAAAGTAATCCTCGCTGCGATGTAAGCAATAAAAGAATCCCCGGGCCGGTAAAGCTCGGGGATTTTTATGGCAGCCATCTCGTTCCGAATCTCCGATTGGGACGCCACGCTTTTAACTTCTCGTTCCCAAACTCCGTTTGGGAACGCAACTGGACAAAAGCTCTGCTTCATTGTTAAGTAAGAAAGAAATCTGAGTCATGAGTTAATGACATTTATCTAACCGTTGACGAAATTCTCATGGGGCGTCTTCTTAATTTCCACTCCAAGCGTCAAAACCAATGTGTGAGAGGTTAGCGTTCCCAATGAGACGCTGGGAACGAGATAAGAAGAATCCCCGGGCCGGTAAAGCTCGGGGATTTTTATTGCGGCCATCTCGTTCCCAATCTCCGATTGGGAACGTATCTCCGTTGAGATTGGGAAAACAATTTAGCTTGTTGAAGCGGAATTTAAGAAGTTGCCGTTCCCAACGAGACGTTAGGAACGAGATAAATAAATATGGTCATCGTGTTCTTCGTGAACTTCGTGGAGAGTTATTCTTTAGACTTTGAAGGCGTTGGAGGGGGCTCCGGTTTTGGTTCGGAAGAGGGTTTTTCTTCCGAGGCTGCCGGCGGTTTCGGTTTTGTTTTTTTGGATGTCGATTTTGTTTCTTTAAACTCCGACCCTGAATTCTTGTAGTCGGTCTGGTAAAATCCGCTCCCCTTAAAGATCATCCCCCCGCCAAGGCTGATAATACGGACAAGGTTTTCAGTTTTGCAGACTGGGCAGAGCACCAGCGGCTTTGCGCTCATTTTCTGAACTTCTTCGAACCGGTGACCGCACTTCTTGCATTTGTATTCGTACGTCGGCATACGCGCTCTTCAATTCCCGTAAAGTTTTTTGAAGCCCCTGTGCATCCGTTCCGCCGCCTTCTCCAGCTCTTCCATTGAACAGGCATACGATATCCGGACATGGTTCTTCGAACCGAACCCGCTCCCCGGGACGACGACAACACGCTCTTCATCCAGCAAGTACTGCGCGATATCGTCTCCCGACCTGAGTGTTTTTCCGTTCGCCTTCTTTCCTACGTAGCCGCTCACGTTCGGAAAGACATAAAATGCCCCTTTTGGTTTGACGCAGGTTATTCCCTTGATCGATGTAACTGCCTCATAAATGAAATTCCTCCGCCGTAAGAACTCTGCGTTCATGGTGTTGACTTCATCGTGCGAGCCGGTCAGGGCTGCGAGGGCGGCGTGCTGCGAAATGGACGATGCGTTGGAAGTGATTTGGCTTTGCACTTTTTCGGCGGCCGAAACGATCTCCTGCTTTGCACCGAGATAACCGATCCTCCAACCGGTCATCGAAAAAGCCTTCGAGACGCCGTTGACGGTGATGACGTGGTCTTTGACTTCGGGAATCGAACCGATGCTAAAGTGTTTAGTTCCGTCGTAGATGACCTTCTCATAAATTTCGTCGGAGATGACGTAGAGGTCGGCTTTTGCCGTGACCTTCGCTAATTCTTCAATTTCTGTCCTCGAATAAACAGTCCCTGTTGGGTTCGAAGGAGAACAGAAAAGCAGAGCCTTTGTTTTTTTCGTGATGGCGCGCTTCAACTGCGCCGGCGTCATTTTGAAATCATTCTCCTCCGAGGTCGTAACGATCACCGGTACTGCGTCGACCAGCTTCACTATTTCAGGATAGGTGACCCAGTACGGCGCGGGGATGATCACTTCGTCCCCTTTGTTGCAGATCGCTCTCACCGCGTTGTAGATGGAATGCTTGGCGCCGTTCGACACGAGAATTTGCGAAGGGTGGAAGGAAATGTTGTTATCAGCTTTGAACTTGTCGCAAATTGCCTTTCGCAGTTCCTGGATGCCCGCATTGAGCGTGTATCCTGTATAATTATTTTCGATAGCGGAGATCGCAGCTTTCTTGATATGGAACGGTGTAGGAAAGTCCGGTTCACCGGCTGTCAGCGTAACGACGTCCACGCCCTCTTCCTTCAGCTTCTTGGCGACCGCAGAAAGCGCCAGCGTCATTGACGGCTCTGCTTTGGCAACTTGTCTCGATAACGATTTCAATGCTTTGGTTTGTCCTTTCCCGTTAAGTGTTGGTCTCTGAAGTGAACAATCATCCTTGGCTGTAATTCCTATTTCTTAATTCATAATTATTCATTGTTCTTCTTAGAATTCCTTTACCTTTTTATTCAGCCGTGCATAGACATTTGACGGAACGAACGTTCTGAATTCACCGTGCAGCCTCGCGAGTTCCCGCACAATGCTGGAATTGAGGTACGTGTACCGTTCGTGGGGCATCAGGAATACAGTGAAAATCTTATTGTCCTGTTTTCGGTTGATCAGGGCCATCTGGAATTCATATTCGAAATCGGATATTGCCCGCAGGCCCCGGATGAGCGCTACGGCTTTTTTCTTCCGGGCAAAATTGATCAATAGCCCGTCGAAACTTTCCACCGCAACATTTTTGTACTTGTTTCGCTTGATGACCTCCTGGATCATCTCGACGCGTTCCTCCTCGTCGAAGAGGGGGTTTTTTGTGGAATTCTTGGCAACGGTCACGATCACTTTATCGAACAACTCCATTCCGCGTTCAAGAATGTCGATATGCCCGTTCGTTATCGGGTCGAATGTTCCGGGGTAAAGTGCAATCTTCATGGTCGGCCTTCATGTGGTGATTGGAAGAACGTGACAACGGTCCTGCCGTATTTCCTTACCACCGCCTCTTCCCACAACAGACTCGGTTCAAAACGCAATTCCTGCGGGTGCTCGATGATCAGGTAGCCATCGGGGGAAACTACTCCGCTCTGAAAGATCATCGTCGGCAGCCGCTTCAGCACTTCAAAATCGTATGGGGGATCGGCAAACACTACATCAAACAATCCACGCGGACGCGCAAGGTACTCGAAAACGTCAGAAGCGAGAATCTCGCAATCTGACGATGCGTCGATCAGCGCAATATTCTGCTTCAAATACTCGACGGCGCGCTTTGAATTCTCTACGAAGACGACACGCCGGGCCCGGCGGCTCAAGGCTTCAATCCCCAGGCTCCCGCTTCCTGCGAACAGGTCCAGCACGAGCGATTCTTCCCAGTCGACCCGGTTCTGCAAAATATTAAAGATTGAACTCTTGACTCTGCTCGTGGCAGGGCGGACCGATAAATCGGCGACGGTACGCAGCTGCCTCCCCTTATGCTTGCCGGCGATAACGCGCATGCCTACTCTGCTCTCAACGCCAGGCCGACCGCCGACGCATATTCCTGTTTCCTGGCTTCGATGTCACGGTAGTTTCTGAGCGTCCGAGGAAGGGCGACCTTTTTGAACGGGTCCATGATTTCGACCGGAACGGCAACGAGCTGTCTCAGACTGGTCACCAGTGCCTGCGAAACGATCCTCCCGTGGAAAAAGACCGATTCAACGTTCACCCCTTTGACATACTCTGCCAGCTGTGCCATGTCGTTCTCGGTCGTCCATTCCATCGTAACAATATTCTTCGTTTCTCCGTTGGCGATCACGCTTGCATCAAATGAATTTTCATCCACGCCGGCAAGCAGAACCCGCTTGGCAGCGACCTCGGGGTAATTGAAGAGAAGTGCATTCTCAGCACCGAAGTGGTCGACGTCGACGATATTCAAGTTGCCGCTCAGTTGCCTGCACACGTTAGCGAGGAAGTTGAGAAAAATCTTCCGCACAGCCACGATCGCCGTCGTGTTCACCTGGACCTCCGCGTTGGAGTCCAGCACCATTGAGCTGATGTTGAAGGCGTTAACATTCTTCACAAGCGCATATTGGCTCAGTTCCCACTGCGAATGCTGGTCGAGTTCGCTCTCGGTGAGCGACATGTCCGTGGGGATCGATTGCACGACGACCATCCTGCTGTTGAGCCCAAACGAGAACGAGCGCGAACCGCTGCCGATATCCTTGAAGAATAGCTGAAGTTCCTGCGCGAACCCCCGTTCCCGTTGAGAAGCGCCGGGCTGGCTGAACATGTCCTGGTCGTCAAAATTGAGAGAGGAGTTGAACGAACCCGCGGCCGTGAGCGTGTGCCCCTTTGGGCTTTGGGCGATCTCGACGGCGGTAACCTGTGATTGTTCGAGAATAAGCGCGATATGTCGTTCGGTCGATTTCATTTGATCTTCACATACGGTAGTAGTTTTTCAAATTTCTTTGCACCGATGCCCTTGATCTTCCTGAGCTGTTCGACGGTTGAGAACTCGCCGTGTTCATCACGGTAGATCAGGATCTGTTCGGCAAGGCTCTCGCCAATTCCGGGAAGTACAACAAGTTCGTCTTTGGTTGCCGTGTTCAGATTAACCTTTTTGCCGTCTTTTTTGGTTCTTGCGGTGCGGGCGGTATCGCCTGCGCCCTCAACCGGAGCCGCCTGCGTCAAATACTTCGAGCGCTCCTCGAACTCCCTGTCGGCGGCCGAATAATCGAACTGATGGGTCGGGGGCGGAGTAAAATATGCACGGTAAACTTTCACCGAGACGCCGGCAATAAAGACAATCGATAAGAACAGGAAGATTCTCTGTTCATTTTTGGTGAACGCAGCGAACTCCTGCACGCGCTTCAGCAGCTTCATGGATACGACAACTGTTGAGAGATGGAAAAACAGGATCCGTTCCCGTTATGAAAACGTATTCCTCACTTTTTCGAAGAACGATTTATTCGCGTTCTTCTCTTCCTCCGTCGGCACAATATGCTCTGCCGACGAGAGTTCTCGCAGCAATTCTTTCTCTCGTGCGTTCAGCTTGGTGGGAACCCACACCTGTATCCTGATCAATTGGTCTCCCCGGCCAAAACTGTTGAGATGCGGAATCCCTTTCTCTTTCATCCGCAGCATTTTTCCCGGCATCGTTCCCGGTTCAATTTTTATTCGTGAACGCCCGCTCAGCGTCGGCACTTCAATATCTCCCCCCGTCACCGCATGAGGGAAGCTGATGAGCGTATTATAAACGATATCGTCGCCGTTCCGTACGAAATGTTCGTGACGTACTTCGTGAAATTCAACGATCACGTCACCGGAGGGACCGCCCCGCCTTCCGGCGTTGCCCTGACCCTGCATGGCGATATAGTTTCCTTCTGAAACGCCGGCCGGCACGTTGACTTTGATCGTCGATTCGCCCTGTTCGCGCCCTTCGCCGTCACACGCCGGGCATCGGTCGCGGACGATCTGCCCTTCGCCGCCGCAGTTCAAACACGTGGTAATATTCACGAACTGTCCGAACATTGAACGGGATACCTGCCGGAGTTCCCCGGTTCCGCCGCATTGCGGGCATGTCGTTTTCGACGAACCCGGCTTTGCGCCGCTGCCGGAACACGTTTGACACGTCTTCCATTTCTTGATCTTGATCTTCTTCTCGACTCCCGCGGCAATCTCTTCGAGAGTGAGTTTTAATTGCACCTTAAGGTCGGAACCGGCTTGGCCGGTCGCGCGGCGGCGCTGCTGTCTCCCTCCGGAAAAAACGTCATCGAAGATCGAGCCGCCGAAAATGTCGCCGAAATTTGAAAAGATATCGTTGATATCGGCGGAGCCCCTGAAATCGGTTCCACGCATTCCTTCATGTCCGTACTGGTCAAAGCGCTGACGTTTTGCCGGGTCGCTCAACGCTTCATACGCTTCTGCGGCTTCTTTGAACTTGTCTTCGGCCTCTTTGTTGTTCGGGTTGCGGTCCGGATGGTATTGAAGCGCCATCTTCCGGTATGCCTTCTTTATCTCGTCCTGCGATGCGCTTCGCGGGACGCCGAGCACTTCGTAAAAATCGCGTTTGGTTGCCATAATCAGTCTTCGAAATTCTCCGTTTTTGCCTGCTGAACCGGCGCGTCGGCCGGTGTTGTCGAAACGACGACCTTTGCATGACGGATCACTTTATCGAAGAGAAGGTAACCTTTTTCCACTTCTTCGAGCACGGTGTGGGGCGGAACATCCGCACGAGGCATTTGCATCAATGCGTCATGCACATCGACGTTGAACTCTTTTCCGACCGCGTCCATCGTCTTTAAACCCTGTGCCTCAAGTACTTTGAGAAATTTTGCATAAATGAGTTCGATGCCTTTATAGAACGAGTCGTTCTCTGCTTTTTCCTTGATGCTTTTTAATGACCTGTTAAAATCGTCGAGAACCGGGACCAGCTGCGTGATAATGTTTTCCGCCGCAAATTTCGTGAGGGAGGCAAAGTCGTTCTCCGTCCGCCGTTTGTAGTTGTCGAACTCGGCGGCTTTTCGCAGAAGCTGGTCTTTTAACTGCGCGTACTGCTTTTCCAGTTCCGCTGCTTTTTCAACGGGGACAGCCGCTTCAGATTTTTCCCCGGCCGGCTTTTGCCCCTCGTCGGAGGTTGGCTCCCGCTGCTCCGGTTCGCGATCGTTTTTCTCTACGGACATATATTCTTGCACTTTCAATAGTATTTAGCTCTCAACAAATCTGCATTCTCAGGGACGGAAAAGCAGGGAGATCATCTTCGCCATATAATCGACAAGGGGGATCATCCGGGAATAGTCCATTCGCTTTGCCCCGATGATACCGACCGTACCGCTGACATCGCCGACGGCGTACTGCGACGTGACGACGCTCAGTTCGCGCAGCTTTTCTTCCTCGTTCTCGGACCCGATGGATATCGAGATGTTTCCCTCGCCAATTTCTTTTTTCTCGAGGATGTGGACGATCATGTCGTGGTTTTCCAGCAATTCTATGATGCCGCGAAAATTCTCTGCGCTGCTGAACTCCGGCTGCGTCAGGAGGCTCTGCGTACCGCCGATGTGGACCTTCTCTTTGTTGCGTGTCTCGTCGAAGACTTTGTCGACGGACTCGACGAACAGGCGGATCAATCCTGTCTCTTCATTTTGCATGTCGCGAACCCGATCCCGGAAAGTTTTCCGGATTTGCTTCAACGTCAGGCCCGTCAGCCTTTCATTGAGAACTCTGCTCACTTCTTCTAACTTGCTTTTGGGTATCTCGGAGTGAGCTTCCATCATGATCGTTTTCACCATGCCGGAACGGATCGAGAGAATCACCATGATCCGGGAACTGGAGATCGATACAAGTTCGAGTTTCTCAAAGACTCCGGCACTTACCCGGGGAGTCGAGACGATCCCCAATTGATGGGAGATGCTCCCAAGAATTCTTGACGTTTCCCGCAGGATCTCGTCAGGGTCGGCGCTCGAATGGATCTGCGACTGGATCGTCGATTGATCGCGCGCGGAAAGAGCCTCCAGGTCCATCAGAGAATCGACGTAAAATCTGTAGCCCTTGTCTGTTGGAATTCTCCCGGCCGACGTATGAGGATGGTCGATATAACCTAAGAACTCCAGGTCGGACATGACATTTCGGACGGTCGCGGGACTGAGATCCAGACCATTGCGTTTCGAAATATAGCGCGAACCGATAGGCGTAGCAGTTTGGATGAAGCTGAAAATAATGCTCCGCAGTATTGTTCTTTCCCGTTCGTTGAGGCTTTCGGCCATTATTGTCCTACCGATATGCAAAAACAGTGATTCTCACATGAAAAATACGAATTTTTAGGCGCTGAGTCAAGAAAAGGGGAGCGGTCGCTTTTGTGCGGTGATACCCGCGACGAGAATCATTATACGGGGAAAACAGCGGAACGCATGTACTGCAAGGAACGGGGAAAAGTGTGAATGAACTCTTATTTTTGTATCATTTCGAGCTTTTGTGCTTTCAAGGTCTCAAGATTCTTTTCCAACTGAGCTCTGATCTCAATGATGTCCTGGTCACCGGCATATTTGGTATAGACAATGTCGGAAATTCCGACGAGGGAGCGGACAATCGATTCCACTGTCTCAGCCTGACGCCGCAGATCTGATACGAGTTTAAGAAGGGGCGTGGCAAGCGCAGGGTCGAGCATCTTCTGCACATTTCTTTCGCAGACGGACGATTGGAGTTTGAAGATCGCGAGGGCGTTGTTGATGTGGTGAGCGATCGTGCGCACCGTGGTCTGGAACATCTGTATCGCGGCTTCCATCTTTTCTTTTTCCCGCTGCTCTGCTTCCCGCGCCTGTTTGTCTTTGCGGAAGAGGTAGCGTTCGTACACGCCATGCAGCAAAATAGGGAAGTGGTTTATTTCGAGATGTTCTTTGCGGACGTAGTCATACGCACCGAGTTTCATCGCTTCAACGGCCACTTCTTCGGTGCCCGCCGCCGTCATCATGATTACCGGCGTTTCCATTTTCTGCTCGTTGATCCACTGGAGGACCTGTAATCCAGTGATATCGCCAAGGTTGAAGTCCATCAACACTATGTCGATATTCTTGTTAGCCTTAAGCCGTTCAATACTCTCGGTTCCGCTGTACGCTGTCGTCACTTCGAACTCGCCTGTTTCTTTCAACTCCATTGCCAGGACATCGGCAAACGACTCTTCATCCTCAGTAATAAGAACATGCAACGGTCTCTCCATCGATCGCTCCTAATTACATTTGTAAGCAAAACGGAAAAAAATCGGCAAGTGAGTTATTTTCGCGAAACCTTCTTCTACGGGTAATCTCCAGACGGGAAGCCCCATCGCGATTGAGGAAGTTAAGCGGAACAATATAGAGAGTCAAGATGAATTAGAAGTTTTTTATCCTTTCATACACTTAGAAGGGTGACAGCAATGACTGGGTTTGAACAAGTTAAAGGCCTGACGCTCATAGTCAGTGTTGTCAATCCCAGCCAAGTTGCTTGCAGGGGACCTGGGAGCGATACTCATGGTTCTACGATCGTAATGGAACAATGACTCTGATCAAACATGAATGGGCTTTGAAGGAGAGATGGCAATTCGTATGTTCTTTTGACATTGTATGTAATAAATCGGTTCATACTGATGTATGAAAGCATTGGCGCTACGATGATTCCGGTTCTCAATTGCACCGCATCCAGAAGTTGCATGTCGGTTGGCAAATGAGGATATTTTGGCCGGACGGTCAACCGATATTTTGTCAAAGCCCGATCTTAGAACGCCGTGGAACAGCCCCTTTCTTCGCTCGCTGAATCGCATTACGAAAATTTTCCCGTTGGATCCTTCTTGCTGCCTAAAGAATTCAGGGGTCCCATCAGGCTTGTTTATGCCTTTGCCCGGGTTGCCGACGACATCGCGGATGAAGGAAGTGATCCGGAGGAGGCCAGACTCCGGAGGCTCGATGAGTGGGAAGGAGAATTCAGGAAAGCGGCCGCCGGAAACAGCGGAATGCCTTTCTTCCGCGACTTACATGGTTCCATTGTGAAGTATGCCATTCCGACGTCGTTGTTTCTTGACCTGATTACTGCTTTCCGAATGGATGCTTCCGGAAAGGACTACGACACGTTTGAAGACCTTTTGTTCTACTGCCGCCATTCGGCTAATCCGGTTGGGAGGATATTGCTCCATATTTTCAACTGCGCAAATACCGAGACGGAAAGGCTCTCAGACTGCATCTGCACCGCACTCCAGCTGGCGAATTTTTGGCAGGATTTGAGTGTTGATATAGAGCGAAATCGTGTTTATATTCCACGTGAGGATTTTGAGCGATTCGGGCTGCGGGCTGCTGACATGAGAAACGGCGGCGGAAACGATGCCATCCGGGCGCTGATACAATTTCAAGTAGAACGGACAAAGAAATTCTTTCACGACGGCAAGCCCCTTCTTCGATCAATCGATAAGCGCTTCGCCCTTGAGCTGCGACTGACGTACCATGGCGGGCTCAGAATCGCAGAGAAGGTCGAACGACTCGGCGGCAATATACTTCATCAACGGCCGGTATTGTCGCAGTATGACTGGGCACTCATTGCACTTCGGTCTTTATCATCACGATGACATGGAATCTTTACTTGTTGCCGACATCATCGAGAAGAACAAAAGGAGTAATTTCTATTACTCGTTTTTTCTTCTTCCGAAGCCAAAGCGCGATGCGATCAACGTTGTTTACGCATGGTGCCGCACCACCGACGATATTGTCGATGAGGACGAGAGCATCAAGCGTAAATACGTTCGCCTTCGGCTCTGGTCGCGCGAGTTTGAGCACGCGATAGAAGGAACTTCCCGGTACCCTCTCCTCAACAAATTAAGTCAGATCATCCAGCGCTTCAACATTCCGCTGAATCATTTTCATGACCTCATCAAGGGGATGGAAATGGATTTGATCAAGACCCGCTACGCAACGTTCGGCGAGCTGCGCGAATACTGTTACCGCGCGGCATCGACCGTGGGGCTGATCTGCACAGAAATATTCGGCTACAAGAACGAAGGGGCAAAAGAATACGCGATCAACCTCGGAATTGCACTGCAGCTGACGAACATCCTGAGGGACATCAAGGCTGACGCGGCGAAGGGAAGGATCTACCTCCCCCTTGAGGATCTTGCGCAATTCGGTTACACGGAGGAGGAATTGCTCGCGGGAACCTACAATCCTCGATTCATTCGTCTTATGCAATTCGAATGCGAACGTGCCCGGTCGTATTTCAGACAGGCGCTGGAACATCTTTCGGAAGAGGATAAGCCTCTTTTCCTCGCCGCACAAATTATGGAAGCGATCTACTTCCGTTTGCTTCAGGACATCGGGCGCGCCGAATACAATGTCTTCGCCAAGCGCATCCGGCTTTTCAATCTTACCAAGCTTCTGATCACCATCGAGGTATGGTGGAAGAACAGAACGCTCCGCAATCATGCAATTACAAAAAGGTCGTAATCCCGATGTGCTCGTCATCGGCGGCGGCGTCAGCGGATTGACGGCAGCCGTAGACCTTGCCTCTCGTGGTATTTCCGTACTCCTCGTCGAACAAAAACAGCACTGCGGCGGAAGGACTTACTCGTTCGTCCACAAAGAAACCGGGGACGAAGTGGACAACGGGCAGCACATGATGATGGGCTGCTATCATTTCACGCTGAGGTTTCTTTCGACTATTGGGGCGATGTCCCGCATATCAGTCCAAAAAAGACTCTCGGTGGTCTTTCGCGATGCCGCGGGGGGAGTCTTCCGGCTCCAATCAGGCCCATTCCCCGCGCCGGCGAATATTCTTTTCGGTCTCCTGAGGTTAAAAAGTCTCACCCTCGCTCAGCGTTTTTCTCTCTTGCGGGTGGGTGCTGCGCTTCTCTTCGAGAACCCGAACACCGATGAGGACCTTCAGTCGCTGACCGTTGAACAATGGCTCGACCGTCTGCATCAGCCCAAAGAGAACAAGGAATATCTCTGGAATATCATTGCGGTCGGCACGCTCAATGATTCCCCCGCAGTTGTTTCTGCTGCACTTTTTGTGAAAGTGCTTCAATCCGCCTTCATGGGAAAACAAGGAGATTCTTCGATGGTGATCCCGCACGAGGGACTCAGCGGCGTTCTGGTCGACGGAGCAGTGGACTATTTAGAAAGTCGGAATTGCGAAGTTCGAACAGGTACCTCGGTCGATCACGTTGTCATGGAAGGAGACATTGCCGCGAGCGTTCTCTTAAGTTCGGGGGACATCGTGTCGCCGCGCGCCATAGTTTCCGCCGTTCCGTACTTTGACCTGTCGAAGATATTCGGAACTGAAACAGGGCGGGCTTTTCCCGAGCGCGCCCTCGCTGATAAATTTATTTCTTCGCCGATCGTCACCATCTACCTCTGGTTTGACAGAAGTTTTATGGAAGAAGATTTCGCAGCGCTTCTTGGTTCACCGGTCCATTGGGTGTTCAATAAATCCAGGCTCCTCACGAAGAAAAACGGGAGCGTGGAATATCTCTCCCTCGTGATCAGCGGGGCGGCGAGTATTATCGATCGGGAAAAAGAAGAAATCGTAGCGCTGGGAATTTCCGAACTGGGCCGTTTTTATCCGGCGAGTGCGCAGGCAGCGCTTCTCCATTCGCTGGTCATCAAAGAAAAACGGGCGACATTTTCTCCCCGAGTCGGGACACAGGCGTACCGTCCGGCACACACGACGTCTCTTCGGAATTTATTTTTGGCGGGAGATTGGACGGACACGAAATTGCCGGCGACAATCGAAGGAGCGGCGCAAAGCGGCTATCGGTGCAGCGAACTGGTGCGGAAGTATCTCAATGCCTAGAAGCCATCTCAAAAACACTTATTTATGTCCTTCTCAAGGCACACTGAGAGATCATTGTCATTCTGAACCCTCGACGAGTCGTCTATCTGCGATTCTACGAATCGTAGATTCGTTGAACGACCCTACGGGTCATAGACCCGTAGGGAGTCGTCGACCGTCGTTTTTTAGACGGGGTGAATGCCGAAGGCATCTCCCAAAGGGATCGCTTCGCGACCTTCGGGAGAATCCATGACAATGATACACCTTGACTCTCCAGGGCTTTCGTGTCATGGAGGCTTCGCTCCGCTCAGCATGACATTTACGGCTGCTTTCTGCATAGAAACCATTTTTGAGATGGTTTCTAGTCTAAAAATAAAAGCGGCGGCACATGACTAGTGCCGTCACTCTTAACAAGCTTTTATCTTACCGCCAAGACGCCAAGCACGCCAATGGGTAATGAGCAAAATGGACAAAAGTACTCTTGGCGTCATCTGCGTCTTGACGGTAAGATAATGCAAGATTATTTTTTGTAGCGGTGCTAGAAAGGAATATTTCTCACAGAGGGAATAAGAGGCGGATTGTCGTTCCCTTTCCCATTTCCGTTTCGATTTCGATTTTCCCTTTGTGGTCGTCCATGACCTTTTTTACAATCGCCATGCCGAGGCCGGTGCCGTGCTTCTTTCCGTACGTCACGAATGGCTCGAAAATTTTCCGCTTCACTTCTTCCGGCATTCCCGTTCCGGTGTCTTTGAAATCGACCTTCACCATCCCTCCGGCATCTTCCGTTGAGACCGTGAGCGTTCCTCCCGTCGGCATTGCGTCGGCTGCGTTGCTCGCGATGTTGTAGAAGACGCGGACAATCTTATCCTGGTCGACCTTCACCTTCCCCTGGAAGTTAAGGCTCTTCTCAAGCTTGATATTTCGTTTCGTCAGATCCTTTTGGATGAACGCGAGGACGCCTTCCATCACTTCTCCGAACTCGGTCTCCTGGATGTTCGTCGCGCTTACGCCGCGGCTGAAGTCGAGAATTTCCTGCGCCATATTGACGAACCGGTCGACCTGGTGGATCATTTCGTCGGCGAGCTTTCCGGCCTCTTCGTTCCCCGATTTCTTCTTCATCACCTGCGCGTAGACCCTCAGGGTTCCCATCGGGTTCTTGATATCGTGAATGATCGTGCTGGCCATTCTCCCGACCGCGGAGAGCCGCTCGTTATTGACCATCTCCTGTGCGAGACGCGCGTTCTCGATGGCGATGGAGGCGTGGATAGAAAGGGCGTTGATGAATTCCTCGTCCTGAAAAGTGAACGGTCCTCCTTTTTTGTTCAGCATCTGGAAGACGCCGATGATCTTTCCGTCGCGGTCGCGCATCGGCATGCAAAGCATGTTGTTCGTCCGGTAGCCCGATTTCTTGTCAACCTCGGGGTTGAACCGGGAATCGTTATACGCATCGGGAATATTGATCGTTTCCCCCGTTTTCGCCACATAGCCGGACAATCCTTTGCCGATAGGGAGCCGTATCTCGATGACCTCAGACCCGCGCAGCGCCTTCGACCAGATCTCGGACTTCAGCTCGTCGACGAGGTACAGCGTTCCGCGGTCGGCAGCGATCGACTTGATCGCAGTTTCGAGAATAACGTCAAGGAGTTTATCGAGGTCGAGCGTGGAGTTGACCGACTTGGCCGCATCGATCAGCATGTTCAGCTTTTCGACCTGGGTCTTGGAGGACTCGAGACTCTTTTCCAGCTCCGACACGACGATCTCATCCGTCGAACGGAGGCGCCTGCTGATCGCCTTCAGTAGATTGAGCGCTACGATGTGATTCGTCTTGATCAGGTTGTCAAAGTCGTGGTTGCTGATGCCGGCAACGACGGTGTTTTCGAGCGCGGTCGTTCGCGCCGATCGGTCCAGGTCCTCGATCAGTTCCATCTCGCCGAAGAAATCCCCCTTGCCGAGAATGGCAAGCGGGGTCTCCAGCCCTGATTTCGTGATCTTGGAAATTTTCACTCTTCCGTCGAGGATCAGGAAAAGCCGTTCGCCGCGGGTATGTTCGTTGAAAATGACAGTGCCTGCGCTGAACGTTTCCTCTTTCAAGGTTTTGGAGATCTTCTGAAGATCGTTATCACTGATGTACTTGAAGAGGGAGTTCGATCGAAGATTCTCGATGGTCAGGTTCGTGTTTTCCATATTCGGCTTGTCGATCTACGGCGTGAAGTGGATGATCAGGAAAAATTCTATCTCTGCGGAAATTTACGTATTACGCTGTAGAGAGTCAAGGCGAGGGTGAATGCGGTAGTGGCCAACTTTGAGTTTGCTGCGAGAGGTGACGGACACCTCAGTCCAATAATCAGATTATGCCGAAGAGTCCATCAGGGTAAATCGGTAACGTGTCCGTCACCTTACCAAGCTTGAGCACTACCGTGAATGCAGTGTGAGCCCAATTTGTATGAATATCCTAGACTCCTCAGTCCCGTAATTCTGAACGAGCGAAGCCAGGTCAAAGCAGAAGAGTGCCGCAGCGCACAACAGTGATTGACCGTTTGACATTCTGGAAGAAAACTCTAACTTTCGTTAATTGTTATACCCCTCCTCAGATGAAAATGCTTATTCCAGATAA
>Ga0265336_10000202_pt1 | contig 41697 bp, 36 predicted proteins | sample 42119metaG_FD_193583 | JGI IMG/M metagenome (GOLD analysis project Ga0265336, IMG submission 193583) | Rhizosphere microbial communities from Carex aquatilis grown in University of Washington, Seatle, WA, United States - 4-21-19 metaG | ecosystem: Host-associated > Plants > Roots > Rhizosphere...
TGTATTTTGAATTCTTCATTCTGAAAATATACGCCAGAAGCTGCGCAACCGCCTGAAACAGTTTTTCCGGGATCGCTTCCCCGATATCGACAGATTTGTATAGCGCTCGTGCAAGAACTTTATCCTCGACGATCGGGATGTTGTGTTTTCGCGCTATGTCTTTGATCCGCTGCGCGATGAGTTCCGCCCCTTTTGCGACTACGCGGGGTGCATCCATCTTTCCGGCCTCGTACTTCAGCGCAACGGCGACGTGTGTCGGGTTGGTCACAATGACATCCGCCTTGGGAACATCGTGCATCATTCTCTTATAGGCGATCTGCCGCTGCACCGACCGGATGCGCCCTTTGACGAACGGATCGCCCTCAGTGGATTTTGTTTCTTCCTTCACTTCCTGTTTTGTCATTCGTATATCCCGCTCGAATTCGAACCTCTGAAAGAGATAATCGAACAACGCCAGAGCAAGGAACGCCAAACCAATTTTGAAAGCTGCGGACAGCGCGGAGTCGACAAGAAAGGTGAGGATTCCACGAACATCTCCATCCATCAGGGAAAGAGTATCACCCATCGCGCCCTTAATGGACATGTACGCGACTATCGCAATGACGGCGACTTTCAACAGATTTTTCACCATCTCCGCCATCGCATGGCGCGAAATCATGACTTTCCGCATTCCGGCCAGTGGATTGAGTTTGTTCCATTTTACGGCAAGCGCCTCGGGCGAGAAATAGAATCCTACCTGCGCAACACTTGCCCCGAGCCCGACAACGAGCAGGCCGAACATGATCGGGGCGAGAAGATAGAAACACATGATAATGCCTTCGACCATGTAATAGTGAACGTTTGTCCTGGAGATCACGATGGAAGATGAATTCGTTAGAACCGTTCGGGTCATCGATGCGATTGTGGTAGCCAGTGACGTGCCGCCAAAGTACAGAATGAGCAGGCCGAAGAAAAGAATAAATGCCGAGTTCATCTCCGCGCTGCGGGCGACGGAACCTTTCTTGCGGCTCTCTTCGCGTTTGTGCGGAGTTGCCTCTTCTGTCTTATCCTGTGATGAAGCGGATTCTTCGGCCATGGGTCAGAGTACTTTAACCAGTTCAACAATGTTATCTTCAAACCCTAACAACAATTTCTTGAATATAAAGACCATAAAGGGAGCGGACGAAAATAATACGATCAAGCCGACGCCGATGCTCAACGGAAAGCTGACGACAAACACATTCATCTGCGGCATGACGCGCGCCATGATGGAGAGCCCAACGTTGGTAAGAAACTCAGCGACCATGACCGGAGCCGATATTTTCACCGCAACGACGAACATCATCGACCCCAGTGCGACAAAGCGCTCGAACAGCGGCTGACTGAAACCGAACGTGCCGATCGGCACGGTGCTGTAGGTAAGCCGCAGCGCTTCCAGGACAAAGTGATGTCCGTTGAGCATGAGGAAAATCAGCATCGCGAAGAGGGACATGAACTCGCCTATAACCGGCGTCTGCTGGTTGTCTTCCGAGCTGAACATCGTCGCAACGGAAAGACCTATGCTGAAGGAAATGAGTTCTCCAGCGTACTGAATACCTGAGAAGAGAATTCCGAGACCAAACCCGAGGAGTACTCCGACCATGACCTCGCGAATCACCAGGATGAAGAACGGGATCAACTGCAGGTCCACTGCCACGGGATGCTGGGAGATCATTGGATATAGGATGATTGTCAGAAGCGCTCCAAGCCCTGCCTTCACCTGAACGGGAATACTGCGGTGCCCAAAGACAGGCGCCACGACCACAAGCGCCGTGATCCGTGCAAAAATGACAAGAAACAGGAGAAATTGTGAAACGTAAAGTTCCATACGTTAGCGAGCCAGACTCGGAATTTGAGTATAGAGGTTGATCGTAAACGTTACCATAATGTCGATGATCCACGGGAGCGTCAAAACGACGACGATCGCAACGGCGATAAGTTTCGGGACAAAGGTCAGCGTGAATTCCTGGATCGACGTCGCCGCCTGGAACACCGAGATGACAAGCCCGATGACCAGCGAGACGAGGAGCACCGGAGCCGACACCAGCAGCATCGTATAAAATGATTCACGAAAAATATGGATGACAAATTCTTCCGACATGACGCTTTCCTTTATTGATAACTTGCCATAAGCGAGCTGACCACGAGATGCCATCCGTCCACTAGGATGAACAATAATATTTTGAACGGCATAGAGATCATAGCCGGGGGAAGCATCATCATACCCATCGACATAAGGATGCTCGACACGACAACATCGATGATGAGAAACGGAATAAAGATGATGAATCCGATCTGAAAGCCCGTCCTCAGTTCGCTGATCGCAAACGCGGGAATGACGACATACGTCGGCACATCTGCCCGGCTGTTCGGTTTTTGCAGGTTCGCCATCTTAACGAACAATCCAAGGTCTTCTTCGCGCGTTTGCTTGAACATGAATTCACGCAGGGGGTCGACACCGCGGTCGTAGGCTGCCGTAAGGCTGAGCTTTTTCTCAAGGTAGGGCTGCACCGCCACAGTATTGACCTTGGTCCAGACCGGAGCCATGATAAAAAATGTCAGGAACATTGCGAGACCGACCAGTATCTGGGCGGGCGGCATTTGCGGCGTACCGAGCGCCTGCTTGACAAAATAAAAAACCACGATGATGCGGGTGAACGCCGTCGTTAGAATCAGGATCGCGGGAGCCAGTGAGAGGATCGTCATCAGCAAAAGGATCTGGAGCGTGACGGAAACGTCTTCCGGCTTTGTCGCCTTGCCAACCTCGATGGACAGTTTGGGAAGGGGGAACGCGGTTTGTTGTGCAAGCGCTTCGCTTCCGGCCATGAAAACGACAAGAACAATAAGCATTATATTTCTGTGCAGTGATGTCATAATGGTTCAGTTTTCCTCTTCCGTTTCCGGATGTTGAACTCCGGCATTTCCCTTACGATTCTTTGGGCGAAGCATCCCGATGTTTCTTCCGAGATACTCGATAAAGGCGCCGGCGCTTTCTTTTCCCGCAGAAGGAACTCCGGCAGAACTGTCGGCCTCGGCTACTGTCGAATCGATCCAGTGGAGGATGTCGGCATCGTTGATCTCGCCCAGCGAAATCATTCCCGCTTCCGACATCCCGATAATCATGATCTTATTAAGCACTTTCACCACAACAACAGATCGTTTGGGCTGAATCAACCGCTGCCCGAGAACATCCACGCTGATGACTGCCGACCTTGTCGCTTGAAATCCGTACATATATTTTTTCATCACAATGACAAGGCCGAACATCAGTCCGATGACAGCAGCGAGCGAAGCAAGAGTTTTAAGAAGTACCCATCCCATAATTTATTTCCCCAGGTTTTTTACGCGCTCGGAAGTCTCAACGAGACTTGTGATGCGAATGGCAAAATGTTTTTCGATGACAACAACTTCGCCTTCGGCCATTTTACGACCGTTGATCAAAATATCCACCGGCTCGCTTGCCAATTTCTCGAACTCGACGACCGAACCGCGCTGGAGATCCAGAATATCTCTGATCGGAAGGTTCGTCCTCCCCAGCTCGATAGAAACAGGAAGACTCAGGTCGAGCAGGAGTCCCATCTTCTTTTCTTTATCAGCGAACGTCGGGCTCGAGTCGAGCTGCTGAAACTTCGCGCTCTCGACCTGCACATTTCCGTTCCCCGCTGTCGGTTCTATCGGGACGGGTATCGATGTCTTTTCGTTTTGGTCTTCCATGATCCGTTATGCTCCTTGGTTTCCGTCTGTTTCGGTTCGTACAACTTTGATTGCGGTCCTGCCGTTAGAGACTCCGGGGCGCCCCCACAGCCGAGGCCTGTTTCCTATTGTCACCTGCACTTCACCGTTGATCGGCAGGTTGGTTTTCAGAATATCGCCGGCTTCAAGTTCGAGGAGATCGCGCAGTGTAATGGTCGTAGAGCCGAGCACTCCGACTGCTTCGATCGCCGTGTGCCCGATACTTTTGAGTATTTGTTCCGACCAGTCTCCCTGAACTTTTGTGCCGGGAAGAGCGTTGAAATGCTGCATATTCAGTTTTGCAAGCTCTTCTTCCAATGCGAAGGTCGGGAAGCAGAGACCCATAAGGAATTTCTGATCTCCGAATGAAACTTCAAATGAAACGACGAGGACGATTTCGCTCGTCGGTGCAATCTGCGCAAAATCTCCCTCGTTTTCGTACCGGTCCATCTTGAAATTGAGATCGGCAATCGTCTTCCATGATTTCTGCAGATCGACAAGCGCCCGTTGGGCGATGCCTTTAATGATGCTCTGCTCGATCTTTGTGATCTGTCGTGCTCGCTTTTCGCCGTCCGTCGAACCTCCGAGAAGACGGGATACCATCGCCATGACCAATTGAGGGCTGAATTCCAGCAGCGCAAACGCATCCGTGTCGGCGATACGAAAGACATACAGGCAGCTTGGGCTCGGTATTGAAAGAACATATTCGGAATAGAACAACTGATCGACCGAAGTGACGATGACTCCAACGGTCGTTTGAAGACGGGAAAGGAGATACGATGCAAATGATTCACTGAAATTCTCGTGGACGGCCTGGAGCGTGCGCAGCTGGTTTTTCGACAACCTGTGGGGCAGGCGAAAATCGAACGTGATGACCTCACGTTCAGACTTCGTTCCCGAAACCGGGACCGGAACGCCTGTTGGCTCCTCGATGGGGATGCCTGATAGAAGACTATCGATCTCTTGCTGGGAGAGAATTTCTGCCACAGTACCTAACCTTATTGGATGATGAATTTGCTAAAGTACACGTTACGAAGCTTTCCCGATTTGAGAAGCTCCCCTACTTTCTTCGAAATCTCATTGCGCATTAATTCGCGCTGTTCAATACTGACCAACTCACTCAACCCTTTGCTCGTCAGGATCGAATTGAGAACGTCACGAACCTGGACCTCTTTTTTCTCAAGTTCCTGCTGCGCTTCGGGGGTCGAGACTTCTATCCCTACCGTCGTAAGAAGGAAACGGGTTCCATTCGTTCCAGCCGGATTGATGATAATATCCTTTATGAGAAAAATGTTCTGCGTTGCTGATTCTGCCTTTTGAGCCTCTTCTTCGACCTTTGCCGGGCTTGCTGCGGTGTGCGCAGGGGCGGCGATAAATTTTGCCATCAGAAAATAGATTATAGCCAACTGCACAACAAAAATCGGGACACCGATCATGATGATCTTTTTGGTAAAAAAGGGCTGTGCAGGAGTCTTTACGGCTGTGTCTGTAGACTGGGCTGACGATTGATTCAGAGGGGAAAGTTCTTTTGCCATGGTTTCCAATTGTTTCTAACTACAATCGGCAAATCATGTGCCATGAGTTTGAAAATCAAAAAGTCGCATGAGGGGTGAAATACTGCGGTTTCCTGAGATAAAGGAGGTATTTGACAAAAAACGAGGCATGCATGGTGGAGAATATCAGACAGCTGGAGAATAATCCCCTCAAACCTCACCGTTTCTTGTGAGCCAGCTTCATGATCAGGCACTGGCGGCGATAGGCAACGACTTTGTCGATCACGTCGTTGACCGATTCTCTCACGATCAGCTTTTTTCCCGTGGTTGTCGTAATCATCGTATCGGGAGTTTCTTCCACGAATTCAATAAGGTCGGCATTGACAACGATTTTTTGACTTTGTAGCCGGGTTACTTCAATCATAAATATCCCTTCACGTGTAAAATGGAGAATCCTTGTTTTACGCTGCGGCCGGTTGCGTGCGGCCCTTATATGGAGATGGTCACTATCAGCCAAAGCGCGAAATAAAAATGCGGGCGGTCCCGACTTCAGACCGCCCGCAGATGATGATTACCTCTTCAAGCTGACAACCTCATCCAGGAACTGATCGGCGACTGTTATGACGCGTGCGCTGGCCTGGAAGCCACGCTGCGCTGTGATCATGTTCGTAAATTCCTGAGCAAGATCGACATTGGATTCTTCCAATGAGCCGGCGACGATCGTTGAATTTGAAGGACCGCCTGCTGCCGCAATGGTCGGTGAGCCGGAGTTTCCCGACGCATCGAACATGTTGCCGCCCGCAGTCGTCAGGCCGTTCGGGTTGTCGAACGTAGCCAGCATCACTTGACCCATTGTTACGCTGGCACCGTTCGTGAACGTTCCGAGGATTTTCCCGCTCTGGTCGACGGTCACTCCGCTCAAATTTCCAGCGGCATAACCATCCTGTGATTGAGGAGAAATGGTCGACGTTCCGCTGGTCTGCGTAATACCGCCGAACGCATCCACGGTTCCCGCACTCAGGTTAACCGACATCGCCGAAGCGCCGTCATTGGGAGACATCTTAAGTCCCGTCGAAGCGTCGTCGTATGTGAACGCTTTCAAAGTACCGTCCGAATTGAAATCAATCTTGCCGGTTTGTCCTGCGGTAATCGTAGCAGGGGACGGAGCTTCCGCCGACCATGTCCATTCGTTCGGAGTTGTGGTCTTCGTGAATTTCACCGAAAGGGAGTGCGAATTCCCTAATGAATCGTACACAGTTACCGAGGCGTTCGTAGAGTCTGCAGCTTTCGAGAGGTCCGCCGCAAAAGTGCTCGCTCCGGCCGTCTGTGTAAGACCGGTCGTAGCAATATCCACTGAAATCGAAGGTGCCTTGTCCGTCGGGTTCAATGTGATGTTCGCCGGAGTGAATGCTGTTAGTGCCCCGGTTGTCGGATCAAAAGTCGCAGTGCCAGATCCTCCGACTACCGTTCCGCTCGGGTCAGTTGTTGCAACGCTCCAGGTATCAGCAGCAGTCTTCGTCAATGTCATTTTCACCGCATGCGACACACCGAAATCATCCGTAACGTTGAAATTCTGATTGACAGTGCTTCCGACGATGGTGCCTGAGTCGATATTGCCTGTCAGGTCGGCTTCGGCGACTGTCGCCGTTGCATCCAGATTTCCAGCGAGCTGTACGCTGCCGGTTGCTTTTGCGGGTGAGATTTGATTCAGGTCGATCTTCAGGTTTTGGAGTTGGGTTCCTGGTGTGATAATACCGTTCGCCGATGCCAGTGTCCCCTCCAGGATCGCGCCCGATCCCGGGTTGACGAACTGACCGGTTGCGTCCAGCTGAAATGTCCCGACCCGAGTGTATCGCGTCGTTCCATTCTGGTTCACCGCAAAGAATCCATTACCCTGAATTGCGAGGTCTGTAGAAACTCCGGTCGATTGAAGCGTCCCCTGTGTGAACTGAGTGTCAACGGTGTTGACCGCAACACCGAGTCCAACCTGAATCGCGTTCGTACCGCCGCTGTTCCCTCCCGGCTGGGTTGCGTTTTGCAGTGTCTGTGCAAAGGCTTCGCTGAACGTTGCCCTGCTCGCTTTGAATCCGATCGTGTTAATGTTGGCGATGTTGTTTCCGATTACGTCCATCATTAACTGATTGTTCTGTAATCCGGAAACGCCTGCGAATAGAGATCTAAGAAATGCCATAATGAATACCCTCCTAAGGTATTTGTGGAATGGTTGTCAAACGTCTGTCATTCGGTTTGACTGGAGGGCTCCCTCAGCACGCCGCTTGCGCGATGCGCTGAGGACCAGCCCGGTTGTTATGTGTTAGTGATTTAGAAAGTGAAACATTTCATGATGCAATAATTGCACTGTCGATATTGGTAAAGACGTTATCTTTTAATTGCGCACTGTCCATCGCTGTGACCACGGTACGGTTCTTGACACTGACGACGAACGCCATCTCACGCATGAGAACCAGTGAATCTTTCGCCCCTTTCTCGTCCGCTTTTGTGACAGCGTTCGATAGGTGAGTCATGTCGTCGTCGCTCAACTGAATGTTTCGCGAGTCGAGACGCTGCTGCGCGTGCTTGGAGAATTTCAGGCCGTTGAGTTCCTTTGAAAGCACAGTCTCAAAAGAACGTTCCCCGGGAACATTGATCGCCGGCCGCTCCTTGAGCGCGTCGACGCCTCCTACAGGGAGGAACGGAACATTGATGCCGTTTACTGTTTCAGCCATGGCTTACTCTTGTGATATTTCAAGGATGTCGGATAATGGAACTTCCATTCCATCAACTACAAAGACCGTGCCATCGGATTTGAAGCGAACGCCCGAGACATTACCGTAAATAAACGGCGATGCGGTGATCGATGCACCAGTGCTGTCTGTCGCCTGGATAGAGAATTTGTATGCCCCTGAGCCGACTTGATTTCCCGAATTATCGGTCCCGTCCCACGTAAACGATTGATCGCCGCTTCCGGTCGGGGCGCTTTGAATTGTCTTTACCACATTTCCCGCTCCGTCAGTGACACTCACGGTAACAGTGTTCGCAGCCGAAGGGAGATTGTAGCCGAGTTTGGTGCTTCCCGTCCCGCTGTACTGGAATGAATTCGTTGTCGCCCGCACGTCCTTTCCGATAAAGGTCGCCGCAAGATCATTGTTGATCGACTGTGTAAGGACGGAATTTGAACTGATGCTTTGTGCTAACTCTGCGTTGATATTGGTCAACTGTTCAACGGAGCTGAATTGGGCCAGCTGGGATGCAAATTCAGTCCCGCTCATTGGATTCATAGGATCCTGGTTCTGCATCTGCATCGTCAAAAGTTTCAGAAAATCGTTCTCCCCTAGCACCGGTGTTGAGGCGGTTTGCGGCGAGTTCGTTGACGAAGACGTATTAGCCAGAACGGAGCTCAAAGATTGTACTTGTGAAGACATAGGATCACCCTTTACATTATTAGTTCAATTGTGTTGTAACCCATCGTGCGAAGAGAGTCGTATTGACCGAGCGCGTCAACTTCTGCGGCACTCCTTTGCTGTGATTTTTGTTTCGGGTTGTTCTGACCCGAGGAACTGCCAAATGCTGTCTGACCGTCGGCGATAATCTCGATGTGCTGGACTTCGATGCCCTTTGAGAGGAGCGTTTCATGCAGTTGTGCTACGTTCGCATCAAGGACCGCCTTCACGTTGATATTGTTGACGTTGATTTGCGCGGACACTTTACCATCATCCATTTTCACCTTCATCACCACTTCACCCAGCGATTCCGGTTTCATCGCTATCCTAACTTCAGAAGAATTATTGTTAAGATTCAATACAAGGTTCTTGGACACCTGGTCCAGAACCATCTGCTCCAGATTTCCCGGCATCAGTCCTGTCTGTGTCGTCGGCACAGACGCCGTGCTCTGTCCGCTGCTTTCCTGACGAGGAACGGTGAGCTGCGAATTGTGGATTCCTGAAAGCTGATTTGCCATTTTCGCGAGCAGTTCCGCTTGCGTAGCGGCAATGGGGACATTTTTTGTGTTGCCGTTGGGCATCGCAGGAAGCACAGCTGCGGTCTTCGTCACGGTATCATCCGCAGAACTCTGGAGCGGGTCGGAATCCGTAGCTGCGGGTGGCGTCTCCGCAATTTTACCCTGAGGCTGAAACTGTTCATTCGTGCCTGAATCTTTACCCGATCCCGTTTGTGAATTCGTTTTTACGGTTTCATGCAGTGTAACAATCTCACCCTTCGCTGCTCCTTGGAGATCCGATTCCTGTCCTCTTGGAGGCTTTCCCTTATCGTCAGGATGATTGACAGGTGCTGCATTTGCATCCCGCCGGCCAGGGAGCTCCGACTGGGCCGCAGTACGATCCCCTATCACCGAAGTCCGGGGTGATAGTGAGCCCGCGGGTAACGACGAAAGAATTTGAGGCCCCTTATTGCCAACCGTCCTCGATTCGTTTTCCCTTGCCGCAGCTTTGAACAATCCGCCGGTTTCGGAAGGAAGAATAATCTGGGCCTGATCCAATTTCGGCGCTTGTGACTGATCTGTGTTTTTCTCAACGTTTACCACAGACGCTTTTGTCTCTACTACATTTTTGTTCGACCCAGTTTGCGTTAAGGAATTCCCTAAATCCAGATGATTGTCGCTGCCTGCTATATCCTGTTCAATGTGATCAAGCGCTGTCTTTTGCGGCGGCAGTGGTGAAAGTGGAGACGGCAGCGACGGCAAATTGTCCTGAGGGGTAACGCTGCTGGGCGAAATCTCGTTTGTGGCTAATTCAACCCTTGGCTTCGTTTCGCCCGATTGCACCAAAGTCTTCGAGAAAGGAGCCGGTGTTGCTGCCAGAGGCCGTGGCGATGGAGCTAATACTTCTGGCAAAGAACTTGCAATCGCTGCAAAATTATCTGTGCCCTCCTCCTGAGGCAACGGTGCCGTCGGCACCACTTCACTCAAAGAAGCCGCCGGTTTCTGCGATGAAGAGGTTGTCGCCGGCGAAGACTTTAGGGTAACTGAATCTTTTCCCGGGCTTTGACTCTGAGGCGCTGTAATGCTTGAATCGGCCAGGCGGACCGGGGATTGGCGGAGTCCAAATGCACTGTTCGTACCACTCTGATTTGCGTTCGCTGCCAAAGCCGGAGCGAGAATCTTCTCGGTGTTGTCGAAAGGCATTTCTGGAAATGAAACTTTAGGCTCGACCGCGGTGGAGGAATACCTGTCAATTCTTGGAGAAGTTGCTGATGGTTCAATCCCCTTGACCGATGCCGCCCCAACCAAAAGTGACTCACCGTCTAGAGAAGTTTGACCAATCTCCGCTCGCGCGTTACTTGTGATGAGTTTTGAATCAGCCGAGGAAACATCCCTCGTGGGTGGTGGAACATCGACCGAGCTTTGTTCAACTGATGCTGCGGGTTTCAAAGTTACATCTTTCGCAGGCGAGAAAGCAGTACTGGCGGTGTTGACCTTTCGATCTGGAAGAGGATTGGCCTTAATTTCGTTTGTCATTGGTCCGATGGACTGTTGGACAACGGACGCCGGCATAACGTCGGCTGGCTTCGTTGTTAGCGGCAGTATCGATGAAGCGGTTTCTGATGGGGTACTAGTTGCACTGGCTATGCCATCAGGAACTGGATCAACTGAAACCTCACCTACTGTTGGTTGAGCAATTGGCGTCATGCTCTCCAATGGAGATGTGGAATTTAATGAGGGAGATTTGAGTGGAGATGCAGGAATTGAATTCTCCCGAGGTTGTACCTGCTCGTTGATGATCGGATTCTTTTCTGATCCTACTTCTGATTCGGCCATGAACTTGGTTCGGAGCGAGCCAGCCTCAACTTTCGCTCCAGCGATATAGTCCAGGTCTTTCCCTCCCGAAACAGACCCTTTGACATTTGATTGATCGACGGGTATCGCAGCAGCATCTTTTATCCCAAGATAATGTGACTGACCCACATTACTATCACTCACTCGCAACCCTTTGTCCATCAACGAGCCTTCCGGATTTGAGAAAGGAATTTCGGGAGGCTGCGAAACGATTATTTTCGACGTTAGGATGTTTTCTTGCGTTATGGGTTTGACGAGTGGTCCGGGCAAAGACACCGGGATATTGTCAGCCTGATTCATATTCCGGGGGGACGCTTGAATCGTGTTATTTCCCAGCTGATCGAGGAGAAAGTTAATTTTCGCCGGAGTGTCAGTCATGTCGTATCGCCGCATGGTATTCTCGACCGCAGCATTCGAATCACCATCTTGAGCGCCAACATGTGATTCCGCTTCACCAGACTTGATCCCCGGCATCACCGATGGAGGAACTGGATTTGAAATTGTCAATGACGGAAGTGCAGATCCAACAGTCTCGCCGGTGCCTTCGCTCGGAGGAATTATAATAATTGAAGACACTCCGCTCAGCTGATCAGCCGGTTTTGGCAATGGGGCTGGCGACATCGATGAGGGCGATGCGAACACGACAGTCTTAGGGGCAGTTCCGATCGCCGGCACTACTGCGCTGGATTCCGGGCTATCCGGCTGAACTGCCGGCTTTGAGAATACAGGCGATGGCATTGTGAATGGTTTTACAATCGCCTCAGAATCGGCGACGCTATTATCCTGGTGTTGTAGAGTGCTAGCCCCGGATTCACTGAAACGTACTGACGGCTTAGATGACAACAAGGATGCCGCTTGAGTCTCCTTTGCATTAAGCACGGTGTTCTCTGGAATCTCGGTGTGCTGCAACTTAGTGCTTGGATCGACACTTCCTACCGCAGCCTGGCGCATGCCGATCAAATCATAACCGTCAACTGCTGTCACATTTGTTATCGGAGCCAGAGTTGTTACATTCCCCGCCTCGCTGGGCAGTTCTGACAACGCAGGCTCAGTCATTACTTCTGCGGCGGAATGACTCTCCGCTTGCGGAAAGATTGCCGGTGGATCCACTCTCTTGGTGAGTTCAAAACCTGCCAACGGCAGAGTGCCATTCGAAGCAGCGTAACTTGTGACCACAGGTGGAACACTTGCGGCCGTAATTGACCCTGAAGAGGGTACGTCTAATACGCTAGGAAGGACATCAACTGATGTCTGTTGAACCGATATCGTCGGTACGGAAACTCCTTCAGTTGGAACAGACGCGAAAGGATCCTGAACAACAGCCGCTGGCGCAACATTGGCTCCCCCTCTTCCTAACACCTGCGCGGATGAAATTTCATTCGAATCAACTCCCCCCAAGGCATCATTTCCTAAGGGGGTGTTTTTTATACCGTCGCTAAATTTTACATTTTGAAGTGTCGCAAACACAGACCCGAACCGAGCAATTTGATTGGCTAGAAAGTCCAGGCCTGTACCCGCGGAGTCGTTGGTATCTCCAGGACGGTTCGTGGAAGGTTTTACATTTTTGGGGCTTTCGATGTTAGGCTGCGCCGTTCCGTTCAGCGGCACCTGCGAAAAGGGAATCGTCTCGGATTTTGTCGCGTTACCGGCAAAGAACTGAAGGAGCATCGGCAAGAAAAGAGATTGCGTCGGTGCTGCCGGGAATGACCCCTGGCCTGCTACAACATTTTTTTGACTCGCCGGAACAATTCCGAGAATATTCAGTATGTTCATTTCATGCCTGTAAGGTCATTACTGTATCATGCGTGCTGCCAGCCGCGGTTCCATAGCGCTGAGAATCTTCCCCGCCTGCTTCTTCTTTACCGCCATTAATACTTCTTTTGCAACATTCAATTGCAGGTTCTTCAGCAGCCGCGCCGCATCTTCCGGACTCATCAATTCTATGAGCTTTGCCTTCCCTTTAATCTCTTTGGCATGGATACTGTCGGCGGCGGCATTGTGAGCCGTCAATTTTTGTTCAAGCGATGCCTCTTTCCGGATCTCAACTTCTAACCTTGCCGCCAGAGCTTTGAGAGTGTCATCCGATGCGGTCATCATCACCGGAGATGTGCTTATGGAACTGCTTGAATCCTTCTGTTCAGCGCGGATTGTATCAACTTCTGCGACGAGTGAATCAGCCCGTTTTACCGTAACCGGCGCCGAAGCTGCGGCGGAAGGGTTGAGCATTGAAAACACTTCAGGTTTCACGTAATATAGTACCAGCACCACTTGTACGGCCAGTACGAGTGTCACGATCCAGACTACTAGATATTTCATCGCCGGTTTCATCCGTTACAGCTCCTTCGTAACTCGTTGTGCCAACACATCGATGAGCCGTTGCTCCTTACGGTCGATCTCTTTCGCTATTTCCGCCTGCCGCCGCTGGTCCAGGTTTTCGACCATCTGCTTCGATTGAGTCCTTTCGACAAGTTCGGAGCGCTTGTTATTTGCCTGGCCCTGGATTTCATCGACCTTTTTTTCCTTTTGCCTGATCTCGGTTGAAAGTGTCTTAAGGAATGCACGGCTTGTCTGCAGCTCTAACGCTCTGGATCTTGAAACCCGAACGGCTTCCGACATCGCATTTTCTCTCCGGTCATTCAGATCTGAGAGAGCAGCTTGTTCGAGGTCTTTGGAGCGAAGGAGGTGAACGAGTTCCTCGTGCGCTTTTTTCTCTTGATACTTTTTCACCTTCAGTACTGTGCCCAGACCGGTATCTACATATTGCATTGAGTCCACCGATAATAATTCATAATTTCAAAATTTGGTTTATGCTGCCTTTTACGCCGCGGCCTTCGAATTACCTGTCAAATCGGGTGCGACGCTCTTAGTCCCGTCAATTTGGCTCTCCCTCATCTTGCTTTCTTGCACCCGAAGGACATGAACGAAACGAATGATGCTAAGAACGATGGCGATGTAAGCGAAGCTGATCGTTGCGATTGTCATTGAATATCCCTTCTTCCTTTTGAGTGCGCACAGCGGGTGACCGCCGGCCGCTCATTAGTGCTATTGCTAAGGTTTCATCAGTGTGATAAGCCGCTGAATGCTCTCCGTCATATTTTCTTTTTCGTCGGGAGCCTGACGGAGAAAGGTCCTGATCGCGTCGATTTTCGAAACGGCTGCGTCGATGCGCGGATTGCTCCCTTTCACGTAAGCACCGATATTGATAAGGTCTTCTGCTTCGCGATAGGTCGCCATCATGTCCAGCAAACGTTGAGATGCCTTCCGATGCTCGACGGTCGTAATCGCCGGCATCACCCTGCTCACACTTTCAAGAACGTCGACTGCCGGATAATGGCCGGCGGAAGCAAGGCGCCGGGACAGTACGATGTGCCCGTCCAAGATTGAACGAACCGCGTCCGCGACCGGCTCATTCATGTCGTCCCCTTCTACGAGGACCGTGTAAAGTCCTGTAATACTCCCTTTCTTTGCATTCCCTGCCCTCTCCAAAAGCTTAGGGAGGATAGCGAACACCGACGGCGTATAGCCTTTCGTTGTCGGCGGCTCACCAATCGCAAGCCCGACTTCGCGCTGCGACATGGCAAGACGCGTTACGGAATCCATCAACAACATGACATCTTTTCCCTTGTCCCGAAAGTATTCCGCGATACTTGTTGCCATGAACGCAGCCTTGATCCTAATGAGCGCGGCTTGATCGCTCGTTGCGACGACAACGACAGAACGTTTCAGTCCTTCCGGTCCCAGTTCCCTGTCCAAAAATTCTCCGACTTCGCGGCCCCGTTCTCCGACGAGCGCAATGACGTTGACATCCGCACTTGTGTCGCGGGCGATCATCCCGAGCGTCACACTTTTTCCCACACCGCTCCCTGCGAAAATTCCGATCCGCTGGCCTTTGCCGCACGAGAGGAGCGCATCGATTGAACGAATGCCGGTGACGATCGGCTCTGTGATGCGGCGCCGGTCGAGGGGGCTGGGGGGCGCATTATAGATCGACCGTGTTTCAGATGTCTGCAGGGGTCCCTTGCCATCGATCGGCTGTCCGAGGCCGTCAATCACTCTTCCGAGCAAGCCGTCGCCGACGCTGACCGATAGTGTTTTACCTGTTGCAACAATTTCGCTTCCGGGGCTGATCCTGTTCGCTTCTCCGAGGACCATCGAGAGAACTCTGTTGTTCTTAAATCCGACCACCTCAGAAAGACAAACATCCTCTCCCCCCTTTGCTTTGACGATACAAACCTCGCCGAGCGACGAGTTGGGTCCTATCGATTCGATCACCAAACCGATGACCTGTGTGACCCGCCCGTTGACCTTGATGAGTTCGAGGTTCCGGATTTTTGCAAGATAGTCGTCAAAATTGTTGAAGATACCGTACTTCTTTCCCTCGCGCGAGTCAGCCCCGTGTTCCATTCCGTCACGGGAATCCTGGCTCATGAGGTCGTCGAGCACATCGGGTACGTTAGAGTTCTTCATCATTGCGGCTTCTCGAGCAAAACAGCTTCTATTCTTTTCAGTTGAGTTGATAGGCGAACATCCACATTTCCGGAATCGCTCTCGAGAATACACCCTCCTCGTTCGACCTTTTCATCAGCCTCGATCAGCATATCGCGCAGGGAATCGGAACCCGACGCGATCGCAGCCCGATGCTCTCGCACCATCGCTTCGTCGATCGGATTTACACGTACCTTAATATGGTCAACACCGAGAACCCGTCGCAAGCCTTCTTTGATCTGCTGAAGAACGACTGTATCATCAATTTTGACCTCTCTGCGCAGAATCTGTTCAGCGATCGCCAGCGTAAAACGAATGACAATCTCTTCCGATCTCTGCTGCAGATGAGAATACTCTTTTTGAATGTTTTCCATGAGAGACTCGAGCTGAACAATAACTCTGAGCGTCGTTTTTTTCCGTTCGTCGCTCACCCGTGCCTCAAAATCTTCCCGCAGCATTTTTTCCGCTTCTCTTGTTCCGTCCTCGAAGCCCCTTTTATACTCACGATCGAGCGAACGCTGGATCATTCCGTCGCCTTCTACGGTACTCCGTTTCATGAGGATGGTCGAGACCATCTCGTCGTCGACCAATGCGCCGGGCGTCTCGAACGAGTTCACCGGTATTCCGATACCGGTCGGTGTAAGCTCCGGGAATGGGAGTTCGCTGACTTCTTGGTGTATCATCCGGGCACGCCCTGCTGGCTTGTGCAATTTGATGACCTCAGACAAATACTTCCTCCTTACCGCCCCTTCCGGCCACTACGATTTCACCCTGGTCTTCGAGCTGTTTCACGATCTCGACAATGCGGGTCTGCGCCATTTCCACATCCTTGAGCCGAACCGGGCCCATGTATTGTAATTCTTCTTTCAGAAGCTCTTGTGCTCTCTCAGACATATTTGCAAAAATCTTTTGTTTCAGTTTGTCCTCCGAGACCTTCATCGACATCGCCAGGTCCTTCTTGTCCACTTCGCGGAGTATGCGCTGGATGCCCTTATCATCCACGAAGAGCAGATCCTCAAAGAGGAACATCAGCCGTTTGATCTCTCCGGCGAGCTGCGGGTTCTTCTGCTCGATACTTTCGAGGATCACTTTCGCTTCGGCTGTGCTGCAGCGATTAAGGATGGCCGCAACCGATTTTGTCCCTCCGAGCGAACTCATGCTCTGGCTGATCTCCGCTTCGGCGATATCTTCAAGTACCTCTTCCATTTCAGAAAGGAGGGCCGGGTTGACTTTGCCGAGGGTCGAGATCCTGAATGTGACGTCGTTTCGGAGCTCGTCGGAAAATTCAGAAAGCACCTGGGCGGTTTGCTCGGGGCTGAGATTCGACAAGATGAGAGCAGTTGTCTGGGGATGTTCTTTCTGGAGGAAGCCGGCGAGTTGTTTCGGGTCGGACTTCTTCAGCATGTCGAAACCGGTCACATGGGAGAGCACCTTCACTTTTTCGAGAACGTCTGCGGCTTTGGCAAAGCCGAGAGTGCGCTCGAGAAGCTGCTGCGCGTAATCCAGACCCCCCTGTACAACATACTGTTGTGCGAGAATGAGCTGGTGAAATTCATCCGCGACGGTATCGATGACCTGCGAAGGGACGCCTCTGACGTTGGAGATCTCGAGCGTCAGGTCTTCTATTTCCTGCTGGGTCAGCTTTCGCATCACTTGCGTCGCCGCTTCCACGTCGAGTGAAAGGACGAGCAACGCGGCTTTTTGTTTGCTGGATAATTGGGTTTCTGGCATATCTTCCGTTTTCGGTTATTCTTCTGCCAACCACACTTTGAGCAAGCGCGCGGCATCGTCGGGCTTGTCGTTGACGTACGCGGCAATGCGTTTCCGTTTTTCAGCACGAAGAAGAACATCCTCAGAGATTTCGTCCTCGGGAGACGGCAGACGAACTGAGACCTTCTTCGCGACCAACACTCCCTGAGGAGTGCGAAGTTCGAGCGCATCTTCCCCTTCTCGCGAATGAACGACAGTCTTATTGAGAAGCGACCGTATGATGAAGAGAGCTGCGATCATGAATACCACGAGAAGCCCTTTTTCACCGATATCATACCAATTCGTGATCGACTGATCTTTATACACCAGGTCTTCCTGCTGCAGAGCATTGCCGAACTGCAGGTTGACCACTGAAATCTCATCGTTTCTTGCCGGCGTGTATCCGACAGCCCGCTTCACGATTTCAGTAAGCTGGCTGATTTCCTCTTCTTTCAACGGAGTGTATTCGGAAGATTTGACACCGTTCTTTTCGACGGTTTTCTGCGTTCCGTTGATCATTGCTGCAACGGACAATCGCTTGACCGATCCGACGCTTTCGACGATATGTTCGACAGTCTTGTTGATCTCGTAGTTCGTAACGGAATTTGTCCGAGTTGAAGGAGGAGCCGAATCGCTCGACGCGCTCTTTTCTTCGGAGGTCTGTTCGCTCCGCACGGCGGTGTTTTCAGGGTCGTACTGTTCAAGATTCTTTTCCGCTTGCGTAAAGTCTAGGTCCGCATTGACCTGCACAAGCGCGTTTCCCGAGCCAACAACGCCCTCTAAGAGACTTTGCGCCTTCTGAGACAGATACGCTTCGACTTTTTGCTGAAGCTCGTACTGCGTCGAACTGAGTGCAGTCAGTGAATTCGGTTTCGTGGTTTCGGTAAGCAAAACTCCGCGAGAGTCGACGATCGTTACGTTGTTCGACTCCAACCCCTCCACACTGCTGGCGACGAGATGAGCTATACTCTGGATCGTTTCCTGCCGCAGCGGCTTGCCCGATTTCAGCTTGAGGACGACCGAGGCGGTCGCCATCTTCTCGTCCTCTTTGAAAAGCGCCTTTTCCGGTACCACGATGTGAACGCGCGCCCCTTCTACTTCATCGAGCTCCAACACCGTACGCGCAAGTTCGCCCTCGAGCGCCCGACGATAATTAATTTTCTGAACGAAATCTGAGATACCTAAATTTGTCCTGTCGAAAATCTCGTAGCCGATGACGCTCGATTGGGGGAGGCCTTCTCCTGCGAGAGACAGGCGAAGGTCGTAGACCTGCTGTTTTGGCACGAGGATCGACCTTCCGGCATCTTCGAGGGAGTACGGAATGTTCTTCTCTTTTAATTTGTCGACGATCTTCGAGGCATCCTGGGGGCTGACGTTGCTGAACAGCGTTGCGTAGGAAGGGCGGTTGACAATGCTCACAAGGGTGGAAATTGCGACGGCCGCGATGACTGCAACGGTGCCAAACATGACGCGCTGCCGAAAGGTAAGTCTTCGGAAAAACTGGGTGATCTGGTTGACGGACTGTGTCTCTGCCATGCGCTAAACCTGAATTCTCATTATTTCCTGATACATGTCGATTGTTTTGTTGCGGATCTCCATCAGCAGATCGAAACTTGTCCGGGCCTTCTCGACGGCGATCATGACATCATGCAGGTCGGTACCTTCGCCCGTTACCATACTTTCGACAGCCTTTCCCGCCTCGGACTGTAAGTTGTTGACATCCGAGATCGCCTGATTAAGTGTCTGGCCGAACGATGCCCCCGATTCCTTGAGGGCGTTGTTGATATCGCTATTGCTGGTCAATCCTCCAACGTTCGGCTGGAGCGTTAGGACCTGGTTAAGTTTCATTACATTATCCTTTGCGATCGACGACGGTACCAATGGACGACGCTGAGCACGATCCGTCCTGTTTATACAGCGAGTATGCCTGAAGCTCTGGCGCCGATGTCGGGAAGAGTTCTTCGAAATATGTTTGTTCCGCCCGCGTGAGCGTCGCGCTCGGACTAGTTTGTCCGGCCTGCAGCGCTTTTCCCTCGGCCGCCTTTTCAAGTTCTTTCTGCCATTGCTCCGGCTGGGCCGGGGCGTTGGTCCGTTGTGGAATATTCTGTATTGCTGAGGATGAAATATCGTTCACTTCCATCGTCAAATCTCCAATGCGTCTTTGGCCATCGTTTTTGCTCCATCGATTGCTGTAACATTTGCTTCGTACGACCGTGTAGCGGAGATCATATCAACCATTTCCGTTACGATATTCACATTCGGCATCTTTACGTAACCGCTCTTGTCCGCGTCCGGATGTCCCGGGTCATAAATAATTTTGAAGGGAGAATTGTCCGTTACTTCGGTCGATTGTACGCTCCCTCCGGTGGTCGTTGCTTCTGCGGCAGGCGATTCGCTGAATCCAGACATATGCTGCTCGTTTGTGGTTGCGAGTTCTACGTTCATCGAACTCATGGCGGAAGAAAACGACTGTTGCGCCCCCGCCTTCACTGTGACGATCTTCCGTCTGTACGGTCCGCCGTCTTCGGTCTTGGTCGTTTCTGCATTCGCCATGTTGCTGGCGATCGCGTTCATCCGTTTGCGCTGTGCGGTAAGGCCCATCGCGCTGATATTGAACCCGGCAAAGAATTTATCGATCTTCATGACTGCGATCCTTTTATGCTGTCCTGGATATCGCGAAACGTAGCAGTGAGGAGTCGCGCGGCAAACTTGAATCGGATTTGATTTTTCGCGAGATTCGCCATTTCACTGTCGATGTCGACATTGTTCAAACCGCTCGCGAGGGAATCGCCGTTAAGCGTATTTTCCGTCGGCGCATCTACGATCTGCGCGCCCGGGAGCGCGGCGTCACCCGACGGTCCGGCGATATGCCCTTGATCGGTAACAGCCTGGTTAACAGCGCCCTGTTGCATCGACCCGGCAATCTGGTCTTCAAAAGTGACGCTCTTGGCCCGGTATCCGATGGTGGTTATATTGGCAATGTTGGAAGAAATAACTTTTTGGCGGAGCGTGTACACATCCAAAGCTTTTCCGAGGAGCGGCACTTTGGTCGTATCAAAGAGTTTCACTGAAGTTCCTTCACAAAGGTGTGGGGAGTGTCAAATAATGGTTGAAAAATTAGACTCCAAGACTGTCGTACCAACCATCGTAACGGATTGCATTGCTTGACCGGATGCGTTCTTTCCCGGCGAGAAGAGCGGCAACGGCGATCATGGCGGTGAATACACCGATGATCATCCCGAACTCCTTTTTTGTAATTCCAACTGAATCCATATTATTCGCTCTGAACTTTGCGCTGATTGCATTTCGGGATTAATCGACAATAAGAATGCCAAAGAATTATCCGGGAATTAGATGAAGAATGGACGGAATTGGATATTTGAAGGGGGAAAGGTAATATACGGTGATGGTCAATATGAAGCAGGTGGCAACTAGTCACCATCATATTCCAACCTTACTTCGGAATGTCTCCCACATACGCAGACGATCTCGACGCTCTCGATAATTTCGCCGTTCCGGTGAAGGATAATCCCCGATTGGCCTGGCTCGGTTGCCTCTACTTCAATCTGCCTTGTCGCCCCCAAGTCCACAGAATCGGCTTTCAGGACGCTTCCCGTCTTTGACCGCTTCGTCACCTGTACACTTTGGAAGGATGCAAAATCTATAAAAGCAGACCGCCCCTGGTCATTGTTATTTTCCATTAGTCATTTCCCTGTATAACTTTAAGTATAGTTTCAGGAATATCTCGCAGAGGTACTACGGCATTTGCCACTCCTTCGTCAACTGCAGCTTTCGGCATTCCGTAGACGACACACGACTCTTCATCTTGAGCTATAACATAGCCATGACGTTTCCTGATTAATTTCAATCCTTCCAGTCCGTCTCTTCCCATTCCGGTCATGATGACCCCCAACAGCGGACCATTAATAGCCTCTGCTGCGGACGACATCATGATATCGGCAGAGGGATGATACAACGTATTTCTTGGCTCGTCTGAGATCCTTACGCGAGTTTTCATTGACGAGTGAACAAACGTCATATGCTGCCCCCCGGGGGCGATGAGTACCACTCCCGGTTCCATGAAATCGCCGTCAGCAGCTTCTTTCACGTGCACCTGGCTCAAGCCGTCAAGTCTGTCCGCTAGTGATTTCGTAAAGCGGGGGGGCATATGCTGCACAACGGCTATCCCTACAGGAAAATTTTCGGGCAATTTTGGTATCGTTTCCAGCAGCGCAAACGGTCCTCCTGTTGATATGCCGAGCACCACCGCTTTAAAACCGCCGTGCTTCGGGGGAACAAAAGGTTTCCGAATTGCTGCGGACTTATTCGCAACGGGCCCCCTGATATGCTGATTTGCGGTACGAATTCGCTGCAGTCGAAAGACAAGCGAACGGCTGCGTACAATTTCTTTTACTTTCGATACAAGTTCTGCCTTGATTTTGACGATATCGAGAGAGACGTATGAGAGTTCTTTCGGAATAAAATCGATCGCTCCAAGAGCGAGAGCGTCAAGGGTAGATTGCGCACCTTCGGTTGTCAATGAACTGACCATGAGAACCGGAAGAGGCATCTCTTTCATGATGATGGCGAGCGCTTCGAGACCGGTCATCACCGGCATTTCGATGTCCATTGTAACCAGGTCGGGTTTAAATTCCCTGATTTTGTCAATGCCATCTTTGCCATCCCGGGCCGTTGCGACGACTTTGATCCCTGGATCCGATTCGAGCAGCATCGCAAGAGATTTTCTCATGAACGCAGAATCGTCGACGACCACGACATTGATGGTCGCGCTCATACAAGCACCTGTTTCTCCGAACGCATCGATTCCGGCTGCTCGGAACATATTTTCATCAATTCACCGATGTCGATGATCATGATAACCCTTCCGTCCCCCAGGATCGTGGAGCCTGCAATCCCCCTCACATTCCCGAGATATTCTCCGATCGTTTTGATAACAACCTCTTTCTGTCCCAAAAGCGAATCAACGACGATGCCCAGATTCTTCTCGCCTAATCCGACAACGACGATGTACATCCACTCCATATTTTCTGCTTGTCCTCCTGAACCAAGAGCCCGGGATAGATGAGTCAGTGGAAGTACTGTGTCGCGGAGCCGAATCACTTCTTTGCCGTTGATGGAAGAAATTTCCTTGTGGTTGATCCTGACCACCTCCCGTACGGCATCGAGCGGTATGCTGAATATTTCTTTCTTTGCCTCGACGAGCAGGGCCTGGATGATCGCAAGCGTTAACGGAAGCTTGATAATAATTTTTGTACCGAGATTCAGTTCCGATTGGATCTGGATCGCCCCCTTCAGCTTCTCTACATTCGTTCTCACAACATCCATTCCCACTCCACGTCCGGAAACGTTTGTGACTTTCTGGGCTGTGCTAAACCCCGGGGCGAAAATGAGGTTAAAGGCTTCGGCTATTGTCATCTCCTTGGCCTGCGATTCCGTGATCATTCCCTTTTCGAGAGCCTTGCGCTTCAGTTTTTCCGGGTCCATTCCATGTCCATCATCCTCAACTGAAATGACGATATGGTTTCCTTCGTGCTCTGCGCGAACGATGACTGTCCCTTTCGATTCCTTTCCCGCGGCGATTCTCTCCGCTGGCGTTTCGACCCCGTGATCTGCCGAATTGCGCATTAAGTGGATCAACGGGTCGTTCAGTTCCTCGATCAACGATTTGTCTAGCTCTGTTTCCTCGCCGACCATCTTCAATTCGATTTCTTTTCCCATTTCCTTCGATAATTCTCGAATGAGCCGGGGGAGCTTATTGAACACTTTTGCGATCGGCACCATCCGTGTTTTCATAACGGCCATTTGAAGCTCGGTCGTGATAAAATCGATGTGCGAATTCGTCTCTCCGAGTTCGTGCATAAGCTGTTGTCCGTCATACATTTCGTTCAACTGGTGGGATACCTGAGACAGCCTGTTTCTCCCAAGGACCAATTCTCCAACCAGGTTCATCAGTGCATCAAGGCGGACGACATCAACGCGAATTGTGGAGTCTGCCGATTTCGCCTGCAAGGGGGACGCTGCGGCTTGAGTTACGTGTTCATGAGCCGGCAATTCTTCGTGATCCGACGTTGGAAGCGAGCCTGCCGGGTCCGGAATCTCTTCTACCGGTGCCGTTGCGGGCGGCGCCGAAAGTTTGGGTCCCGCCGATTTTTGGGTTTCGCCATCTCCTCCGGGGACACTGATGGCTTTAAGCCTTGCAAGAATATCAGCAAGATCGACCGGATCATTATTGTGGGTTTCAATACGCCTCATGAGCTCTTTGAGAAGATCAAAAGCCTCAAACATGACATCCATCTTGTCGGACGAAACCGTTAGTTCTCTCCGCCGGATCTTGTTGAGAACGTCCTCGAACACATGGGCGAGAGCAGTGGTTTGGTCGAAACCGAGAAATGACGACGTCCCTTTCATGGTATGGACTGCCCGAAAAATGACGTTGTGCAGTTCCACATCCTCCGGATTCTTCTCGAGGGCAAGCAAGTTTTGTCCAAGCGTTTCTAGAATTTCGTTCGACTCTACGATGAAACTTTCGAGGATCTCGGCCATTTCGCCGTCGAATGCCACTGAAGTTCCATTTTGTCCTGATGGTGACTGATCATTAACCATTGAATCAACTCTTGTGATGGTAATTCATTCGCGTGGATGAGACGGTGTGCAACACAAGCTGCCGGCTCCATCCCTTATTTAATATTGGAAAACTGTTTCACGATCTCATCGGCAGCGTCTTGACGCTCTTCCGCCGGTGTATAACGGGCGTCGACGTCGAAGGCGTGCTCCTTCTCGAGTTTTTCATTGGCATTATCGTCTGCGATATCGCTCGCGCCCCCGTTTTCAAAACGATTCAGTGCTCGGACAAGCTGAACCTCTACCGATTCGATCGTGTGAGCGACGCTGGCGATTTGCTGGCTTGCGATATCCTGCACCTGCAGCGCCATTGCGATATTCATTGAATCTTCTTTGGTCTTGCTCAACACTTCTTCGATGGCGGGAATCGCTTCGCTGCTGTCAATGCCGCTGACGAATTCATTCACAACAAGGGCCGTGATCTCTGCGGACGAATAGGCCCCGGCATCGGACGTACTCGCGAAAAGCCTTTCTGCAATTTTTTTAGCGGAGTCTTTCGAATTCTGTGTGACGACTTTCAACCGCTTGAGGTGTACCTCAGCTTCCGAAATCCGGGCTGTCATCGCCTCGAGAACATTTAATATTTCGACCGTCGCGTTCTCAGTGTCCTGATTCACTTTTGACAATTGCTTGGAGGCCTTTGGAATCCGAAGGGAGCTTTCTTCGATCGAATTCCGCACGTTTTCGAGCAGGGGAACGATTTCATGCAGCAGATGAATAAAATCTTTGAGACTAGCCGCACTGTTGTCTCGCGGAAATTGCTCCGCAGCCATCTGGGATGATTGGATCAATGACATGTCCATCGAATGAGCTCCTCCTTGTTCGTGTGGTAATTCTGAATCGTGCTTCAGGGTCTCCATGGTTTCGACGGAGACGGGATATGGCACCGATGACACCGTGAATTACGCCGCCTTTAGTTCTACGGATTTCATGATTTGGTCTATCTTTTCTTTCAGGCCTTGCGGCGTGAACGGCTTCACGATATAATTATTGACGCGGGCCTTCATCGCTTCAATCACGTCATCTTTATTTCCGCGGGTTGTGATCATGAGGATCGGAATGTTCTCGAATTGCGGATTTGACCGAAGCCATTTTGCAAGTTCGAGGCCGTTCATCTCCGGCATGTTCCAATCGGTAATCACGAATTGCGCCCCTTCGCTGAGGATCTTTGCAACTGCGTCTTTTCCGTCGCTCGCTTCTATTACGTTGTCGAACCCTTGTGTTTTGAGAGCATTGACAACGATGCGGCGCATCGTGAGTGAGTCATCTACAACAAGAATCTTTGCCATAGCTATTTTCCCTTTTGTGCATGTATGCGGCTCTTAGATGCGTCTTTTTCCATCCGTTGAGTTCACTCTGTCCAACTGAGATATTTTGAGACTTCATATTGAATTTTTTCAAGACTAAACGGCTTCACGACGTACGAATCGACGCCGAGCCTTGCTCCATGCTCCTTCGTTGCCTGGTCTGTCAGCGACGTGAGAATGATGACGGGCAGGTCATGGAATTCCGAGTTTTCACGGAGCGCTTTAATGAATTCAAGGCCATCCATTGTCGGCATGTTAAGGTCGGTAATCACAAGGTTGAACTTCCCTTTTGAGATCTTTTCAAGCGCGTCCATGCCGTCGCATGCAGTCACGACGTTGAAACCCTGCATACTCAGGGAAACCGATACGAATTTTCTGACCGTTGCTGAATCATCGACGATGAGCACATCCTTGGCCATAGCGGTATCACTCCTTTTGGTATGACACGGTTTTAGGAAAATTGACGAGTTTGAAGGCCGAGGAAATGCCGTGCAGCGATTCTGCGTAACCGATGAAAAGCGATCCGCCGGGATTGAGGTTGTCATAGAGATCCGAAACAACCTGGATCTTCGACGCCTGGTCGAAATAAATGAGAACATTCGCACAAAAAATTATATCGAAGCGGCCCATTCCGCGCATTCTTGGGCGGTCGTACAGGTTGAGATGCTGAAATCGGGCGAGTCTTTTCGCCTCATCTGCGATATGAAATCGACCGTCGACATTGTCGAAATATTTGTCAAGAAACGCCTTTGACATATTACGGACGGAGTATTCACGGTAAATTCCGGAGCGGGCGGTCTCGAGAACGGATGGGCTGATATCTGTTCCGACAATTTCTATCTCCAGTCCGGGGTATTTCACCCGCAGCCGTTCAAGATAGATCATTGCGATCGTATACGCTTCTTCTCCTGAAGAGCTTGCCGCGCTCCATACTCTCAGTTTCGTCCTGCTGGTTCCACGAGCTGCGATCAGCTGGGGAACAAGCGTCCGTTCGAATGCTTCAAATTGCGGTTCGTTACGGAAGAAGAATGTTTCGTTGATCGTCACGGCATCGTAAAGAAACTTCATCTCAGCAATCTTCTGGGTGCCGAATCGAACAAGCTGGAGATATGTTCCAAAATCGTCGATCTCCAATATTTGCAGACGTTTTCCGAGCCTGCCTTCCAGGAGATATTTCTTGTTGTCCTGGAAATAAATGCCCGTGTTCTGATAAATGAAATCGCGCGTAGCACGGAACATTTCATCGCTCATTTTCGGAGCCGCAGCAAATCCCGGAAGGTGTGTTACCGCCATAAGAGGTACTGTCACAACAATCTCCTAGTGAATGTCAGCTTGCCCCGATGGGGATAACTCGGTGCGTGGATTGTATCCCCTGGATTCAAGGGTCGTTGCAGCGACTTCGCGGACCATCTCATCCTCGTCCGTGAGAAACCGGGCGATGAAATCGCAAATTCCCATGTTCTCCAGCGGTGCAACGAGTTCGATCACATGAATGCGGAGCCATGGATCAGGCTCATCGGTCACTTTCGCGAGATACTCGAACGCACGGTCGCCGTCAAGATGGAGCATCGTATCGATGATGGCACCGCGGGTCTCTTCCGAACCTTCTCCCCAGCCGCCGGTGACAAAGGTGAACGACCGCCGGAGCAGGTTCAATATTTGGCCGAGGGACTCTTTTGAAAGAGCGCGGTAGTCAATGCCCGACGACACCCGCCCGATCAGGGCTACGATCTCCTTTGAAGGCCCAATTTCGTGCGCCTCTGCCAGGCCGACGATCGTTTGGAAGGTGTCTTCCCGCCGTCCGAGGATCGGAAGGAGGATTGCATCGAGTTCCTCGGAGACGCCGACGGCTTTGATAAGTGAAACGGTTATTTCATTTCCGTCAATTCCTGCCAATACTTTAGCGACGCTCAAACGGATCGCATCGTTATCACGACGCAGCGCATCGATAAGATCACTTTGAAACTCCCATAATTCTTTGAACGAAAGATTGTATCTCTCGAGAATCCTGATCATTGCATGGAGCAGGACGTGCCGCACCCTGCCATTGACCGAGAAAATGCTCTCGCGAATGACCGGCAGCGCGACTTCAGTTCCGATGAGACCGATCGAGTCAACGACAGCGTACAGCACGAGATTATCGGCCTGCTGGTTCCTGACAACAGCTGAAAAATATTTTAGAAGAAAATCGCCGCCGGTCTCATCGCCAATTTTTCCCAACGCTTCGGCAACGATCGCTTTCGCATTGTCATTCAGCTTAAATACCCTGATGAGGTGCGGGACGGCAAGAGGACTTCTGATGTTTCCTAATGCCTCGGCGGCGGAAACAACCACATTTTCATCAGGGTCATCGAGAAGCGGAATGATGTGAGCGACCGTACTTTCATCCCCGATCAATCCAAGGATATCGACGGCAAATTTGCGCACATCTTGATTGACATCGTAGAGATACGGAAGAAGCGCTCCGACGGAGTGTTCCTTGAGCTTCAGGAGCAATTCGGCCGCAAGATTGCGCGTGACAATGTTCTCATCGGCAATATACTCAACGGCAGCCCGCGCCACGTACTCGCTGCCGATTCGAGAAAGAGACCGTAGCGCAGAATCGCGCACGCCTTTATTCTCGTCGCGTAAAGCAGCGGCAAGGGCCGCAATCGGCGTGAAGCCTTTTATTTCCGCCAGTTCTTCCGCTGCCCGCCGCCGCAACGCGGGGTCATCGGCAGAAAGAAGGGCTGCAAGCTGATTTCGCAGTTCATTTTTCATTGATCTCAATGAATTAATATAATCGTTGTTGTTCGATCAGGAGATAGGCGCCGATTGTTCTTCTATCTTCCCGTTTTTTTCCGTAAACACTACCTCTTTCAGCGCATTTTGCATGAGTTTCTTTACTCCGTTGATATCGACCAGAACGTTGACGTATACCGTGCCCCGCACCGTGAGACGCGCCGAACCCGTGGTTTGCAATGCGGTCTCAATCTCAGATTTCTCCTTTTGAAGTCTTCCGGCATCCGCCGGAATCTCGGCTTGAAGGGTCTTCTGTCTTTCAAGAAGATTGTTTTGTTCTTCCGTCAGCGGAGCGTCGAGCTGCATGCGAACAAGCTTGTAGACGTAATCCCGAATTTCTGCAGACCGTTTATTCAACTGCTCCAGGTCTGCCGTGAGCGCCTTACAATTTTCAAGCAGTTCGGCTCGCCGCCCTACTCGAACAATGGCCTGGGTATCGTCGCCGTTGCCGAGATTCAGTACATCAATTTCATTGCCCCCGCGCAGCACACAACCAACGAATCTTGCTTTAGGAGAAATAATCGCATCTCCAGCGGTGATTTTTGCGCAGACGGCTTCCCTCTCGATAGTTACTTTCTTGTCGCTTGTAATCGATTGATTGAGGACATGTTGTATCGCCACATTCCCGCTGGCAACGACCGACCCTTTGCCGCGGCCAAGAAATCCATTTTTGATCAGAACATTGCCGCCGGCGACAATTGTCGCGTCACCAACATTCCCGTGTATTTCTACGTTCTTTTGAACCTTTACGGTGAAATCACTCTTGACGTCGCCGGTAACGACAAGCGAGCCGATGAAATCAATGTCGCCCGATGAAAAGTCTATGTCGCCACGAATCGTCAGTACCGGCTGAACCTCGATAGTTCCGTCCGCTTTGACGATAAGGTTGCCGTCTTCCGATGCGACAAGGGCGTCGGCATCATCCGGGTCGTGTGCAACGAATGCCCCCCGAACGAACTTCGCACTTTTCCCAATCTTCGCGGCAATCGGCATTCCTTTTACAGACATCCCCGGAATTCCTGCTTCGGGAGGATGAATAATCGCAAGTCTCTCTCCTTTTTTCACATTGTGTATTCGGTGAAGGTTATGCAGGTCAACCCGTCCCCCTTTCTCCTCCATCGGTTCAAGTCTCCTGACATCAATAAGATATTCAATCCAGCCGTCTTTCCCAGTAACAGGGACGAGTCCTTCTGCAACGAGAACCGGGGCTCGCTGCGCTGCGGCAGCGACCAGAGCGATCATTAGCCCGCCTTTGATCCCGAACACTATCCCCTTTTCCCCAAGGATTTGAGTAAGGGTCTCTTCCGTAAGGGAAGCGTCCTCGCTCAAATCGTCATTGGTCACGAAGGCGCGCGTGCCGTCGTCGGAGATCGATATCTTCATCTGTTGGAGCAATGACTCTGCAACTATCATGGAAATCTTGTCCAATCATTCTCTAAGAAAGCATCTAAGTCGAGTCAGAACTTCTATTCACTGGAGATAAGACAAGTACTATGCCAACGAAACAATCCACTATTCACGGCAATCTTTGCATTGATTCAACAGTCCCCGAGAACAGGTGGTTGAAAACGTACACTTGTCCATTATGAACCAGAGAAACCGAAGCGGCATCTTCCCGCGTCTTATTCTCATTTATCCGGAGCATGACTGTTGTTTCCAGGGAGGATGGGAGGGCAATCGGTTGTTCAACAGGCGGGCGCCTTCTGCAGAACGAATGCCACACTAAAGGCTGTCTCAAAAATGGTTTCCATGCAGAAAGCGGCCGTAAATGTCATGCTGAGCCACGCTTTTCAGCGGGGTAGACTCCGCGAAGCATCCATAACATGAAACCCTTGGGAAGTCAAGGTGGATCATTAACATGGATTCTCCCGAAGGTCGCGAAGCGATCCCTTTGGGGATGCCTTCGGCACTCACCCCGTCTGAAAAACGACGGTCGACGACTCCCTCTGGGTCTATGACCCGTAGGGTCGTTCAACGAATCTACGATTCGTAGAATCGTAGATAGACGACTCGTCGAAGGTTCAGAATGACAATGATTTCTCAGGAGTTCTTTGAAACTCTTCTTATTGACCTCGGAATCACCCTTGTGCATTAGCTCCGTTCTTCTTCTTGAACGAGCTTAGGGGCTTTGCCGAGGATCGTGAAAAGCATTGTCAGGAGATCTCTGGTCGTGTATGGTTTTCTCAAAAAACCATCGACACTCAAATTCCTTTTCTGGAGTATTCGTTCATTATCGGCTAAACCGCTGGCAGCGATGATCTTTAATCCGGGGTCGATTCGCCGCAGAGCTCTGATAGTAGATACGCCGTCCATAAACGGCATCATCATATCGGTAATGACCGCAGCAATTTCTCGTTGATGGAGCATATAGACAGCAATGGCCTGGGCCCCGTCATCGGCGATAAGAACGTTGTATCCGAATTCCTCCAAGGCACCCTTTATCGACTCACGGATGATCGCTTCGTCGTCTATAACGAGAAGCGTCTCCCCATTTCCCCTCATAAGCGGGTCGCTCTTCTCACTCATCTCACGTTGCACCAGACCTGGAACGGCCGGAACGTACATCTTAAATGTTGTCCCCCTCCCAACTTCACTATAAACGTTGATAAACCCGCCATGACTCTTAACGATGGCAACGGAGGTAGAAAGCCCCAAGCCGGTCCCTTTCCCGATCTCTTTCGTCGTAAAAAACGGCTCGAATATTCTTTCTAAAGTTTCCGGAGGAATCCCCGTTCCCGAATCCGCTACGGAGATTGCAACGTAATTGCCCGGCTTGGCGTCGAGATGCATGCGTGCGTAGTTATCATCGATTGTCATGTTGTCGCATGATGCAGTCAGTGTCCCGCCGTGCGGCATTGCGTCGCGAGCGTTAACGCAAAGATTCATCAAGACCTGGTGAAGCTGCGTTGCGTCTCCCATCACGGTCCAAAGATCTTTGGGAACGTCAACCACAATTTCAATCGACTTCGGGAATGATTCCTGCATTATCTTTTCGAGATCTTTTAGAATGTGCTTGAATTGCATCTCGACCCGTTCGCCTGAAATGCCGCGGGAGAAGCTCAATACCTGGCGGACCATATCCGCTCCTCTCTGCACGCTCGATTCCAGCAAAGAGAGAATACGTTGTGATTTCTCGTCCGGCATTTTGCTGCGAAGAACTTCGGACCACATCATCACCGGAGTCAGAATATTATTGAGGTCGTGTGCGATGCCGCCAGCAAGGGTTCCGATACTCTCCATTCTTTGCGCCCGAAGGAACTGCGCCTGAAGTTGTTTCTTCTCGGTGATATCAGTGTCAATGACGAGGATCGTCAGCGGTTCTCCCTTTGCATCACGAACGAGGGTCCAACGGCTGTCGACAACGACGGCAGTTCCGTCTTTCTTCCGACGTTCAAGTTCTCCGCTCCATTCTCCCGATTCCAGGAGTGTCTTCATTCCCTTATCAGATATAGCCTTCCGTTCGAGATCATTTGCGTTCAACCCGACGACTTCCTGAGCAGACCAACCGTAGAGACGCTCTGCACTTTTATTCCAAAACCGTATTTTACCGTCCAGGCCGCTGACGGAAATCGCATCGTGAGCCTCGTCTAGAAGCATCGCTTGCTCGCGGATCATCTCTTCAGCTCTCTTACGCTCTTCGAGCTCGAAATTGAGATTCCCGACCGCATCTTGGAGTTCGCGGGTCCTCTCGGCAACTTTGGCTTCGAGCATATCATTCGCATTCCGCAATGCCTCATCAGCTCTTCGGCGGTTTGTGATATCCATCAGAGTCCCCGTCGTGCCGGACACATTCCCGTCATCGTCCGACGTCAATCGTGCATAGACTTCAATCCAGCACTCCCCTCCATCCTTCCGGAGATAGCGAACTTCATGCCTGCAATATTCTTTTTCTCGATTGATGAGCGGCTTGAACAGCTCCTCACTTCGCTCGCGGTCATCAGGATGGACAAAGTCCAGACAGCGCAGGCCAAGACTCTCTTCGATTGAGTAACCGCTGATCTCACACCAGGCGGGGTTAAGGTATGTCCAATTGCCTGTCACATCGGTGCGAAAGATGACTTCCTTGATGTTCTCAACCACCGAGCGGTATTTCGATTCACTTTCTTCGAGGGCATGCTCAGCAAGCTTCCGTTCCGTAATATCGTAGAAATTTGAGAACAGCGATACTGGCTCCCCTTTCTGACCGTACACCATAGAACAGATCATTTGAGACTGTATAAACGAACCGTCTTTTTTCCGGGTCAAGAGTTCACCGGACCACTTTCCGGAGATCAAAAGTTGGGGAATTATCTCTGAGCTGAGCATTTCACGGCCAGCGCCGTCGGTAAATTCAAAAATGGATCGTCCAAGCACTTCTTCTTTACTGTCGTACGCATGCATGCTAAGAAGCCCTGGATTGACGTATTCAACCACCCCATCCAGGCTTGCGAGCACAATTCCTGATTGAGTACTCTCCACCGCCCGGTTAAGCCTTCGAAGCTCTTCGTTCGTTCTTTTCTGTTTTGAAATATCTCTCATGATACTTCCCATCAAGTACCCTTTGGGCGTTTTGATAGGAAAAACCACCGCTTCGACGTTTAAGGCCGAGCCATCCCGACGGTAAACTTCTTGTTCGAACGGCCGCATCGCCCAGTCTCCGCCTCCGGTCTGAAGCAGTTTCTGGACGCGCTTCTTTACCTTCCTCTCTATTTCCGTCGTCTGACGCGATTTCGGCAGGAGCCAATGCTGCACTTCCCACACAGGTTGATGAGCAACCTCTTCAAACGCCAGCCCTGTGATCCGCCGCTCAGCGCGATTCCATTGAGTGATCAATCCTTCTTCATCTGTGAGGAAGATCCCATCGGACGATTGTTCAATGAAACAGCGGAACTTTTCCTCGCTCTGTTGAAGAGCTTCATGCATGAGCCGTTTCTCGGTAATATCCGATTGAATGCCGATGAAGTTGACGATCTTGCCTGTGTGGTCTCTCATCGGAGAGATGGACAATTCGTTCCAGAACGGCGAACCGTCTTTTCGGTAGTTCTTAATGACAACCCGGCATCCCTCCCCTCTTTCAAGTGCAGTGCGAATAGAGTGCGCGGTCTCCCGGTTTGTATCGACCCCTTGAAGAAAACGAGGATTGCGCCCTATCGCCTCGTTCCGCGAATATCCAGTATTCTTTTCGAACGCAGGATTTGCGAAAATAATCGGATTGCCTGGCTGCAATGGATCGGTAATCACGATGCCGTTCATTGCGGCATCGATCGCCCTCCCTAACACTTGCAGCCATTCAATATTCTTTTTCCGTTCTGTAATATCCAGGTGTGTACCCGCCACACGCCGCGGCGAACCGTCCGGGTAACGTTCCACAACTTTCCCCCTGTTCAGAACCCACTTCCATTCCCCGGATTTCGCCTTCATCCGGTGCTCGGTCTCATAGATCTCGGATTTTCCGCTGAGATGTGCTTCAAGCGCATCCCGCACCATCTTCTGATCGTCCGGATGTATGAGCTTCCAAAAAACATCCGTGCTTGAACCGATTTCTTCTTTAGTGAATCCCAGCATTTCCGCCCATCGATCGTTAAAGACCGCGTGTTCCCACTTGGTGTCGACATCCCACAAGCCGAGGTCCGCACCATGAAGAGCCAGCTCAAGGCGCTCACTGCTTTGTTTCAGCTGCTCTTCTGATTTTTCCCGCTCAAATATTTCTTTTTGCAGTTGCCGCGCCTGTTCCTTTGTCTGAAGCAAAAGGCCGTGGAGCCAGCCGCTGAATGCTCCGACAAACTCGGCAATGACGATGGGGGGGAGTGAATTGAGAAAATGAAACGAGAGTGAAGAGTTTTCGAACTGGCTGAAGAGAAGAAAGTTCAACGGAAGTGTCAACAATCCAGCAACGATGCCAGCTCCTACCCCATAGTAGAATCCGGCAAGGGCTACCGGGATCAGGACGAGAGCTGCCGTCGAGTTGCCAACCAGGTTGTACAAAGGACTAAATGTCAATGTATATAGAAGCACTGCGAAGACGACAAGGATGTCACTTCTGAGATTATGTCTGCGAAAGGCGATGTCCATGCTTATAGGCTCCGGAATTTATTCACAACACGCTAAGCGGAAAAATCGGCTGTACTCTCCGGACGCCGTCATTGAGAGTTAACAGAATAACGTAAGCCGTCCTTCAATGATCTCTTCGCAAGTAGTTATGGACTGCTGATGCAACAGTGATCGTGTCAGACAAATTGACGGCTGGCGACCTTTGATGTGTCTCTCTTCATCATTGCAAGATCCATCTCGATGCGTTCGCCCCGTCCCCAATCGCTCCAGTAGATACCCCTGGCGGGAAGGACAACAAGGTCTTGCACTTCTCGCTCAAGAATTTCCGTACTGAAATTCAAGCATGGAAGCGAGGCATACACCTGACGAATAATATCCGCTTCCGATGGGAATCCAAAAGATTCGCCCACCGGTCGAAACGACTGAAAGAGTTCGGGAGTTAATCGTTGAAATTTTTCCAGGAAGGCAGAGACACGGCCAACCATCACCATCGTGTTCCACAAGCCGCCGTTCCTGTTGAGTTGTTCTGCCTTTTGGAATGAAGGCTTTTCCCAGAAATTATGTACATGCAGTATCTCAAAGCCGCCCTCAATCGAGGCTGCGTGCGCCGGCTCGATCCATCCATAGTCGGTCTCAGGGTATTGTGCTTCAGCTCCGACGAGCAGCAGTTCCCGGGGATGGCGGTTAACGTACCGCGCTGCGGACTCAATCAATTGCATGAAGCGTGCTTCCTGGCGTACAAAGTGATCTGCGGGAAAGATGGAAACAATGGCCCCCGCGTCGCACTGTTGGATATGCAGCAGCGGCAATAGAATAGCCGGGCATGTCTCTTTGTTCTCCGGCTGTACGATGATGTTCCCTTCAGACATTCCGTACAGGTCCTTCTCCACAAACTCACGGTGTCGGCTGTTGACGGTGACCAGCATTCTGTGGAACGGAATCCGTCGCCGAACCCGGTCTACGGTCGTCCCGAGCATTGAACGCGTTCCATGGAACGCGCAAAATTGTTTCGGACGGTCAGAATTAAAGCGAAGTCGGACGAACTCTCGCAGGCGTTTTCCATCTCCGCCGGCGAGTATGACGCCCCAGAGATTATCGGTCTGTGTTGGCATGGTGCTCTTTCCCAGTTTGTGTTGCGAGGTCGATTTTCACGGGATGGATTGAATCCCGAATGCCGTACTCGTATCTCCCCTTCTCACTCTCAACAATTCTTCCCAAATCAGTTCAATTTCATGACTGAAACCCCCAAATAGTATTTTTCACCGGGCCCTGCAGAAAATGGAAGACGCAGCTGCCAGTTATAAGAAGGATCGTTCCCATTCTTTGATAACACCTGTTGAGGAAATTGTTCGACCTCGATCCCCCGGATTTCGATTGATGATCGAATCCTTCCCCCGATCGTGTTTACCAGTTCTCCAAAAGCGTCACCTGCGCCTTGGTCCATCTCTGTCGGCGATCCCAAGATCTTGCTTGCGATCATCGCCACGTCTGATCGGGACCCTACGAGAGCGACGGTAATACGAAACTCCTCGGATTTGTGCACGAGATCGACGGTCGCGTAAACTTCATCCGCGATATGATTTCCTTCTTCAGATCCCAGTATTTGAATCTCTTGTGATGCCATGACACCGATGGTTTGCTGCATCGCCGTAACGACTTCAGGAGACAAGCTGTTTTGGACGATTTCAAGAACTGTTTCAAACACATTCTTCTCATTCAGCACAACACCCGTGAATTCTTTTTCGAACGCTTCAGGGACAAAGGACTTCTTCAAGAATCCGTCGAAAAGTTTTTCATCGCCATTATTCACCCGCGATGTTTCGGCACACAGGTATATTCCTGTCTGCCGGCTTTTGTCGAGTTGTTGGATTTTTCGGGAAAGGAGAGATTCGCCCAGCAAAGGCAGCCCTTCTCCGATGCACACGATTCTTGGGAGGTGGTTCATGTACATTTCAAGACCCTCCACCCCGCTCGCGGCCTCCTGAATTTCAAATCGTCCACCCAGCACGGAAGTAAAAAAGGCCCGGAAGTTTGGGTCTTTATCTACCAGGAGAATTTTCCGATCGCCTTGTGTCTCAACTGCAGCCGCCTGATACATCGAACCTTTTGTCTTTTTCCTTGCGATGACATCACAGACTCGCTTGTACACAGTTTCGGCTCTGAGAGGCTTCAGAATATAGTCGGAAATGCCCAACCTGATAAGACGCAGGATCTCCGCCTTATCGCTTGCGACCGACATCACGATAACCGGCAGCGCGGAATGCGCCGGATCGGAACGAATCGCTTCAAGCATCTCTATGCCATCGATAACGGGCATGTGGATATCGAGGAAGATAAGTTCAAGCGGCTTATTTTGAACAATCGAGAGACCTTCAAGTCCGTCTCTCGCCTCCAGAACGGTGTATTGGAATTTCTTAACCAATACGCGCTGGAGGAATAACCGGGCTCCCTCATCATCGTCAACAAGTAAAATATTCATTCACTCTCCTTTGCCGATTTCTCTTTGGCAATACCCCGATGGACCGATATTAATCGAATAATGTTAAGGGATGATATTTTCACTAACTGCTGTTTCATCAGGAACGGATTTCCGCGATAGCTCTTCTCGAAGAAGAGTTTTGACGTGTTCGATTTCTCGTTGCATCGTTTCGACGATAGCGATCATTTTGCGTGACTCTTTTTTTCGAGCCTTTTCCTTCAACTCCTAGCATAACGCTACCAGCCGTTCAGCCCCGACATTTGCGCACGTCCCTGAAAGGCCATGAATAATCTCACCAAGAGCATCCCATTCAGCATGTATGATGGCCCTCCGCAGGTTCCCGATTTTTGCGGGAGTGTCCCGCTCATAGATATCGAAAATTTTCCCAAGGAGCTGCTCTCCGCCCTCGATTGATCGCAACTCGCTGATCCTCGCAAAGTCCAGGCTTGCGGGTTCATCGGAATTTGCTCCGACTTTCTCAGCGTCGGCTCTTTTTGCTTCAACTCCCCAAAGCCATTTTTTGAAAACTCGTTCCAGATCAATGATTCTAATAGGTTTGGAGATATAGTCGTCCATTCCAGCGGCAAAGCAGCGCTCACTGTCGCCGGTCAAAGCGTCGGCGGTGACGGCAACGATAAGAGTATGTCGTCCCTGTCCTTCTGTCTTCCGGATTCTGGACGTGGCTTCCCAACCGTCCATCTTCGGCAAGTGGCAGTCCATCAGCACGATGTCATACGTCGTCGTTCTCACGGCATCAACTGCTTCGACACCTGTGGAGACAACTTTAATCATGGTGTTGAACCTGTTCAACATATTTATCAGAACAAACTGATTGACTTCCTGGTCCTCAACCACGAGCACATGAACCTGCGCGTGTGCGCCTGCCAAGAGCGGGCTTCCCGTGTTCTTGTTGAGACCGGATGCCCGGTAAGCAAGAAGCGGCGAGGCCGATTGAGGCGCAGCGCCGTGTTCATTTGTGAATGTTTCAAATGGCAGCTCACACCAAAACGTCGAACCTGTGCCAGCTTTGCTTACGAGTCCGATGGTTCCGCCCATGAGCCCAACAAGGCGTTTTGAAATCGACAAGCCGAGACCAGTCCCTCCATGCTTGCGAGTCGTCGAACCATCTGCTTGGGTGAATGGCCGAAAGAGCAACTCTTGCACCTCTTCAGCAATCCCAATGCCGGTGTCCGAAACGGCGAAATGCAGTCTGACTCTTTCGGAACTGCTTGGGGCCAATGTCACGCGAAGAAACACTTCTCCTTCGACGGTAAACTTGACGGCATTACTTAAGAGATTGAGTATGATCTGCCGCAACCGCAGGGGATCTCCCCGCAAATTATTCGGAACATCTTTATAGACAAGCGAAGCGAGCTCTAAACCCTTTGAACCCGCTTGGCTCATCATCATTTGAATAGTTTGCCCGATGAGGTCTCTCAAATCAAATTGGATAGACTCCAGAGTAACCTTTCCAGCTTCTATTTTTGAAAAATCGAGGATGTCATTAATGATGGAAAGCAACGATCCGCTGCTTCTACCGATGATGTCGACGTACTGTCGCTGCTGAGGAGTGAGTGCAGTACCTTCGAGGAGGTCGGCAACCCCAACGATCCCGTTCAGCGGCGTCCTGATTTCGTGACTCATGTTTGCCATGAACTCAGACTTCATCCGTGACGCTTTTTCTGCAACTTCACGGGCTTTCCGAAGTTCCTCCGCCTGGACCTTAAGTTGACTCGCTTGTTCCTGTGCTAGCAATCGTTCTTTGCTTTCAGTAATGTCTGTGAAAACTCCGCCGATTCCGACGAAACGGCCCATTTCAGACATCGGATGGCATGAAAGGCGAAGATACCGTTCGCTTCCGTCCTTGCAGAAAGCGCGAACTTCGATTTGTTCCGACTTATTTTTGATGATCCGGCGAAAGGTCTTTTTCAGTGGGAGAATATCCTGAGGATGGACAAATCGTTCAAAATTCATGCCGACCAAATCATCCGTCAAATATCCCGATGCCTTCAAGCCCGACGGGCTGATATAGCTGAAGCAGCCGTTCATGTCTACCGAAAAGACCACGTCGCTGAGATTCTCTATCAAAGCACGGTATCGTTCTTTAGAAAACAGCAATTCCTCCTCTGCGTGCTTTCGTTCAGTGGTGTCTTCTTTCACGGCGACAAAATGAGTAATAACGTCCTGGGAGTCCCTGACGGGTGAGATATCTACTGTCTCCCAGTACAATTCACCGGATTTCTTTTTGTTATGGAAGATACCTTTCCATTCCTCTCCCGACTTAATTGTTTTCCAGAGATCTTGATATTCCTGCAGAGGGGTATTCCCGGACTTCAGAATACGCGAATTCCCGCCGCGTACTTCGTCGAGTGAATAGCCGCTCACCTGTTCGAATTTTTGATTGACATATTCAATGTTGCCTTCCGTATCCGTAATGACAACAGATGCCGGGCTTTGTTCTACCGCGTACGAAAGCATACGAAGCTGATGCTCCGCATCGAGCCTTTCGGTGATGTCTTGCGCGATGGAAGTCAGACCAACAACCTTTCCTGTTTCATCCTCCAAGACCGTGTCGACCCATTCACACGTGATCAACTTTCCGGACTTCGTTATGTTCTTAAAAACACCCTTCAAACTCTTCCGATTCCTTACCTGCTTTTGAAACATTTCGATGGAGTGTTTTTTTTCCGTTTCGGGAACGATGAATGATGCAGGTTGCCCCTTGGCTTCTGCCTGAGGATAACCGAACACCTTCTCAGCCCCAGGGTTCCATGTCGAAATACGTTGTTCCAAGTCCCATTCAATCACAGCAAGAGGTGTCTGCTGAATGTGCAGCGAGACCCTCTTTTTTGATACACTAAGGGCTTGCTCAACTTTCTTTCGCTCATCAAGTTCGACGTGCAGTTCTTCTGCAACGAGGCGGAGTTCTGCTGTCCGCTTGGAAACCCGTAACTCCAGATTCTCTTTCGCTTCTTTGAGGGCATCTTCTGCCAAGTGCCTCTCCGTTGTATCCATGAGGGTTCCGGCGGTTCCGGTGATCGCACCGTTCTCGTCTCTTGTCAGTCGTGCAGACACTTCTATCCAACGGAAACCGCCACTCTTTGTTCTGTAACGAATTTCGTGACGGTAGAAGTTTTCCTTCTCTTCAATCAACCGTTCAAATCGCGCTATGTTCAACTTGCTGTCCTCGGGAAGAAGGTAGTTCAGAAACAACTGTCCGATGGTTTCTTCAACAGTGAATCCTGTGATCTCTTCCCAGGCCGGATTAAGAAACGTCCAATTTCCTTGCGCATCAGTCGTGAAAATAACTTCCTTAACACCGTCAACAACGGAGCGATATTTTGCCTCACTCTCCGCCAACGCCATTTCGGCCTGTTTATTCGAAGTGATGTCTTGGCAGAAGGACATGAAACGATTGTCATCGATCTTCACGCAGTTTACCGAGATCCAGACAAACGAGCCGTCTTTTCTTCGAGCCTGTAGAACATCCTCGACATTCCCTCCCGTAACAACAGTACCGAGGTCCCATCCGGCCTTATCCAAGAATTGAGGCACTACGAAATCCGTCAGCGGCCTCCCGAGAACCTCAATCTCTGAGTACCCGATCACTTTGATTCCTTGGGGATTCACTTCAGTAATGCATCCGGAACCGTCAATGATGAAAACACCCATGGGCGCATGCTCGATGTACGAACGGATCCTACGTTCACTTGCCTTCAGTGCCCCCTCTGCTAGCTTGGCATCCGTGAGATCGCCGACGACACCATGCCACAAAGTATCTCCATCCTCCTGCAATTCGGGAGTGGAGGCTATGTGCAACCACTTAACGGCTCCGTTGATCTGAATCCGCCCCTCCCAATCAAAGGAACACTGCTTTTCAAAACTCTCCCGATTGACACTCACGAAAGAGGTCTGGTCCTCCAGAAGTATTTGGCTAAACGCAAGTTGTGCATCTCCAAGAAGGCTTTCGACGCTCAGGTCGAGAATCTCCGCCATCCTTGGGCTGACGTAGTCAAAGGTGAATGATTCATCAGGCTTACTATGCAAAAGGTACAAACCAACAGGAATTGTTGAAGCTAGCTTGTCATACCGCTGTTTGCTCTTCAGCAGCGCTTCTTCCAGTTGTTTACGTTCGGTGATGTCCTGATTGACTCCGTAGAGTTTGACCGCTTTATGCTCTTCATCCTTGACAGCGAAGGATCGGACGGAAATATAGCCGGGCGAACCGTCGGCATAGATTATTCGATGATCCAGTGTTGCACCGAACTGGGGGTCACGATCCTCTAGCGCTTTCCGAATTTCTGTGCTGACCACAGACATGTCATCGGGATGGACAAATCTTTGCGCGTATTGGGCAGAGGACATCGTATATCCTCCGACCTTCTCGGCCGTCGTACGGAAAATGGAATAGAAATTATCGTTGAAGGTGAAGAGATCTGCGGCCACATCGTATTCCCAATGTCCCAGATTCGCCATGTTCATGGCGTTTGAGAGTAGACTCTCGCTCGTTTGGAGAGCAGACTCTGCCTTTTTGCGTTGAGTAAGGTCATAACAGATTGACAGCAGACCTTGAGGATTGCCATGGCTATCAGAGACAAGCGCACAAGTAGAATGGATCGGAACAAGAGTTCCGTCTCTCTTCTGAAGGTTAACTTCGCCAGACCACTGACCTGATTTCTTCAGCGCTGGAATAGTTTGGGAGCTTAGATTCTCTTTAGCCATGCTATCGCCAAAATCAGACAATAGCTTTCCAGCTGCCTCCTCCGCTGTGAACTCTACCATCGCCAGAGCTCCGGGGTTAGCATACTCTATCCTCCCTTCCAGGTCGCAAAGGAGAACCGCAGAAGAAGTGCTTTCTACTGCTCTTTTTAAGAACAGCAGTTGATTCTCGGCATTCCTCTCAGATGTAATGTCTCTGACTATGGCACCTATCATATAGCCGGTTTGAGTCTTCACGGTAAAAAAATTCTTCAGGACGAGCTTCCGGCTGCCGTCCTGCTGAAGAATCCATTGTTCCGCGAATTCGGCCGCCGATTCGCTATTACCGGTTTTCAACTGATTCATCGCGGCAGTCTCGAGCCGTTTCAATAAATCGTCCGTGCGAGCTTCCGGCGGAGTCAATTGGAATCGCACGTCCCATAATGGTCTGCCCAAGACCTCTTCTGGGTTGATCCCGATGATGTCCTGCAT